>Ga0114931_10003031_pt1 | contig 21350 bp, 23 predicted proteins | sample 2SBtaG_FD_89579 | JGI IMG/M metagenome (GOLD analysis project Ga0114931, IMG submission 89579) | Deep subsurface microbial communities from Kolumbo volcano to uncover new lineages of life (NeLLi) - 2SBTROV14_V59a metaG | ecosystem: Environmental > Aquatic > Marine > Volcanic | place: Kolumbo...
CACTACCGGCGCCTGGACTCGAACCAGGGACCCCCTGCTCCACAGGCAGGTGCTCTAACCAACTGAGCTACACCGGCGCGGTCGACGAAAGCATACGCGCGACATGCCGTTTTGCAACTGATGAATCAGCGTCGCCCATCAAGAAGCTGTTTGTTGAACACGCCTGACGCTCGCCGCTGGAAAAGCAGGACTGCGAAACAGGTGCCGAGTTGCATCGCGCCTCTGCGCGTCAATTTCGCCGCGACCGCATGATAAGATACAACAGCGTCAAGATCGCCGAAAGCGTCGCCGCCACGTACGTCATCGCTGCGGCAGACAGGACCTTGCCAACGACCTGGTCTTCTTGAGGGGTTACCATCCCCTGGTCGACGAGAATCCTGCGAGCGCGACTCGACGCATTGAACTCAACCGGCAGGTTCACAAGTTGAAACAGAACCACGGCTGCGTAGAGTCCGATCCCGATTGTGGCCAATCCGCTGATCCCCAGAAGCATCCCGCCGATGACCAACCACACCCCGACGTTTGTCCCAATCGACGCCATCGGAACGAGACCGTTGCGAAACGCCAGCGGCGCATATCCCGTCGCGTCCTGAATCGCGTGACCGACTTCGTGGGCTGCGATCCCCAGCGACGCCAATGAGCGTCCCTGATAAACCTCCGGACTCAGTCGCAGCACTTTATTCCTCGGGTCATAGTGGTCACCCAGAAACGACTGCACCGGTTCGATGGCAACATCGCTGATTCCGTTGGCGTTGAGGATTCGCTGGGCGGTTTCCGCGCCGCTCAATCCGCTGCTGGCGGGAATCTTACCCGCACGAGCGTACGCACTTTTCACCTTCACTTGCGCCCACATGGCAATCAAAAGCGCGGGGGCGAGCATGACCCAATAAAGCGGGTCGAACATGATCCATCCAAGCATATGCACACACCACCCTTCCTAATCTGGTCCCTGTCGGCGACGCGCATCATCCCAGAACTTGATGCGTCGAGGATTGGCTGTTGCCGCAATCCACGGCGACTCATGGCGATTGCTCCCCCCAACCGGGGCGAGCAACGCGCGGGCATCTCGGGCGAAACGTTTTCCCCTGCGCCCAAAACGCTCCCCGTATTCTACAGTCATTTCCGCCCGTGGTTCAATCCGAGGACCAACTGTTACAATCGGTCCACGCACAGACGGTGCCAACACATTCCCCAATCAGCCCATCCTCTCACCCGCCCGATTTCGGCAACCCTTCGATTCGATCCCTGCCACCCATATAAGGACGGACGGCTCGGGGAATCGTAACGGTTCCATCTGAATTCTGGTAAAGCTCGAGTATCGGAATCAGCACACGCGGGGATGCGATCACCGTGTTGTTGAGGGTATGGCAAAAGTGGACCTTCTTAGCACCGTCTCGATAACGCAGTTTGAGTCGCCTTGATTGAAACTCGTAAAAGCGCGAGGCGGAATGCGTCTCGCCGTAGCCGTTGCGCGAGGGCATCCATGTTTCAATGTCGAATTTCTGCACCTGGCCCATCCCCAAGTCCCCCGTGCAAACGTTGACTACCCGGTAAGGCAGTTCCAAGGCCTGCATGACATCTTCAGCGTTTTGGAGAATCTCCGCATGCAGCTCTCTGCTAAGCTGCTTGTCGTTTCGGCTTATGACAACTTGTTCGACCTTGTCAAAAAGATGAATCCGATAAAGTCCCGAAGTGTCCTTGCCGGCGGCCCCCGCCTCTCGCCGAAAACATGTACTTTGTGCACACAGCTTGATAGGCAGGTCGGACTCGTTGAGGATTTCATCGGCGTAATAGGCGGTGAGGGGAACCTCGGCGGTTCCAACAAGCGACTTTTCATCGCGCTCGCAGAGATAAGCCTGGTCGCGTCCGGTGGGGAAATACCCCGTTCCATACATCACCTCTTCTTTGACCAAAACCGGCACGACCATGGGGGTGAAACCGCGGGAGACCATCATATCCTGCGCAAGGCGAAGCACCGCTTGGTGCAGCAAGGCTCCGTCGCCTTTGAGGATGTAGTTGCGCGAGCCGGCGAGCCTCACCCCACGGGGGATATCGATGATTCCAAGGTTCGCTCCAAGCGTAACGTGGTCCTTTAGCTCAAACGTAAACTTACGAATATCGCCAACCCTGCGGAGCTCGACGTTTTCCGTGTCATCCGTACCAACCGGCGCGTCGTCATCCGCGGGCTGAGGAATCGTGAGCATCAGCCGCTCGAACTCCTCAAGAATCGGCCCCTCTTCGTCCTCGAGGGCTTTTACTCTCGGTTTGATCTCGGAAAGCTCCGCTCGAATGCGATCCGCCTCGGATTTGATTTCCGCTTCACTTTTACCGGAATCGACCGCCTGCTTATAACCGGGTGATTTCGGGTTGCGAAGTAGACCGACAAGTTGGCCACTTTCTTTGACAGTCGTACGCAGGCGATCAAGCTCAAGCTGAAGCTCGCGACGGCGCTGATCGACCTGGATCAGCCGGTCAACGTCACAAGCGATTTTTTTGTCCGCCGCTGCCTTTTTGATCAACTCGGCGTTTTCTCGGACATATTTGATATCAAGCATCGTCACTCCACATATTGAACCTGTAAGTCGGTCATCAACCAGACGACCGAAACCGCCAGCCACGACCGGCCGGGGGACGAAACGCAGAGGCACTGACGCCCTCACCCGCTTGTTCGCGGTTGCAAGTCGGATCGCGGTGACCGCTCGAAACCTCCGTCGAAGTTGCAGCGTTTTCTGCGACCGAACGACCCGTGTCAAGTACTCCCAAACGGCTCGGGTTTTCGGGGGTTGCCATCCGTTTCGAGCATCTCCGTTTTCTATACGGCTAGCCGCGGACTTCAGTCCGCACAGTGTTTCCGAAATGGAAGCGGGCTGGGATGCCTACCAACCGCTACGCAAAACAGATTCTGCCGTACCAGGCACGAAATGTCGTCCCAAGATCGCCACCCCCATTTGAACAATAGTTGTATAACGAGAAAACCCCTACCCAATGAGAAGAACCGACGTGAAACCACCAAGCGTGCGGAGCAGCGTTCCCACCACCTGCTACGCCCCCCAACCGTAGAAGCACGGAACCCGCCTTCATGACAAAAGCGGCACAGAGTTTCCCCCCGTAAGCGCAGGCAAGATGCCCGTGCCATACGATTTCAGACCCCGCGCGCAGAAGGCTGATTTGGTGCGATCCCGGTACTCCTCAACGTATCACGGAAAGACCTGGAAGACCTGCACCTGCGCATCCTGTTCTTCCAGAGCAGGTAACGCAACATACAGTAGCTTTCGCGAGGAGACAAAAAGACCCGTCCGCGCACCGGGAGACGTTCGGATATGCGCCATTCGTGGATACGACAACGCCGGCGAAGCGGAAAAAATATCCACAAATCCCTCCCCGCCAATCACATAAACCCGATTCTTTTCGGCATCATAGAATATGTCATCGGCGTCACCGACGCATTCAACAGTGGCCAGATTCGAACCGGAAACCGTATCGAACACCAGTAGACGCGCTGGCTTGCGGCACCCAACAAAGAGCCTTTTCCCCGTTTGGTCGAGCGCCATCGGATAATTCTCCGACGCACCCGCTAATTTCCAGGTGGTCAGAACCGATCTTTTTCCCGGATCAATGACAGCGATCTGCCGAGCGTCTGGAACGTTGACGTAGATGTGCCCGCTCAAACGATCAAGCTGGAATGACTCAGGGTGTCCGGCGAGCTTCGTTTCGTACCGGACGGTCAGAGTTCCCGGGTCAAGAGCGCCGAGCGCGCCGTCGCCAAAAGCCACGTATAGCGATTCGTTGGACGCCCCCCAACGCAGATTGTCCGCGTCGTCACCAAGGTCACGGCGTGCGGTTTCTTGGAACGTTCCGGCGTCGAACGATCGCACGGTTCCGTCACCGCCGCAGGCTACCACCACCTTCTTTGCTTTCGGCAAGTACAATATCCCCTGTGGTTCACTCAGACCGGTGATACGATGGATACGCCGACCAGCCGTCAGATCGATCACCTCGACCGTGTCGTTTCCCAACGCCGCCAGAAACAATCGATTGCCCGTCTCATCCAGTGTCAGATGGTCGAAACGCCCCTTCACGCCCGGCAGGGCGATGGTTTGGCGCAGCATCAACGCGGATGTCTCCTGCGTGTGCGTAACCCGAACGCCTAAATCATCAAACCGCGTAACCGCGTCCGATTTGGTCCATAGCCCGATCATTCCCGCATCCTTGAACGTATCATCCGTTGCCTCAAGCAGTTTCCTGCCGTTGAGGTAACAGGTGATGTGATCGCCGACCATCCTCACACGAACGGTATACCAGGTTCCAGGTTGTGTATCGACTCTCGCCGATTGTAACTGTCTGCGGCGACCATTTTTCACCGAGTATACGCGAAAGTTTGATTCCAGTGGGTTGAAGCGCGTGATGTAATAGTTATTCTCATCCCGGCAGCGCCAGATCGGACCGCCACCTTGATCCTCTTCGCCGCTAATGGGTTTTACTTTCACCGAAAGATCAAGGTCTTTGTAAGACGTATTGGTTGCAATCGCCAGGTTGAACGTGCCGTCATAATTCTTTGTTTCGGTTAGCGCCATCACGTTCGAATGGCTCGGGGCGGTCGGTTCCTTTATCACCTGCCACGTGGCCATCGCCTTACTGGGATTGGTCTGGCGAATGCTCCAGTCGGCCGGGACTTTGCCGACATTCTCCCTGTCGAAATTCCACACCCGTTGCTTCTCGCTGCTCCCCGCACCGCTGACGGACGTTGTAATGGACACTAAGAACATCAGCGCTATATAGCTTCCCAGAGACTTCATCGCCTTGTTCTCCTGTGTAGAGCTTGGCTGCCACCGATCATGAGCTTTCTCCAACCTACTACTCTCAGCGACGAATGTAAACAGCACTCGCAGAGGCGGCGGAGCAAAAGGACATTCTACTCGGTTCGGTCTGTTTTTGGGCGTCTGATTGGTTCGAGCGCGCCGAGCAAGACGCGAACCAAGAACCTATCCAGGTCCCCACCGATTGCGGCGTGAGCTTCGATCTCGTAAACACCGCGACCGAAGTCCGCGGCTCGCCACACAAGAACGAAGATGCTCCCATGCCGCAAAAACGGCGTGGATCGAACCTATAATCGTAAGGGAACAGTCTGGCGCCAACAGGAAAGTCGGCAAGAACGCCGGTGGAACGTGCGTGACAGCTCAAAAGGTCACAACGTAGAAGGCGGTGGCGATCCTGACAGGCACACGGGTTTCGACCGGTCTTATCAAGGCCTTGACAGATTCGGAGGTCTCGCCCTGCGGTGTAACGGACGCCCGGTTTCGGCGGGCCCTGTCATTCAGAACCCGCCTCAACCCGGTGTCATTCTGAGTCCGCGCAAATGGACGAAGAATCCCCCGGCGTTCCAAGCACGTTGTGATGCTGGGGGCGAGATGCTTCGCTTCGCCCGGCGTGACAGGGTGGGCATGACAAAATGAGCGAAAAAGGACCGTCCCAACTGTCACGGACCCGGTCTCATCAGGACCGGGTTACCGCCCGCTCAAGACCGATCAGGGTCACCATTTCAAAGCGAGCCCCCCCACAAAAAAGACCCGCCGGGTTCCCCCGTGGCACCGCCTTTTCCACACCCTCATGCCCGCGGATGGGCGTCGTCGTAGGCTTCCTTGAGTCGCGGTGTCGTCAGGTGCGTATAAATCTGCGTCGTCGAAAGCGACTGGTGCCCCAGAAGTTCCTGCACACTGCGAAGGTCGGCGCCGTTGTTGAGCATGTGCGTGGCGAAACTGTGTCGCAATGTGTGTGGGCTGATCGATGGATCCAGTCCCGCCTCGGATAAATACTTGTCCAGCTTGCGTCGCACACTTCGGGTGCTCAAACGCTGGCCGTGCTTGTTGACAAACAAAGCGTTGGGATCAAACGAAGCAGCTCGAGCATCGGCGCGGCGAAGCTGGAGGTATTTTTGAATCGCGGCGATCGCCGTCGGTCCCATGGGTGACGTTCGCTGCTTTTTACCCTTCCCGCGTACGCGGATGACCTGGTTTTCAAAATCAATATCGACGAAGTTGAGGTCGACCAGTTCGCTCACACGAACACCCGTCGAGAAAAGAAGCTCGAGCATCGCCTTGTCACGCGAGCCAAGAAGCGTGGTGTCGTCGGGCGTGTTGAGCAACGCCGTAATCTGCTCCATTTCGAGGAACTTGGGCAGGCGTTTTTCCTGCTTGGGTGTTCGAATGGTCGCGAGGGGATGCGTTTGGACGTACCCACGCCTCAGGCAGAACTTGTAAAAGCTTCGCAGGGTCGCCAGTTTTCGCGCGATCGTCGACTTCGAGTAGCTCTGGGTTCCAAGAAAAGCAAGGAACAGCTTGATCTGCTCGGTGTCGGCGTCACGGACCTTTTGCTGCACCGTCGGTTCCGAGAGAACGACCGTCGCAGACCCCCCCGGACCTGCGCTGGCCGACATCGTAGAAGACGTGGCCACAGAGGCCGCGAAGTTCTGCCTTCCCGTTGCCGCCTCCGTGTCACCCATCAGATACGCACAAAACTGTGCGAGGTCTGCCGCGTAACACTTCGCGGTATGCGGAGAGAAGTGTCGTTCGAACTTCAGGTAGTTTAGGAACTCGCCAATCAAAGAATTCTCTTTCATGATCGCTGCTACACTCGACGGTTTCGTTACAGTCCCCGATTCCTTTTCGCAAGCATCCGTAACTAGTTCCGCCCGCGGTCCTCCGAACCAAACTACAAGGCGATCTGATCGAGCTCCGTCTCTAATCTTCGACCCATCTGATAACTAAGCACCGCCGCGTCGAACCAATCAAAAGCGCTCTGCTGGTCGGCAGCCTTCTCGGCGAACAGGTCGATGACCTGAGATTCCTGCCCCGCCTTGTAGCGAAACACAAACCGCTCATCGCCCTTTACCAAAGATAACTGCCTCACTACGCTCATGGTCTCCCTACCTACCGCGACGATTTCCCTCGGCCAACACGTCACCGCCGCCCGCAAGAAGGGCATAGGCCGTGGCGTGACAGCAAAACCTCATGTATCCCTGCTGGTCGACGACGTATCGTCGCCAACCGTACGGACTTTCATCGGCGTTCCGTTGACGCGCAAAAAGTCTAATTTCTCGAACAATTCGCTCGTGCGAGGCGTCGTAGACGCGCTGCGACTCCGCGAGCACGTGGACGCCCGCTTTTTCGGGCGGAACGTTTTCGCGTACGATCGGTTTGTTGGGGTCGACCGGGCCCGGTAACTCGATACCCGTGCGAGGCCCCCTTCCGAGCAGTTGAGCGGAGATTCCAATGATCGGCGGGTCGTAGGGGTCATATTCTGTTACCGCAAATACCAAAATCGCGTCCGCACCAACCCAACGAGCAAGCTGCTCCGCGTGGACCGCAGACTCGACTCGTTCCAAATGCTGAGCCGCGAGGACTCCGAGAACCCGACTCACGGGAATCACTCGTACGCCCTCAACAAAACTCAACTCGCTGGCCATCAAATCCGCAAAGCGGTTCGGATCGAAGTCCGCCGACCCGCTTAAGTTGATTGCGGGAGCAACGGCGATCGTCACCGGTCCAAGCAGCCTGTTGGGAACCGTAACCGGTCGAACCGATCCCGCGGATTGACATCCGCAAAGAACCAGCGCCCCAACCATCGCGACCAACGCCTTCGTTCCCCTTCCTAAGTGCCATCGAATTGACACTGGGTGCCGAGCACCCGACCTTGTCCGATGCACAAAGAACCTCGAATACAGCGGAAAAGTGCGACCGAATCGCCCCTGACCACCGCTCGAATCCCCGTTGCACAACATCGAGACCAACGGTACATCGTCCATTTATGTGCCTCCCTTGCGTCCGGCGATGATCGTTTTGACGACGTGCGATAAGATGTGGCATCTTCGACCGCTAACCATATCGGGTCCGGGTTGCCAAAACGCCGAATTCGATGGCGATTGTCGGCGACGCTTTCGCCGCCCAAGCCTACGTTCGCTCCGGAACAACCGGCTCGATTGGATCATTGTCCGATAACCACTACGATATCGACGACTTGGAGTACTTTTCTGGAGGATTGGGCCAATCCCAGGATGCGAAAAAGTTGCGCCGGAATCGGCGATTCTGGAGCCCTTGCCCTATCAACGCGGAAAAACCTTCTGCGCAACTTGAATTTGGCCGCCGAGAGCGGAAAAACCAAAGTTTCTTCCCGTGAGAGTCGCCAAAGTGTCCCATTGGGGGTAGGCTTTAGTTGAAAGGTGGGCCTGCAAATCTGATCAAGCTCGAATGGCCGACACTTTCGCGGGGATTGTGAAGGGGAAAGAAGCAAACCCCTGCCGCAAAACTGGGAGTCGAGGTTCGATCGCATCGGGTTCGTACCGGTAGGGTTACGAGCCTGACGAGTAACCTGGGGGGCGGGTGAAATGTACAAACCGTGCAAACTTCGCAACGGGCGCTCGGTCTATGAGTGCGTCTTGATGGACATCAATACGCAATATGATTTTGCGAACGTAAACGGGACCACACCGGTCGCCAACGCGGACGTATTGGGGTGGGCGCTTCGGCGCGTATTCGCATGGGCGAAATGGAATTCCGCCCCGATGGTGTCGTCGGTCGAATCCCATCGTCCGATGGAGCTCTCAGAGAGTGGCCACCCGATCCCCTGCCGCGACGGTTCAGACGGTCAGCAAAAGTTGCCCTACACGATGCTCGAAAACCGGACACGAATCGAGTTCGACAACACGTTCTGCGTCAAGGCGGACCTGTTCAAGAAATATCAGCAGGTCATTTTCCGCAAACGCGGCGATGACCTACTTGCCAACCCCAAAGCAGACCGTTTTTTAACGCAGCTCCCGGTGAAAGAGTACATTCTGTTCGGCACGGCGCTCGAAACGTCGATTAAATCCGTGGCCCTTGGGCTTTTGGCACGGGGGAAGTACGTTACGCTCGTTAGCGATGCGTGCGGGATCTGGAACGTGGGCACCGCTGATCTCACCTTCCGTCAGCTTATCGCCAAAGGGGCACGAACCGTAACTGTCGACGACTTGCTACGTCGAAGGCTTGTTCGGCGTCGCTCAACGACACGAAGCAGCAGAAACGGGCAGGTTCGAACCCGCCCCAGGCGTCCGCAAGTGCGTGCCCGCCGAAACGGACACGCTCCCAATCAACCCACAGCAGATCTGCCCTCGTCGATACCTCAACGGGCTCATCAACCGTTGCCTCGATCGCCGATCAACGGTAAGATGCCCGGGGCGAGCGAGAGTGCAGATCGAATTATTGACCAGTAGCAGTGCTCGACCGGTTGAATGCGCCAAGCGCGCTTGAAGCGCGCCTTTTTCCGGATTTTCGCCTGCGGCGCGCTGGGATTCCATGCGTAGTCGAGAGTTTTCCCAAGATTCGCCGCGGATCGCCAATCGGTATCAAGATCAATGGCCAAAAAAAAGAAACTTCCCAAGCAGATTGCGATTTTAGACGAGGACCTCTGCACCGGCTGCGATTCGTGCGTCACCGTGTGCCCCGTCGACTGTATCGACAAAATTGCCGACCCCCAAAACCCCGGCTATGCCATGGGAATCTGCACAATCGACCTCCCTGTTTGCATTGGCTGCAAGCTCTGCGCCCAGGTGTGCCCGTGGGATGTGATCACAATGGTCCCTTCAGAGCAGGTGATAGCTGAACCGAAACTCGCGGCGTTGCTGGAAACCTAAAAGCCCCACCACCACAGCTACCGTCACGCGGTTTACCGCTGGGGCAGGTCAAAGTTCAGATGTCCTCCGGCGATTCGCATGAGTGAGGTTTGTGCTTCCTCGCAGCTGTGTGCGTCACTGCCGACATGCTGCTCCCCGCGCCGCGTCCCGACCTGTCACGCTGAGCGTAGCGAAGCATCTCGCTTGCGATATTGCAACGTGCCTGGGACGAACGGTGACTCTGTGTCTGTGGTGTTTCCTTCACCGCGAAGCTTGCCGCCGCATAAATGACGGCAAGAGCGGTTAACGCCAGTATGAGAACGGAGACTCCGTAGAGGGTTTTTGCCGAAGCACTTACTGTGATTTTCCAGCCTTTGTATCTGGAAATCCGCGTAGTGATAAACCCGCAAACCCACGTCCAATGCAGAATCAGGTGGACGATAACAGCGACTGCAAAAACACAGATGGCTACGATCTCGATTCGTGACCATGTATCGAGATTCATCGCCCAAAGAGACCAGCAATCCGCGAGAGAAGGGGCAGGAAAGACAAAATGGACAATTGACGCGGTGGATAGCACGCTAAGAAACAACAGTGCGACGAGCGCATCAACGATGAAATTCACAGATGAACGGCTCATGGATTCTTCAAAGCATATCGACATTCGCAAGCGTAATGTTCGCAGGATTTCCTCACAGGCAGCATGCCTCCCAGCGTAAATCACAATGAGTCGTGCAGTCAGTTCGAGATCCTACAAGCATCGGGGTTAATCGGCAGGAAAAAAATGTTGGACACAATGCCGATGCGAGGGTAAGTTCCGCTCGGTCGCTTGAAGCATATCCGCATTCTTGCGGACCTTGATCGCCGTGGGTGCACATCGCTCGTAATTCGGTAATACGGGCTGGAGGAGTCATGGTCGACCAATCAAAGCTGGATGAACTGGCACGACTTCGCACCGAAGTCGCACGTCTTGAGTCTGAAATCGCCGGGGGGAACGATGCGAAGTCGTGGGCTCCCAAGGGTTACTACACGACCTACCATATTCTGGCCGGAATGATTCTCGGTTTGATCGGTGCGGCTTCGAGTCTTTTGTTCAACATCGTAGGGGCGGCCATGGTCGGCAAGCACCCACTCGAGTTGATTCGGGTTTACCTGACCTTTCCGATGGGCGAGAGTGCGTTGACCATCAACAGCGGTTTCGTTCTTGCGTCGGGGTGCTGTCTTTATCTTGGTACGGGGATGTTTGGGGGAATCCCATTTCATGTCATCTTGAGTCGATATTTCGCAAGCGCCGGGGCGGCAAAGCGGTTTCTGGTTGCTTCGCTGATGGGGATCGGCGTGTGGCTGATCAACTATTACGCAATCATTTCCTGGTTGCAGCCCGCGCTGATCGGCGGCAACTGGATCGTCGAAAGAATTCCGGTTGTGGTCGCTGCGCTCACACACCTGGTTTTTGCATGGACCTTGCTGCTGGTTGACCAGTGGGGTCGATTCAACCCGCCGGAGACGGCCACGAGGAAACCATAATGTTGCCACCGGTTCGACGCTTTCTGCTCAGGGGGTTCGTTGCCTTCGTAGTCGTTTTTTCGTATTCGGGGTGTTCCGACGAGGAGGGAGACATTGACATGTCCCGCCCGTCTGAATTCGGGTTTCAAACCAGCGTCAAGACCACCCTCGTTGAAGAAGGACACAGCGCTTACAAGACCTACTGCATCGGGTGTCATGGAGAAAAGGGAGACGGAAACGGCGTGGCTGCCCGGTTTTTGAGTCCGCGTCCCAGAAACTTTCAAGAGGCCAAGTTCAAGTTCAGCTCGACCCGCTCCGGGCGACTTCCCACGGACGAAGACCTGCGTCGAACCATCATGCGTGGTCTTAAAGGGAGCGCCATGCCGGGTTGGGACATGATCCCCGCACGAACGGTCAATGCGCTGATCGCGTACATCAAGACGTTCTCGCCGCGTTGGAAGGAGAATCGACCGGCCACACGAATCCCCATCGTGGACGACCCCTACCGCTCGATGAGGGACAAATCCAAGGCCATCGCGCGTGGTCGAGCGGTTTATCACGGGTTTTCGACGTGTTGGTCTTGCCACCCCAGTTACGCCAGCCCGGACGAGATCAACGCTTACCTGGTGGCAATGGACAAGGCTCCCAGCGCCGGGTTTCGACCGAATCTGCATGAGTCGGAAGGCAAACCCAACGAGGAGGGCGAGGTGATTTATCCACCGGACTTTCGCAGAGATTTTATCCGCGCCGGTGGGCAGGTGGACGATCTGTATCGTTCGATCGCGGCGGGAATCTCCGGAACTGCGATGCCGACATGGATCGACTCGATGGAGTCGCATCGCTCAAGTAAACCGGATGAAATCGTGACGAGCGCGGAAGATATATGGGCGCTTGCATATTACGTTCGTAGCTTGATTCTCGAGCGCCCATCGAGGTTTGATCCCCAAAGCGTCGCGGTCCGTGAGCGTCCACAGCGTATCTACGCGGAGGGCGAAGCATTTGAGCCCGTTCGTGAGATTGAATCGACAACGACCGACGAGGAATTCGGAGAGGACGATTAAATGGCGTTAGCGAGTGCTTCCCCGGCAACTGGCGCGAGCGTGGAGACGCCGGCCCATCGCGATCTGGTCAACGAGAAACTTGTGCTGTGGCACTTTTTATTCTCCTTGACCTATCTCATCATTGCGATGCTGGCCGGTCTGCTGTTCTCGCTGCAATTGCTGCAGAAATACCCCTTCGCGGGGATGGAGTTTTGGTCGCCCGGTCGTTGGCGGATGATTCATACCAACGGAGTCGCATACGGTTTTATCGCGAATGCGTTTCTGGGCGCGTTGCACTGGGCGGTTCCGCGTTTGACGTTGCGGAAAGTCGCCAGCAACGCGTTGTCCTGGTTTATTCTCGTTGCGTGGCAGGTTGTCGTGCTGGGAACGGTGGTCGGGCTCTTGATGGGCAAAGCGCAGGCGGTCGAATGGGGTGAGACGCCGATCTTTATCGACCCGTTGGCCATCGCGGGTCTGATCCTCGTGGCGATTAACTTTCTGGTCCCGATTCTCAAGTCGGAGGGACCGATGTACGTGTCGCTGTGGTATTTTATTTCGGCGTTTGTGTGGACCATTTTGGTTTACGCGATGGGGAATTATCTTCCGCAGTTCTTCGTCGGGGGAGCGGCCTCGGGCGCGTTGATCGGTCTTTTCATACACGATTTGGTTGGTTTGTTCGTAACGCCGATCGGGTGGGGACTAATGTACTATTTCGTCCCGATCATATTGAAAAAACCGATCTGGAGTCACGGCCTGTCCTTGGTTGGATTCTGGGGATTGGCGTTTTTCTATCCTCTCAACGGGATTCACCACTTTTTGTACAGTCCGATTCCCATGTTTTTGCAATACGGCGCGATTATATCGACCATCGCGGTGGAGCTGGTGGTCACGACTGTAATCATCAATTTTTTCGCGACGATCCGTCACCGCGGCGACGCCCTGCGTACGAGCCTTCCCATTCGCTGGTTTTATATAGGCATGGTGTTTTACTTCACAACGTGCTTGCAGTGTGCGATGCAGGTTACGCTGACTTTTCAGAAGATCATTCACTTTACGGACTGGGTTGTGGGGCACGCACACCTGGTGATGTTCGGCGTGTTCGGTTTCTGGATCATGGGATTCATGACGCATCTTTTTCCGCGACTCTTGGGCGCGACTGGGTGGTACCGTCCGTCCTGGAATTCCTGGCATTTTTGGTTAATGGGTCTTGGCATGATCGTCATGTTCTTCGACCTTGTGTTTGCCGGATTGGTTCAGGGGTTCATGTGGCGTGATCTCGCCTCGTGGGAATCCACAACGCTGGCCTCCGGTCCGTTCTGGCTTGTCAGAACGCTGGCCGGTCTGGGAATGGTGACGGGAATGATGTTTTTCCTGGCGAATATCGCCATGACGGCGGTGCACAAGCAAACGATTGCGCCGACGGACGAACCGGCGGTCGGCGCGCCGTCGCTGGCAACGGCATAGGAGTTTTGCAAACCGATGTTTGAATCGAAAGCGGGCGTTGTTTTGATCGCGGGGCTTTTCATGTTTGCCCTGGCGTTTGTGGTCATGGGTCTTCTCCCCTGGTTGATTTACATTGACCAGCCGGAACAAAGCATGGCCGATCTCGTCGCCGACGGGGTGACCCCGGAGTTTTTCGATTTGGCCGAGCGGTTTCCGGAGCAGTTCAAACAATCCTTCCCCGATGGACCAACGCGGGAAGCGTTTGCTTCGGCGCTGAAGCGCGGACGGGATATTTTCATTGCGGAGGGATGTTGGCACTGTCATAGCGAGCAGGTCCGCCCGGTCTCGAACGAAGATTTGCGATTCGGGCCGGTTTCGCACGCCCGAGAGTATCACAACGTGTTGCAACGTCCTGTTCTCTTTGGAACCCGCCGGGTCGGTCCTGACTTGTTTCGAGAGGCGGCGCGTCACAGCAACGACTGGCATGTCGCCCACTTTTACCAACCGACCCTCGTAGCGCCTACGTCGGTCATGCCGTCCTATCAGTGGTTTTATGACGAGCACGACTATCCCAATCGCGACGGGATGTCGATCATTACGTACGTTCAGTGGCTTGGTAGCTGGCTGCCGGAGTATCCTTATTTCCAGGGCGAGGGTCCGATGGGTCCCACCGACCGCCAAAAAAACGCGGTCGCCCTGGTGCATGGGGAAAGAGAGGGTTCATAGGATGGACACGAGTGATCAAGCTCCCCAAGGCTCGCAGCGATCCCGCCTGAAAAACTTCGTCCTCTGGTTCATGTCCATTGGGATCATCATCCCGGGGGCTTACGGATTCATCGCCAAGCTGCTGGACTTCATCAAAACACTTGACACCGATAACGAGGGGGCGTTTACGATTATCCCCATTAGCAACTATTTGATCATGGCTGCCGGGTTTGTGTGTTTGCTGGTCTGGGCGACCGCCCACGGGATGTTTCGCGACATCGAGAAACCCAAGTACACCATGCTCGAGCGTGACGAGGCGATCGAGCGAGCAGAGTACAAAGTGTAGGAACCACCGATGGCAGAGTCGCCGTTTACCACCGTGACAGAAGACAAGACGCACCACACGTACACAACGCATCGGATTCCGTGGTATGTGCGTGCGATGTGGCTGGTGTATTGGATTGGCTTGATCTGGTACATTATCGCGTTCGCGATTCCCAGCGCGAAGGACTACTACAAGCCTGTCCCAAGGACCGGCGACGCATCGTTGTTCGTCGCATCATTCGCGTAGCGCCGCTCGCCTCTTGACCTGTTTGCTGCGGGGTCGAGGGCGCCTCGATCAGAATCCAAGACCGGGTCGTTGCCTGCGTGCGAAACGTTGCTTTCTTGAATGGCGCGATTCTCGAACTCGCGCACTGTCCCCCCCGGGACAACGCGAACTTGCGTTGATCTTTCATGACGGAATTGATCTCCATTTTCGTCCTTGGACTGCTAAGCTCCGCCCACTGCTTGGGGATGTGTGGGGGGTTCGTCGTGACCATCGGCGCGACGCGCCAGCCAATCGCACCGCTCATTGCCCGGCAATTGCTTCACGGTGCCGGACGGGTGACGACTTACGCCTTCATGGGCGCCGTGGCGGGGTTTTGCGGACTGTATCTTGCACGATTTGACTCGACCCTGGTAACGGTGCAGCAATTCTTCTCGATCGTTGCAGGCGTCATGATGCTGGTGATCGGAGCATCGGTTCTCGGTTTTTTCCGTTTGCCGGGATTCAGGGCGATGGGAATCGGGTCGCTGCTGGCTCCGCTGTTTCGACAACTGCTTTCCGCCAGGGGATCCTACGGTTTTTTCCTGGCGGGTATCGCCAATGGTTTTCTACCATGTGGTCTTGTTTACGCATTCCTAGCCAAAGCGGTCGCAACCGGTACCATGCTCACCGGGGCGTCGGTCATGATCGCGTTTGGCCTGGGGACGGTTCCCGCCATGGTCGCGATGGGATGCAGTGGACAGTTGATCGGTCACGCGGCGAGACACAGGATTCTCCAGGTGGCTGCATGCCTGGTGATCGTCGCCGGAGCCGTGACGATCGTGCGAGCACTCCCCTCAAGTGGAACGTGCGAGCATTGCCGCAACACCGTCGCACAAGTTGCGACACGTTCGTAGTCAAAGTCGGGCGAAAACGGGGCGGTCGCAACTTCGGTCAAAAACCGCTATACTCCCCACCTCGGGTCGTCGGTCGTCGAGGATCGGCCAACCAGCTTTCGAAGGAGCCAGCACACAATGACCAAGCCCATAGCCGACCGCGTCAGGGACGTAAAGCAATCCGACATCCGCCGGTATTCCGCGATTTGCGCCGCGATGAACGGCGTGAACCTATCGCAGGGAGTTTGCGATCAACCCGCCCCCCCACCGGTGAAAGACGCCGCCAAGCGTGCCATCGACGACGACCACGCCACCTATACGAATCTCCGCGGAATCGCTCAACTACGACAGGCCATTGCTGACAAGATGCGCGATTTCAACGGGATCACATGCGATCCGGAGACGGAAGTGGTTGTCAACATCGGGTCAGCCGGCGCGTTCGCGTGCGTCGCGTTGTCCACACTCAATCCGGGCGACGAGGTGATCGTCTTTTCCCCCTTCTACAGCTACCACGTCAACCTACTGAAACTGTTCGATATCCGTGTTCGCTTTGTTGACTTGAAACCGCCCAGTTGGAAGTACTCGCCCGACGAGCTGGAGGCGGCGTTTAACCAAAAAACCAAAATGATCCTCGTTTGCACACCGGGCAACCCCACCGGAAAGGTCTATGATCAAGGTGAACTCGAACATATCGCCGTTCTAGCCCAAAAGCACAACGTCTGGATCGCCACGGATGAGATCTACGAATACATCACGTACGGGAAACCACACATCAGCATTGCCGGCATTGCGCACGCAAAAAACCGCACGCTGACGATGAGCGGCTCGTCGAAAACCTACGCTGTGACCGGTTGGCGCGTCGGATACACGATCGGTCCGGCGGACTTGATCGAGCGTATCGCCGTGGTCAACGACCTGCTCTACATTTGCGCACCGGCGCCGCTGCAATGGGGAATTGAAGCCGGAATGAGAATGAGACCGGACTATTACGAAAAGATGCGAGCTGACTATCTTGCCAAACGGGAGCTTCTGGCATCGACGCTTCGCAAGATCGGGTTCGATCCTTTCGTGCCGGAAGGCAGCTATTACATGCTCGCCGCTTTCGAAAAGGGACGCTGGGATAACGCAACTGCAGCCACCGAAGACATCCTAAAGCGTGTCGGGGTTGCAACGGTTCCCGGACCTGCGTTTTATCGCAACCCCTCTGAGGGTGAAAACCAGTTACGCTTTTGCTACGCGAAACAGATGGCGGACCTCCAAGAGGCCTGCCGTCGCCTTGAGAAGCTAACCGCCAAGCATTCTGTCACGCCCGCGTAACGCTCCGCGCCGTGCGAAGCTCGATCCGACTTTCAAAGAGTAGTCGATTGGTTTTGGGTCTGCTAAAATGCTCCAACCCGGCGATAATCAATAGCAGGGGAATGTTGTTCACGAATCGTAAGGAGCCCAAACCCAATGAGAATCAGTGCGACCTTGGCTGTAATGCTTTCCGCAATCCTTGCCTTTGTCTCCCCAGTTTTTGCGGGGGTGGCGATTGGCGATCGTGCGCCAGCCCTTTCCGTTCGTGAATGGGTTCACGGTGATGCGGTGGATATTCTCAACAACACCGACAAAAAGATTCACCTCATCGAGTTTTGGGCGACGTGGTGTCCGCCTTGCAAGGCGAGCATCCCCCTTTTGACGGATTATCAGAAAAAGTTCGCCAAGGATTTGGTCGTTGTGGGCATTACGGATCCCGATCCTTACCAGAACTCCCCCACGCAAATCCGCCAGTTCGTCAAGAGCCAGGGTTCAAGAATGAATTATCGCGTTACGATGGACGACAACGGAAAAACCTCCAGGGCGTATCTTGATACCAGCGAAGCCGTCGGGATTCCACAAGCTGTTTTGGTCGGGCGCGACGGGAAAGTCGCGTGGCAGGGATCACCATTGGACCCGCAGATGGAACAAGTCATCGGCAAGGTCATCGCCGGAACCTACGACGTCGCTTCGGCTGCTCAACAGGCCGAACTCCAAAAGAAAATCCAAAAACGTTTTCAGCAAATCGACACCTCGTTTCAGCTTCGAAAAATGGACGATGTTTGGCGAGGCTTGGTTGACGTGATGAAGCTCGATCCCGCCAACGACATGGGATTGCAACTCATGGCAGGAATGTACGTCAACGAGAAGGACTGGCGCGACAGCTATCGAAAGTGGGTCCGCTCGCACATCGACCAAAACCGTGGCAACCCCTTGGCCATGGCGACCCTCGCGCTCACCCTTTGTCGGATCGACGACTACGGTCTCAAAACGCCCGAGCTGGCGATCGAAGCTGCCAAAGCAGCCTACGACATCACCGGCGGAAAGGAGCAATACACCGCGGAAATCTACGCCCGGACATTTTATCAGGTCGGCGCGTTGGACCGGGCTATCAAGCTGCAGCAACAAGCCCTGGCAGTAGCGGCCCCAGACAAGAAGAAAGACGCCCAATCGATCCTTGATTTCTATAAGAAGTGTAAAATGCTCAACGCGTCCGGCTCGCTGGCAGAGCGTCCCTAATGCGGTATTACCTTTGCCATTACGGGTTGGGTTTCCCCAATCCAAGCCGCGAACGTAAGAGAGCAAGCTGCGGTCGACCCCGTAGAAACGTCCGGCACCCCACTCCCCCACCGCCCACAGAGGAGCAATGACATCATGAAACCATACAAAGAGTTCATCCCCCTCGTGACCGCTCAGCGTGAAAAGCGAGCCAACTTCAAGACGCTTCTGTCCTGTGTCATGCCGCGCCCCATCGCCTTTGTGTCAACGATTTCGCAAAGCGGCGTGGCCAACTTGGCGCCCTTTTCTTTTTTTAACGCGGTGGGCTCCAACCCGCCCGCAGTCATTTTCTCACCGGCGACCAAAGCCGACGGAACGGAAAAAGACACGGTTACGAATCTTCGCGCGGTTCCCGAATTCGTCATCAATGTCGTCTCGTTTGAAATCCGCGAAGCGATGAACGAAGCTTCCTTTCCATTTCCGCCGGAAGTGAGTGAGTTTGCCCAGACCGGGTTCACTCCCCTGCCCAGCAAGCTCGTAAAACCGCCACGGGCGGCGGAATCCCCCGCTCACCTGGAATGCAAGCTCTGCAAAATCGTCAAAGTTGGTCACGGTCCGCTTTCGGCCAATATCTGCATCGGTGAGGTGCTTTGCTTTCACATTGCCTCGGAAATGCTGGGCGAAGATGAGACCGTCGATGTGGCCAAGGTCGACCTGATCGGACGACTCAGTGGCGACGATTATGCCACCATTCGCGACCGTTTTGAACTGCAAAAACCAACGCCCAAAGAAAAGAATCGTCCTCGATAAATCGCCCCGGGCAAGATCACTCCGGGAGGTTGCGCCCGCCGGACCGGAACTGCGACCCCGGAGAAATGTTTCTCCGATTGTCGACGTAAGAATCGGCGGATATACTTCCCGTAGCGATTCTGAAGCGAGGGCGTGGAACCGGCTCTTTGCCGGTGTTGCAAAACGCCGACACCGCGCGCGTCGACGAATTGCTCCGGCGACCTGGCCGGTGTGTCTGGTACTTCAACCGAATGGAACCCAACGTGTCGCACGACGTCCTCGTCCTTCTTTTTTGGATCAACGGGCGAATCATCGTTGTTGCTGCGATGGTTGCGGTCATTTTCTTCGTTCTCTTTGCGCGACGGCGACCTTCCCCGCGCTGCCCTCGATGCCGGCAAGTCAACCGTAAACAGGCAGTGTATTGTGCCCAATGCGGAACCCGGTTGCGCGAACTGTGAAGCCCTCGACTCGACAATCTCCACCTCGCGAGCAAGCGAAACTGCCGACATCGACGCGCAACGCAATCCGGCGAGCACTTCTTCGCTGGTATGACCGGGGCGATCGAAATCTTCCCTGGCGAAAAAAGCACCACGACCCCTACGCGCAATGGGTGGCGGAAATCATGCTTCAACAAACGCGCGTCGACACGGTCCGACGCTACTATGACCGATTTCTACAACGGTTTCCGAATGTCAAGTCGCTCGCCGCAGCCCAAGAGACGACCGTGATGAAGCTCTGGGAGGGACTCGGGTATTATCGTCGGGCTCGCAACCTCCACCGTAGCGCGAAGGACTTGGTTTCGGATCGAAGGGATATTCCCACGACCGCTGCATCACTTCGACGACTTGCCGGAATCGGGGAATACACCGCGGCGGCTATATCCTCGATCGCTTTTGGCGAAGTCGTACCCGCCATCGACGGCAACGTCGTTCGCGTCGTGGCACGACTCTTTGCGATAACGGAAAACGTTGACACCAGAACAGGGAAATCCGACGTCGCCCGCTTCGCTCTGGAATTGATTTCACCGTCGCGCCCCGGCGACTTTAATCAGGCATGGATGGACCTCGGGCGGTTGATTTGCACTCCGCAGTCGCCCTGTTGCCCCGCCTGCCCGTTGCGAAAACACTGTCGCGGGTACGCCGACGGAATCGTCCATCAATTGCCGATGCTCTCAAGGAAAAAACCGCCCAAGGCAGTCAGGATACTGGCGACGCTTTTCATGCAGAGCAAACGGGTGCTCGTGATCCGTGAAAACGGCTGCGGGTGGTGGTCGGGACTCTGGTCCTTCCCTTCGATGGAGCGAACGAACGGATCATCGCTGCCGGGAACCTTTCGTGACCTGGCGAACCGACACGGACTGGCCGTTAAAACCATTCCCAAACAAACCGCCACGCTTCGCCACCAATTGACACACCGTACAATCCATTTTGACATTCGCCTTTGCAACCTGAGCGACAGTTGCGCAACTGCCGCAACGCGCCTCACCAAGAACCTAACGGACGCCAAATGGGTGACACCGAAGCAATTCGAACAACTTCCCGTCTCAACAGCCCACCGCAAGATTTGGGCGCAAGCAATGAAAAAGTTGTGCACCACTGAATGCGTCGGTGATGATTGAGAGCACCAAACACGCAAGTGAGGCGTGCGCCCCCCCTGAAACCGGCAATCGCGCCAGCCTCCCTATCTCGCCTATTTAGTCGTCCCTGAAAAAGCCGTCTACGCGGTGGCGCGATAAATTATTTGGCAGCCGGGTAGCGCGGCGAGCAGGTTTCGGGGCCAAGGGGCCGGATTCCGGGACCACCGGAGCAGCGCAGAAGCCCGCTCCACCCAATCGCAGAGCGCAAAAGAGAACCGCCGCCGGTCACGACGGAGCAGCCCCAGCAGTTTACGCAGGTTGGAACCGGCGGCTGCCAGCACGGCGTTGATCGCATCGCCGCATAACTTCGCCAAGAAGCACCGGCCCATTCGGTGATCACTTTTGAGGTGGCCAATCTTCGGTTCAATCGCGCTGCGACGACGCTTCCGCTTTCGTTCGGCGCGAGTCGTGTTCTTCTTCCGTTGCCCTGCGATGTGGACTTCAGCTCCGCCGGTGTAACCATGGCCCCGATAGCCCTTGTCAACATACGCATCGGTAGGTGCCACACCGGTAATACGTTCCACGGTCGTTAGAACGTGTGTGAAAAGGCATCTTCTTGCCGATAGAAGGGTTATGGAACGGATTCCTTACCCCTCAGACCTGACGGACGAGCAGTGGAGACTGATCGAGGACCTGATTCTCCCGGCCAAGC
>Ga0114931_10003032_pt1 | contig 21349 bp, 16 predicted proteins | sample 2SBtaG_FD_89579 | JGI IMG/M metagenome (GOLD analysis project Ga0114931, IMG submission 89579) | Deep subsurface microbial communities from Kolumbo volcano to uncover new lineages of life (NeLLi) - 2SBTROV14_V59a metaG | ecosystem: Environmental > Aquatic > Marine > Volcanic | place: Kolumbo...
GGCCGTGCCCTCGGCGGCTCCACGGTGGTCTATACCGGTACGTCGCTGACCGCCCCGCGGCGCGTCATCGAAGAGTGGAGCCTGCCCGGCCTCTCGCACGACGATCTCGTGCGCCGCTCGCGCCGGCACGCCCGGGACAACCAGGTCCACCTGCTGCCCGACGAGGAGATCAACGAGAACAACCGCCTGTTCGTCGAGGGGTGCCGCGGCGCGGGGTACGTGTGCCACCAGTTTCCCGTCAACGTGTCGGGTTGCCGGGGATCGAGCCTCTGCAATCTGGGATGCCCCAACGGGGCGAAGCAGGGGACGCACCGCGTGCAGCTTCCGCGCGCCGAGGCCGCCGGCGTCGAGATCGTCACCCGCGCCGAGGCGCTCAGGGTGGAGGAGCGTGCGGTGGTGGCGCGCGTGTCGGCGGCGGGACTCGACGACAAGGGTGCGCCCCCCGAGTGGGAGCCCGGGACCTACCGGATCCGGGCCGCTACGGTGGTGGCGGCGGGCGGTTCGATCGGGTCGACGGCGCTCCTCCTGCGCTCGGGGCTCGGCCGCGGGCTTCCCCGCCTCGGCCGCGGCTTCACGTGCCACCCCGCGTTCATCCTGGTGGCCGAGCATGCACGCGAGTTGAGCAACGATGTGGGCCACCCCAAGAGCTTCTACGTCGACCGGGCGGCCGAGGAGGGGTTCGTCCTCGAGACGTGCATGTACTTTCCCTTCGTGACGGCCAAGAACCTGACGGGCTTCGGCGGGGACCACGAGCGCTTCATGCGTGCGTTTCCGCGCCTCCAGATGATCCTCGTGCTCGCGTGCGACAAGGCCGCGCAGGCCAACCGCATCACCATCGACGGCAAGGGGCGCCCCGTGGTGCACTACCGCTTCACCGACGAGGTGGTGGAGAGCATGGTGCGGGCGACGCGGGCCGCAGCGCGCATCTTCTTCGCGGCGGGTGCGCTCCGGGTGCACGCGCCTCCCGCCGATCCTCCGCTGCTCGAGCGCGGTGATGAGCCGCGCCTGGAGGCGCGCATCCGCGCCGAGCACTTCGTGCCCGGGACGGTCTCGGTGTCGGCGGCGCACCTCATGGGAGGGTGCGCCATGGGCCGGGACGCCACGGACTCGGTGACGGACTCCCGGGGTCGCGTCCATGGAATCTCCTGGCTCAAGGTGGCCGATTCCTCCCTCTTCCCCGATTCCGTCGAGATCAACCCCTACCTTACGGTGATGGGTCTCGCCGACCGGGTCGCGGAGGGGATCCTCGAAGACTTCGGAGCAGGCGCATGAAAAAGACAGGTGGCCAGATCGTGGCCCGGGCCCTCGAAGACGAAGGGATCACGTTCACCTTCGGGATCCCCGGCACCCACAACATCGAGCTCTACGACGCCCTGGCCGCGTCCAGGACCGTACGGCCCGTGCTCGTGACCGACGAGCAGAGCGCGTCGTTCATGGCCGACGGGGCGTGGCGGGCATCGGGGCGCATGGCGTGCGTGAACGTCGTTCCGGGCGCGGGGCTGACGCACGCGCTTTCCGGCATCGCGGAGGCGTTCATGGACAACGTGCCGATGCTCGTCCTGGGGTGTGGCATCCGCCGGGACAGCGGCAAGGCGTTTCAGCTCCACGACGTGGATCAGATGGCGATGGTGGGGCCCGTGGTCAAAGCCACCTACCGGCCCGAGCGGGGAGAGGAGCTGTACGCCACGATCCGCGAGGCGTGTGCCGTGGCCCGTGAGGGCGCGCCCGGCCCCGTCTTCGTCGAGGTGCCGGCCAACCTGTATCTGTCCCGCCACGACGTGGCGCCTCCTGGTCGCGACGCGCCGCATGGCTCCGGGAGTCACGAGGCTCCGGCCGGTACGGACCGCGTCGCCGCGCGTGCACCGGTGCAGGGGCCTGCGGAGGCCCTCCTCGAGCGTGCCGCGTCCATGGTGCGCGCCTCCGAACGCCCGCTCCTCTACATCGGCGCCGGGGCGCTCGGCGCGCGCGATGAGATCATCGGCTTGGCGGAGGACCTGGAGGCTCCCGTCTCCACGACGTTTCAGGGCAAGGGAGTCTTTCCGGAGGACCATCCCCTCTTCCTGTGGCCCGGCTTCGGGCAGGCGGCTCCCCGCTTCGTGCGCGACGTTGTCGAGGACCGCGACCTCACGCTGGCCATCGGGTGCCGCTTCAGTGAGGTGGGCACCGGCAGCTACGGCCTCGAGCCTCGCGGCCGGCTCATTCACGTGGACATCGACCCCGACGTGCTGGGCAGGAACTTCCAGGCCGACGCGGCCGTGGTGTCCGACGCAGCGGTCTTCGTACGCGCGCTCAGGGGGTGTCTGGGCGATCTGTCCAGGGAACCCGACGCCGCGCTCCGGGACCGTATCCGGATGGGGCACGCGCGGATCTGGGAGGAGTGGCTCGCCGAGGTGGGGGGGGCCGGCGTGACACCCGCGCACCTGCTTCGCTCGCTCCAGAGGATCATGGGCCCGGACACGGTATTCACCACGGATTCGGGCAACGGCACCTTTCTGGCCATGGAGTGCCTGCGGCTGGAATCTCCGCGCAGCTTCCTGGCACCGGTCGACTACTCGTGCATGGGCTATGCGGTGCCGTCCGCCATTGGCGCCAAGCTCCAGGCTCCGGAGCGTCCGGTCGTGGCGCTGGCGGGCGACGGCGCGTTTCTCATGACCGGGCTCGAGTGCCTCACGGCCGGGCGAGAGGGGCTCGGCGTGACGGTTCTCGTGCTGCGTGACCACGAGCTGGCGCAGATCGCGCAGTTTCAGGCCACGGCGATGAACCGCAAGGTGGCCAGCGCGCTCCCGCCGTACGACCTCGAACCGCTCGCCCGCGCTCTGGGGGTGGCGTTCCTGTCGATGCCCGATGACGACGCGGTGGAGGACGTTCTGGTGGAGGCCGACCGTCTGACCGGGGAGGGCCGACCCGTGCTCGTCGACGCCGCAATCGACTACAGCCGGAAGACATATTTCACAAAGGGCGTCATCCGCACGACACTCAACCGGCTGCCCGTGCGCGAGCAGGCGCGCTTCGTGGGGCGGGCTCTGCTGCGCAGGGTCATGGAGCCGCGGGCGTGAGCGGAGACGACTTCCTCGCACACCCCCCCTACGGGTGGTATCTTACACAAGTGCCGTCATTGAAACGTCATTGAAACCGGTGGACAGCGTGATCTTCGGATACGTAGGGGGCGGGGGAGACGAACCGCGGAGACGAGCCAGGATCCTCCTCGTGGAGGACGATACGCAGGTACGCGCGATGATCACGAAGGCTCTGGAGCGGTACGGCTACAAGGTGACGGCCCTCGGAGATGCGCAGGATGCCTTGCGGGTGTTCGATGCGGCACGTCCCCGCTACGATCTGCTCATCACGGACATCGTTCTTCCCGGCCGCTCGGGGCTGGACCTTCACCGGGCGCTCGTGAAACGCCGCCCGGGGTTGCTGGTCATCTTCATGTCCGGGTACTCCGAGGAGATCCTGGCCCGCCAGGGCGAGCAGCCGAGCGGTTCCATCTTCCTCGGCAAGCCGTTTACCCCGTCGGCGCTGCGCACCGCGGTCGGGCTGGCGCTGAGCACGACCGAGCGCAGGAGCCGAGGCAACGGCGGAAGCGTCGCCGGCGGGTAGGCTGCGCCGGGCCTGCTGCGCTCCCCCCGAGGGCCGCCGCGCGCCGTCAGGGCACGGCCGGCGGCGGCATCGTCAGCAGCGCCCCGTAGAGGTCGATGGCGTACCACAGGTTCGCGATCCGCAGGTTCTCGTCGGGCGCGTGCTGGTTGTCGTCGTGATTCGCGACCGGGACGTTGACGGCCGGCTTTCCCATGACGTCGGTAAACAGATAGAGGGGCAGCGAGCCTACGAGTGCCGGCAGTAACACGAGCGGATCTCCACCGAATGCCGACGTCGCTGCCCGCCGCGCCGCGGCGATCACCTCCTGGACCCGCGGGTTGTTCATCGACGTTCGGGCCGCCGGGTACCCTCCGTCCCGCACGACCCTGGCGATCTTACGGTAGCGCAGCCTCGTGGCCATGTCCGGATCCTCTCGCACGATGTGGTAGCCCTGCCTCTCGATGTAGGCTTCCACCAGATCGAGCATGTGGCCGGGGTCGTTGCCCTTGACGAGGCGGATGCCGAGGGTAGCCGTGGCGCTGGCCGGGATCACGTTCCTGGCCAGGCGGCCGGTGTTTCCGCTCGAGAGTCCCCGGATGGTGAGCGAGGGTAGCATGAGCCGTTCGGCCAGCGAGGCGGGCTCTCCCTCCGTCCAAGTGAGCCCCAGCTCCTTCTTCAGCGCCGCGTCGTAGTCGGGGAGCGCCGCGAGCGCAGCGCGCTCCTCTTCCCCGACCGGCGCCACCGTGTCGTAGAACCCCGGGATGAGCACTTTACCCGTTTCGGCCTTCATGCCGGCCAGGAGGTGGGACAGGAGGTTGCCGGGAACGGGCGCCCAGTTGCCGTAGTGCCCGGAATGCAGCGGGCGCACGGCGCCATAGACGGTAACCTCGAGGCCGGTCACGCCCCGGACCCCGAACGTCAGCTGCGGCCTTCCGCTGGCGTGCGCCGGCCCGTCGAAGAAGAGCCACACGTCGATATCGTCGATCCGGTCGCGGAACGTCTCCAGGTAGCGGCGCAGGTGCGTCGAGCCTGCTTCCTCCTCGCCCTCGAAGAAGAACTTGAGGTTGGAGGTCGGCGTCACGCCGGCCTGCCGGAACGACCGCAACACGGGAAGAAGCGCGGCGATCGGCGCCTTGTCGTCGCCCGCCGACCGGGCGTAGACGCGCCACTCGGGGTTCACCGCCTCACCGGCCTTCGGAAACGGGCGCTCCCTGCCGCCCGCCTCCATCGCCGCGGTGTACAGGACGGGCTCCCACGGCGCGTGTGTCCAGCGCGACGGGTCGGCCGGCTGGCCGTCGTAGTGGACGTAGATGCCGAGGGTTCGTGTGGCGCCGGGCACGCTCAGAGTGCCGTAGACGATCGGCGGGGCATCGTCGACTTCGAGCAGCTCGGCATCGACCCCCGCCCCCTCCAGGGCATCGGCGATGTACTGCGCGGCCCGCCGGATGTCTTCACGGTCGGAAGCCACATTCGGAATCCTCAGAAGCTCCGCGAAGCTTGCCAGAATCTCCGCTTCGTGCGCCTCACGGTACGCGTGCGCGACCTTCGCACCGCTCTGAGCGCCGAGCGGAGCGGGGCCGGCCGCGCCGAGTGCACAGAGCAGCGCCGCGTGCGTCATGAGCGTGCAAAGGGCCCCTCCACGGTTCCTGCGTGTGTCCATGACCTCATCCTCCAACGATGCCCAGGAGCCGGGCGCGGACGAGCGCCCCGCAGATTTCAAGAAGGTATCCCACGACCGCCATGGGCAAGCCCACGGGGGCCGTGGCGGGATTGTACGCGCCGGCCCTTGCGAAGTCACGCAGCCCGGTACACGAGAGGAGAAGTTCGCCGGTGACCACGACGGGCGCCTCCCAGGTCGTGCTCGAGATGATCGTGGGGCTCCCTGCGGGGTGCCTGTGGAGGGCCGGGAAAGGGGGGCGCGGACGTGATGCGGTCAGGGGGGCTCTGCGGGTTCTGTCGCACCCCGGCCGGCCGAAGTATCGTCCTGCGTCCGTACGCCGGCCCCGTCCACCGCCCGGGAGCACCGAACCGTGTCGTTCCATGTATGGGACCTTGCCGCATTCGTGGGCTTCGTCCTCGTCGTGGTGGGGGTGTCTCTCTACCAGGGCAGGAAGGAAGAGACGTCCGAAGACTACTTCCTCGCCGGCAGGAACCTGACGTGGTGGCTCATCGGCTTCTCACTGATTGCGTCGAACATCTCGACGGAGCACTTCGTGGGGATGGCCGGATCGGGCTTCGGAGCGGCGGGACTCGCGGTTGCCAGCTACGAATGGATCGCCGCGGTGACGCTGGTGGTCGTGGCCTGGTGGCTCCTGCCCCGCTTCCTGGAGCTTGGCATCTACACCATGCCGGAGTTCCTCGAGCACCGCTACGGTTCCGCCGCGCGCACCGTGATGGCCGTATACATGCTCGCGGCGTACGTCGGTGTGGCCATCGCGGCGGTGCTCTACTCCGGAGCGATCGGGCTCTCCACGATCTTCGGGATGAAGCTGGTGACGGGGATCTGGCTGATCGGGCTCATCGCGGGGGCCTACACGGTCTACGGCGGGCTGAAGGCGGTGGTCTGGTCCGACCTGCTCCAGGGTGCCGCCCTGCTGCTCGGGGGCGCTACGGTCATGGTGCTCGGCTTCGGGCGCGTCGGGGGCGTGCGCGCGTTCGTCGAGCACAACGCGGACAAGCTCCACGTGGTCCTGCCCGCCGGCCATGCCGAGATCCCGTGGACCGCGCTCCTCCTGGGAATCTGGATTCCCAACTTCTTCTACTGGGGATTCAACCAGTTCATCACCCAGCGAACGTTGGGCGCCCGCTCGCTGCGCGCGGGTCAGCGAGGCGTGCTGCTGGCGGCGGCCATAAAGCTCACGATCCCCTTCATCATCGTCTTCCCGGGAATCATGGCGTACCAGCTCTTCGCGGACCGCATCGCGGACGGTGATCAGGCCTACGCCGTTCTCGTCCGCGAGATCCTGCCCCCCGGGTTACGGGGCTTCCTCTTCGCCGCGCTCTTCGGCGCGGTCATGAGCAGCCTGGACTCGATGCTCAACTCTGCGTCGACGATCTTCACGATGGACATCTACAAGCGATTCATTCGCCGGGACGCCGGCGCCCACCACTATGTGCGCGTGGGCCGCGTCGCCACGGGGTGCCTGGTCGTTGCCGGGTGCCTCATGGCCCCGCTGCCGGCCCGCTTCGAGGGGGTGTTCAACTATATCCAGATGATCTGGGGATTCGTGTCGCCGGGTGTCGTGGCCGTCTTCTTTTTCGGGATCCTGCTGCGCCGGACGCCGCCGGCCGCGGCGCTCGTGGGTCTGACCGTGGGCGTTCCGGTCTATGGCGCGCTGCTCGGGTTGCTTCCCGACGTGGCGTTCCTCAACCACATGGCCGTCACGTTCGTGGTCATCGCGGTGTGCATGGGCGTGGTGACCGCGCTCCGTCCCCTTCCGGAGCCTTTCCGCTTCCGGGGGCGCGCCGCGCTGGATCTGACGCCCGATCCCTGGCTCCGGCCGGCGGGGGTGGCCGTGGTGGTGGCCACGCTCGCGCTCTACCTCGTGTTCCGCTAAGCATGCCGCCAGGCCGCGTGAACGAGACGGGCCTCCGAGGCGTATCCCCTTCACACGGTCGAACCCACACCCGAGGCCGCGATGTACACCACATGCATGTTCTGCAACCGACCGTTGGGATCCAACGAAGTGGTGGAATCGTTTCCGGTGGGGCGCCGCCTGGCCTTCGATCCGGAGAAGGGCCGGCTCTGGGTGGTGTGCCGGAAGTGCGAGCGCTGGAACCTGACACCGATCGAGGAGCGGTGGGAGGCGGTCGAGGAGTGCGAGAGCCTCTTCCGGTCCACACGCGTACGTACGTCGACCGAGAACATCGGGCTGGCCAGGGTGTCCGAAGGGCTCGAGCTCGTGCGCATCGGCAAGGCGCTGCGCCCGGAGTTCGCCGCATGGCGCTACGGCGACCAGTTCGGACGGCGCAGGAGGCGCGCGCTCCTCTACGGAGCTGGCGGCGTGGTGGTCTTCGGTAGCCTCGTGGGGGGAGCCGTCGCGACCGGGATCGTGAGCGGAGCGGCGCTGGCCCAGAGCGGGAACTTCTTCAACGCGTGGCAGAGCCTGCGTACGCGGATGCGGCTTCGCCTCGACGACGGCACGGTCATTCGCCTCCGAACGCCGGATCTGGCGAGGGCCCGACTGCTGCCCCTGGGCGAGGGTGGCGCCGACTTCGGCATCGTCGTCGGGCGGGGCCGCCGCGAGCACGAGTTCCGGGGCGACGAAGGTCGTCGGGTGGCCGCCAAGATCATGGCGCGAATCAACCGCGCCGGTGCCGGGCGGAGGGCCATCGGCCAGGCGGTGCGCGAGATCGAGGCGAAGGGGAACCCCGAAGCGGTGATCCGGGACGCGGCGCTGCACATGCGTCGGACCCTGCGCAGGGCACGCCTCGGCCAGGTCGGGCGGCTGCCCGTGTCCACGCGCCTGGCGCTCGAGATGGCCTTGCACGAGGAGCAGGAGCGACGAGCGCTCGAAGGCGAGTTGCGGGCTCTGGAGCGCGCGTGGCGTGAAGCGGAAGAGATCGCCGCGATCGCCGACGGCCTGCTGCTCCCGGAGGGTACGGAAGCGTTCCTGGAGGGTCACCGGAAGGAGTCGTAAGCGCCTCTCCCCGGCCGGAGGGGGGTCACCCGGTTGGCCTCAGCGCGGGCGCGTGCGGCCATCTGGTGCATCGATCCGGTTGGACGCGGCGTCCCGAATGTCACATCTTGAGAAGGTCCCCCCCCGGACCTGAGGATCGGTGCGTCTACCGGTGGAGCGCGTCTGTGCTTGAGGGGGACCCTGTCGTGTTGCTGGTCGAGGACAACCCCGACCACGCCCTGCTCGTGCGGATCGCTGCGGAGCGCGCGCTGGCGGGCATCGCGCTCCGGGTGGTCGAAGACGGCTCGGAGGCGATTGCGTACCTGAAGGGAGCGACGCCGTTCGATGACCGCGACCGACACCCTCCGCCCGATCTGATGCTCCTCGACCTGATGCTGCCGGAGGTTTCGGGGTTCCAGGTGCTGGAGTGGATCCGGGCGGACGGGCGATTCGCGGCGCTTCCCGTCGTGGTCTTCACCTCATCGGTCAATCCGCACGACGAGCGGCGCGCGCTGATGCTCGGCGCCCGTGCCTTCCACACCAAGCCGGCGGACCTGATCGAGCTCGCGGACATGGTTCGGCGCATCGTCACCCGGTGGCTGCCCGGCGGGGAGCGCAGGTCGGAAGGATTGGAGGGCTGAGTTGGCCGGCACCGGCGGGTACGACTGGGTGCTGGTCGTGGAGGACGATCCCGACCACCGGCTCCTCATCCGGGAGGCGATCGTCCGGGTCGCGGGCGAGGGCGTGGTCGTGCACGAGGTGGAGAACGGCGTGGCGGCGATCTACCTTCTGGGTACCGTGGACGATGGCGACGGCGAGCTGTCGTCGGCCCTCGGGCTCGTGGTCCTCGACCTGGGTCTGCCGGGGCCGTCGGGCTTCGACGTTCTGGAGTGGCTGCGGGACCAGCCGTCCCTCGACCGGGTGGGCGCGGCGGTCCTGACCGCCTCGGAGAACCCGCTGGACGCGGAGCATGCCTTCAACCTCGGCGCCAGAGGGTACTTCCAGAAGCCCACGGAGTTTGTCGGCTACCTTGAAGTCTTCAGGCGACTCATGGCTCCGAAGACTCACACGGCATCCACCTCCACCGGGAGCGGCGGATGAGACGCGAACGACGCAACCCGTTCCGATCGAGCCTCGTGATCGAGCCGATGTGGCGCCGGGTCACGCTGGCGGCCATCGCGGCGGGCACGTATGCGCTGGCGTTCATGCCGATGTACTACCAAGGCGGCGCCGGGGCGTCGGCGCTCTCGATCTTTCCCGTGGTCATCCTGGGCTGGCTGTTCGGCGCCTGGGGCGGGCTGCTCGCGGGCATCTTCAGCATTCCCGCCAACGCCCTGCTGCTCAGCGCCGTGGGCGAGCCCGGCTGGCAGATCGTTCTGGGCCCCGGCGTGGGAGAAGGCTCTGCTCTGGTCGTCGTGGTCGGCGCCGTGGTGGGGCTTCTCCGCGATCTGGGGGTGCAGCTCGACCGTCATCTGACGGAATGGCGCCGGGCCGAGGAGCGCCTCCACGCCACGGAGGACCGGTACCGCCTCCTCTTCGAGCGGTCGCGTGATCCGATCTATCTGACCACCGCCGAAGGGCGGATCTACGACGCGAACGACGCGCTCGTGCGAATGTTCGGGTATAGCAAGCCCGAGCTACTCGACCTCGACGTCGTCAACCTTTATGAGCGGCCCGAGGACCGGGACCGGTTCCGCGAGGCCATCGGCGAGGCCGGATATGTCGAGGACTATCCCGTGCGCCTCCGCACGAAGGACGGCGTCCTGCGCGACTGCTTGATCACGGCCACGGCTCGGTTCGGGCCGGATCGGGAGGTGATCGAGTATCAGGGCACGATCCGAGACGTGACCGAGAGTCGCGCGATGGAGGAGCTCGCGGAGCGGCGGAACGCGGAGTTGGAGGAAGCGCTGGCCGAGCTCGAAGCGTTCACGTATTCGGTCTCGCACGACCTGCGAACCCATCTGGTCACGATCGGTGGGTTCGCGTCGATCCTGTGGAGCGAGCACCGAGAGGCGCTGAGTCCCGAGGGGCAGGAGTATCTCCGCCGCATCGTGGAGGCCGGCCGCAAGATGGACGCGTTCGTTCAGGACATGCTGAGCTACGCCAAGGTCAGCCGGAGCGACGTTTCTCTTGAGCCGGTGGCGTTGGACGAGGTTGTCGACGGCGCGCTACGCTCGCTCGATGGCGCGATCAGGGACCGCGACGCCCGGATCCGCGTGGACGGTCCGCTTCCCGTCGTGCTGGCCGACCGCACCGTCCTGGAGAGCGTCGTGGAGAACCTGCTGTCGAACGCGGTGAAGTTCGTGGGTGAGGACGCCACGCCACGGATTGCCGTGGGTGCCGACCGTCTGGGCGACCGCGTCCGCCTCTGGGTGCAGGACAACGGCATCGGAATCTCCGAGGACGACCTCAGCAGGGTGTTCAGGGCGTTCGAGCGGATCGACCCCAGCCGCTTTCCCGGCACGGGCGTCGGACTCTCCATCGTCCAGAGGGGTGCCGAGCGGATGGGCGGCGCCGTCGGGGTGTCCTCACGCCAGGGCGAGGGCAGCCGATTCTGGGTGGAGCTGCGCGCGGCGCCGGCGTAGGAGCCCATCCGGGTCACGTGGCGGGCCGTGAAACGGCCGTGTCGGGCGGGGTACGGTCGTCTCAGGCGACCTCGGGCCGCCTCACCGGCGTGCGGCACTGTCTGCGCGTTCCCGGTACTCTCGGGGGATGAACTCCTTGATGTTCGCGTACGTGACCACGGCCCACATCGCTGTGGCGAGCACCAGCACGATGATGGTGGTCTTGAGATCCAGGCGTTTCCCGCGAATCCACTTCAACACCGATGGCTCCTCGTGTGGTCTTTAGTCGTCCGATCGGCCCGGGGTGGAGATCCGGCGGATGCCCCGGACCTCTGCGGGTCCGCCCGGGTATTGCCGGCCGGCGCCGAGGTGCGGCGCGCGTTCCGGGGCCATAGCTCAGTTGGGAGAGCGCCGGCTTTGCAAGCCGGAGGTCGGGGGTTCGAGCCCCCCTGGCTCCACTCCTCGCAGGCTCAGGCCAGCGATCCCTCCGCTCGGCGCCGTTCGTTCGAGCCCACGGCAGCATGAAGGCAGCGTGACGCCAGGTCGTCGCGGTCCTCCGTCGCGTCCGGCCCTCTGCCGGCGGCGGCCCACTCGAGCACCTCGCCCATACGGTCGTCCGCACCGAGATCCTCCAGCGCACGCGCGGCGGCCTCGATGAACTCACGCTGGGTCGCGGTGCGGGCCATCGCCACGATCTCGGCGACGGCGCGTTCTTCCTGGTGCCCACGCCGGGCGGCCTTGACGTACTCCTGCAAGTGGACGACCGCGGTTGCCATATGGCGGGCCGCCAGGTCGAGCCATGTCAACGTGCACAGCGTGCGGATCGCTTCCGGGTGGATCCGGATGATCTTATTGGCCACGCCCCGTGCGGCGTCGAGCTGGCCGTCTTCCAGGAGCGTGTCGATCGCCCGTCCGTAGTACCGGAGGGCGCGCACCCGGTCTCCTTCCTTCAGGCAGAGGTCTCCCGCGCGGTTCAGCGGTGTTCCCTGGAAACCGGGAGGAGCGTTCTCGGCCTCCACTTCGAGCGCCTCGAGTCGGCGCTCCCAGTGCGACGACCCCTTGCGCTGTGCGGGGCCGCTGTGGGAGCGGAACCATCGAGAGAATGAACTCATGAGGCGACGGACAAGAGGGGCGTGACGCTCAAACATGCGCGCCCGAGGCCGTGCGCGCGACTCTTCCCTCCGCGGGCGGGCCTCGGCGGAGCCGCCATCCCGGGGGAAAGTGCGGCGCCGCCGCCCGGACACGCAACGCCTCCTACCCGGAAGCCATCCTCCGGTGCCGGGCCCGTGGTGCCGGCGTGGGGAGCGCGACGATCGGGCGGCCTACCAGATTCGCGAGATGCGCAGTCCGGCCGTGAAATCCACGGCGGGGCTGCCGGGGGGGATGTCTTCCTGAAAGCTGACATCGACCTTCCAGTGGCGGCCGAGGAGGCCGACCACCCCGAACACGAAGTCGCCGGGCAGCCCATCCAACTCGGTTCCGTCGAACGAGCGCACACGCGGCGTCTGGGCATTGAACTCCACCACCCCGGACCACCGCGCACCGAGGTTTCGTTCGAGCCCCACGAGGAACAGGAACGCACGTTGGCGCAGGATGGCGTCGGGCGAAGGCGCCGCGAAGGACGTCAGCACCCCCACGGTGGAGTGGACGTGCCAGGGACCGGACGAGAGTCGGGTGGCCGCCATCACGCCCACGTCCGCGCGCTCCTCACCGGCCAGATTCGAGCTGACCGGCAGCCGTCCCACGACCCGCAGGCTGGCCACCCTGCGATCGCCCGCGCTGCCCAGAAAGCGCCACTTGCCGAAGATGCGCACGTCGACCGGATGAAAGGTCCGCTGCGGCACGTCGAGCAGTACCTTGCCGTCTCCGTCGTCGAGCTCCTGGCGGTAGACGCCGTTGGGAAAGCGTTCCCGGTTGGCGTTGCCGAAGCCGACCGTCTCGTGGAAGCCGGAAAGAAAGCCATCGAGGAAGCCTCCCCACGAGGTCTCCAGCCCGAGGCGCGCGCCGACCTCGAGACCCCGCGCCGCGCCGACGCGCACCGTGACGGTATTGATCAGGCGTTCGAGGTCGAGAAAGAGGACGTGCGAGCGCGTCGAGTCCTGCTCGAAGATGTTGCTGTATCCCGACCATAACTCGAGTTGAACGTGGCCGCGAGCCACGGGGTCGGCGGATTCGGCGACCGGTGTGAGCCCGAGGCGGTAGAGTGGGCTCCCCTCCTCGGTGACCAGCAGGCCGAGGGAACGGTGCTGGGCCGACGCCCTTGCCGGGGCTAAGAGGGCCGCGAGGCCCGAGAATGCGAGCACGAGGGTGGAGGCGCGGCTTGCGAACATGGCTCCCACGGTAAGCGAATGCAGGGCGTGCGCCCGCGGGGGTACACGGACCCCCACCGGACAAACGACCGACGAAAGCGGATCGTTCCGCACGGCGCAAGTGGGGCATGGGGGGCACCTTCCGGTTACCCCGGCCTCCAGACCCGGAGATCGCACATCCCGCCTACTCCGGCTTTATTGTCCAGAACTGGTACATCCCGCTGAAGGTATGGGGATGCGCGTGCTCGAAGCGGTCCCACGCGTCGAGCGAGCGACGAGCTCCGGGCTCCGGGAACGCGCTCCGGAACTCCGCGTCCACATGGGGTGGCAGGCCTTCGAATCCCAGGAAGTGGAGCCCCAGCTCGTCCAGGATCGAGGCGATGCGCGGAAGGGTGAAGCGGTGTTCGAGCGTATGGAACAACAGGTCGCGACACTCCTCCATGGAGTAGAAATCCCGCCAGCCCAGCACCGCGGCACCCGCTGAGCCCGTCGCGCCCGCGGGCCGCGACGCGAGGTATCTTGCGATCCCGGGCCGCGCCTCGCGGATTCCTTCGTCGGTGGGCTGCCAGCCCCTCTCGGCGATGAAGGCGCGCGCCGCCACCACGTCGCGGCGGGCCAGCTCGCTGTAGAGGCCGACGTGCATCAGGCCACCGGGCCGCAGCAGACCGGCGAGGATCCGCCACCCCTCGAGCGGGTCGCGCATATGGTGGAGCACGCCGCCGCACTCGATGATGTCGAAGCGGTCCGACCAGGCCCCGAGAGCGAGGATGTCGGCCTGGACGACCGCGAGGTTGTCCAGACGCTCCTCGTGCGCCCGCCTGACCGCGTACGCCAGACTGGCCACGCTCAGGTCCACTCCCACGATGTCGGCGTCACGGAACCGGTACGCGGTGTCGACGAGGTGCTTGCCCGTTCCACAGCCCGCCACGAGGATGCGCGGCGCCTCCATGGCCGCGGCCGACCCGACTCCGACATCGGGAAAGAGCGATGTCATGACTTCGGCCACCGGCTCGGGCCGGCTCCGGTTCGTCGATGTCCACCGGGGGTAGGGGTGCTCCTCGTACTGGGCTCGCACCGCGTCCGAGACCGGATCCTCCACGGTGCCGAAGCGGGGGATCGCTTGGCGGGTCGCCCAGTCGCGGTATGGCTCGAGGATCTGCTGGCGGACGACACCGAGGAGGCCAGGGTCCGCGGACGCGTCCTCCGGATCTCCGGTCATCCGCAGCACCTCTTCGGCGCGGTCCCACGTCCAGAGCGGGACGTAGCACGCCAGAATCAGCACACGCGACCGGTCGAACGGCTCCGAGCCCAGCGCTCGCCCCGCCATGGCATCGACCGCGGCTTCGACCTGGGCCACTTCGTCGTCGCCGTGGACCCAGACGTATCCGTTGTGGTAACACTGCCGCGCCAGGCTCGTCAGCAACTCGGGCGCAGGCGGAGGATTCCCGCCCGCGACGGCGGCGAGGGTCACACGCCGCACGGCGGTGAAGAGCCGTTCCACGCCGTAGTCGGGTAGGATCGTCCGCTCGAGGGCCAGGCGCACGACCGGACGCGCAAGCGACTCGAGGGCCGGGCCGGACGAGAGCGCTTCGTCGACGGTTCCGTCGTCCCGCTCGGCGGCCTCGATGAGTGGCGCAATGCCCGGATCGAGGCGGAAGAGGCGCACCGCCTGATGCGCGAGGTGCTGCGCGTCGAGGCCCTCCTGCAGCAAGCACGCGAGGAGCACGTCCTCGAGGTGGGCGACGTCGGAGCCGGGCAGGAAGCGGGCGGCGCGAAACGCCGAGGCGAACGCGATCCACGCCTGCGTGTTGGCGGTGTCGTCCGCGACGACCGCCCAGAGGGCGTCGAGCGCCCCCAGGGTGTCGCCCCGCTCGCGACGGACCTGCCCCAGGTTGTTCAGCACCTCGGTCGAGGTGGGATCCAACCTGAAGGCGGCGGCGAACGCTTCTTCGGCCTCGCGCAGCGCGCCACGCCGGTAGTGAGCCACCCCGAGATTGGTCAGTGCGTCGACCCACTCGGGCGCCAGTGTGGCGGCCGCGGCAAAGGCGTCGCCTGCGCCGTCCAGATCGCCGGCGTCCATCAGGAGGCAGCCGAGGTTGTAGTGCGCTCGAGCCTGTTTCGGATCGAGGGACAGCGATCGGAGGTAGGCCTGGACCGCCTCGTCGTTCTCACCCATCGCCCGGTGAGCGTCGCCCAGGTTGAACCAGGGTTCGGGAAGGTCGGGAGCCCGCGTCACCGCCTCCGTCAGCCGCTCCTTCGCTTCCTCGGGTCGCTTCAGTCTCATGAGCGCGAGCGCCTCATTGTTGAGGAAGATGGGTTCTTCCGGCATGAGGCGGCGGGCCTCACGGGCGTGGTCGAGGCCCTCGCGCGCGTCGCCCCGCGCGGTGCACAGCGCTCCGAGCAGGTTGTGCGCATCGGCGTGTCCCGGAGTCCGCCCGAGGATCTCGCGATAGATCGACTCGGCCTCTCCGAGGCGCCCGGCCAGGTGCAGGGCAATGGCCTGGTCGAGCGAGGCTCCGGCGGAGGCGAAGGCGACCGTGCCGCCGGGCCACGCGGTCCACGACCTCGACGAAGGCGCCGGGGCGGAAGCGGCCGACGATGACGCACCACCGGGCGCGTCGAACGTATGGGTGGTCACGATGTGTCTTTCTCCGGTGGCTCGCGGGTGGAATGGACCTGCACGGTCCAGTTTCGGTCGAGGTGCGCGCCGGCTTGAGAGGCCGGAGGCTTGATCCGGGCGCGACCGGTACGCTCGCGCGGCTCCTCCATGGCGCCTATTATGGCCTAGAGCCTCTCCCCCACGACCGGGTCGGGTGCGATGGACGGGAACGACATCGTCAGCCTGCTTGAGCGCCACGTGCCGCGGCGGACCTTCATCAAGGGCGTGATCGCGGCCGGCGCCAGCGTCTCCTCCGTGGGTTACCTCTTCCGGAACCCCCCGGGGCTCCTGGCCATGGGTACCCCGAGGGGCGGCGTGGGACGTCTCCTGACGCTGCACGTCAACGGCCGTCGGCGGCGGGTGGACGTGCTGCCCCAGGAGACGCTGGCGATGACGCTGCGCTACAAGCTCGGGTTGACCGGCACCAAGCTGGGGTGCGACCGCGCCGAATGCGGCTCGTGCACCGTGCTCGTCGACGGCACGCCCCTCTACGCGTGCTCGCTGCTGACCCACCAGGTGCGCGGTCGTAGCGTCCTGACCATCGAGGGCTTACAGGATCCGGACACGGGGGCGCTGCACCCGGTCCAGGAAGCCGTGCTCGAGGGCGGCGGCTTCCAGTGCGCCTTCTGCGCGCCCGGATTCATCATGAGCATGGTGGCGATGCTCGAGGAGAGCCCCCGGCCCACACGGGCAGAGGCGGCGCATGCCCTCTCCGGCAACCTCTGCAGGTGCGGGGATTACGACAAGATCCTCGACTGCGCCATGCGCGCGGCGGAGAAGGGATTCGCGGGTGGACTGTAACGGATGAACGGGTGGCATTGGGAAGGCGCGGCATCTGCCCGGCCGGCGGGCGCGCGGTGAAGAGTTCAGGAGGTCCAGGTGGCGAAGAAGCTGGTAGGACAGAACATCGCACCGCCCGATCTGGTGGCGAAGATCACGGGCAGGGCCCGGTTCGCCGAGGACTTCCGGGCCGACGGCATGGTGTTCGCCAAGCTCCTGCCGAGCCCGATGCCGCACGCGCGGGTCCGCCGCGTTGACGCGTCCCGCGCCCTGGCGATGGAAGGTGTGGTCGGCGTGCTTACCGCCGACGAGGTCCCGCAGCGCGAGCTCCCCGCGGAGCCGTGCCTGACCCACGAACCGCTCTACCAGGGCGAGCCCATTCTGGCCGTCGCGGCGGTGGACGAGACCACCGCCGCAGCGGCGATCGAGGCCATCGACATCGATCTCGAACCGCTCCCCTTCGTGCTCGATCCGCTGGACAGTCTCCGCCCGGGCGGGCCCGACGCGCTGCTGCAGGGCAACGTCCGCGTCGATCGGGAGCTGCGCAGCATCAAGTGGACCGAGCGCGATTTCGCCGCCGAAGCGGAGGGCAGGCTGCCGATGGGCGAGCCCACGGTAGCGTGGTCGCTCGGCGACGTCGAGGCCGGCTTCGCCGACGCCGAGGTCGTCATCGAGAAGACGATGGTGCACCCGTCTCTCACGCACCATCCCCTGGAGCCCCGGAGCTGCATGGCATACTGGCAGAACGGAAAGCTCCATCTCTTCGGCTCGACGCAGAGCACGCAGCGCACGCAGCTCGCGCTCGCCCGGGCGCTCGATCTCGAACCCGAAGACGTCGTCTTCGTGGGCGCGTACTGCGGCGGCGGATTCGGGAGCAAGATCGCCGGCAGCACGATCATGCAGGTGCCGGCGCTGCTGTCCCGCAAGATCGGCCGTCCGGTCATGCTGCGCATCACGCGGACCGAGGAGACCTACATCGGCCGGGCGCGTCCGGGCTTCCAGGCATGGGCCCGGATCGGCTACCGCAAGGACGGCCGCGTGACGGCGCTCGACCTCTACATCGTCCAGGACAACGGCTGCTACGGGTCGCAGGGCGACTACAACACGGCGGCGATGATCGCGTCGCTCTCGTACCAGCCGCTGAGCATGCGATTCCGCGGCATCTCCGTGTACACGAACACCCCGCCGCGCTCCGCGCAGCGCGCGCCGGGCGGCGCGCAGATCACCACGCTGCTCGAGCCCCTGATGGACGAGGCCGCCCGCCGACTTCAGATGGATAGCGTCGCGCTCCGCAAGGTCAACGCTCCGGACGCGCACGGCACCGTGGGCCCGGAGCGACGCTCGCTGACCAGCGCGTATGTTCGCGAGGCGCTCGACCGCGGCGCCGAGGTGTTCGGGTGGGAAGACAAGCGGCGCCTGAGCGGCCGCAGGGAGGGGACCAGGGTCACCGGCGTGGGCGTCGCGCTGTCGAGCTTCGTAGGAGGCTCCGCGGGCTTCGACGGGCTCGTCATCATCGGCACGGACGGCAAGCTCCGCGTCCACCAGGGCATCGGGAACCTCGGCACGCATTCGTTCGCCGATACCGCGCGGGTGGCCGCGGACATCCTCGGCGTGCCGTGGAAGGACACCGAGATCGTGTGGGGAGACACGAGCCGGGGACTCCCCTACTCCTCCGTGCAGGCCGGAAGCCAGACCACTCACGCGCACACCCGCGCGAACCACGCGGCGGGGATGGACGCTCGCCGCAAGCTGCAGGAGATCGCCGCCCGCGACCTGGGAGGTGCCCCGGGCGATTACGTCGTCGCCGGCGGGCGCGTGTACCGGCGCGGGGCGCCGGGTCGTGGGATGACGCTGGCCCGGGCCGCCCGCCGCGCCGTCGAGTTGGGCGGCACCTACGACGGCCACGAGGTGCCGGACAACCTGCACGCGTCGACGGTGCGCGCCGCCCGCATGCTCGCGGGCCGCGGGCTCATGGGCGTGGCCAGGGACACGTATCCCCACGAGGGCTCCACCTTTTCCTTCGTCGCCGGCTTCGCCCGCATCGAGCTCGACGTGGAGACCGGCATGGTCGAGGTGAAGGAATACACGGCGGTCACCGACTGCGGGATTGTGGTGCATCCCCGGAGCCTGGCCGCGCAGCTCCACGGAGGGGCGGTGCAGGGGATGGGCATGGCGCGCAGCCAGCACTGGGTGATCGACCCGCACTGGGGCGTGCCGCTTGCGCTGCGCCTCTACTCGGCGCGCCCGCCGGGCATCCTCGACGTGCCCCTTGAGATGAAGTGGGGCGCGGTCGGCCTGCCCGATCCGCAGACGCCGGTGGGCGCCAAGGGCATCGGCGAGCCGCCGATCGGAGCGGGCGCGGCGGTGATCACCTCGGCGGTGGCCGACGCGCTGGGAGGAAAGTACCTGGCGCGGACGCCGCTCTCGCCCGACATCATCCTGCAGGAGCTCGAGGGACGCGGGTCGCCGTACGGGCCCCTCGACACCCACGTGTGAGGAAGGGGCCATGGCAATCATCCGCGACATGATTCCGGCGTTCGACCTCTTCCAGCCCGCGTCGCTGGACGAGGCGTCCGACCTCCTGCGCCGGCACGGGAGTGACGCCTGGGTGTTGGCCGGGGGGCAGGATAGCTTCGACTGGTTCAAGGATCGCATCAAGCGGCCGGCGGTTGTCGTGGACCTGGGCGGGATCGACGAGCTGCGGGGCGTCCGCGACGAGGCCGGTGGGCTCGAGATCGGCGCGATGACGCCGCTGGCCGAGGTGGTGCGCGATCCTCGGATCGCCGAAGCGTATCCCCTGCTCGCGACCGCCGCCCGGCACGTCGCCACACCGCAGATCCGCAATCAGGGCACGCTCGGCGGCAACGTTGCGCAGGACATGCGGTGCTGGTACTACCGGAGCGGATGGCCGTGCTACCGGGCGGGCGGCAACGTCTGCTACGCGGCCGCCCCCCACGCGATGAACCGGGAGCACTGCATCCTCGGCGCCGACCGCTGCGTGGCCGTGAATCCCTCGGACACGGCGCCCGCCCTGCTCGCGCTCGACGCGCGGATGGTCGTGCGGCGTGGAGACCGCGAGGAAGAGGTCGCGGCGCGGGATTTCTTCGTGGGCCCGGGAACCGACATCACCCGCACCACGGTGCTCGGAGAGGCAGATCTGCTCACCGCCGTCCGGATTCCCGCCGACTGGGGCGGGGCGCGCTTCTACTTCGAGAAGGTGCGCGACCGCATGTCGTGGGACTTCGCTCTCGTGACGGTCGCCGCGGCGTTCCGCGTGAACGCCGGCGCGATCGAGGCCGCGCGCATCGCCGCCAACGGTGTGGCGCCGACGCCGCTCCGCCTCGAGGCGTCCGAGCGGGCCGTCGTCGGGAAGCCCGTCGACGTGCATACCGAGGCCGCGGCCGGCGAGGCGGCCGTGCGTGATGCCTCGCCGCTGCGGCACAACGACTTCAAGGTGCCTCTCCTGCGCAACCTGGTGCGGCGCGCGGTGCGGAGCGCGGCGTCGTGAGCGGCCGGGGGGCGGACTGATGGATCTGTGGAGAACGGCGCTCGACCCCTGGGGCCGGAAGGTCCTGGTCGGGATCTCGTGGAATCTGATGTGGGCGGTGATCGTGCTCTCGGTGGTCTTCGTGGCGGCCCACGCGGTGTGGGCGCGCGTTCGCGGGGTGGCTGCGGCGGCCGCTGAGGAAGCCGGCGGCGCGGTGTCCGGTGCGGAGAGCGGCCTCGCACGATCCGTCCCGGAGCGCGTGCTCCGGCACGGCGCTTCCGCGCGTGCGTTCCACTGGATCATGGCGCTGGTGATGTTCGCTCTCCTCTTCACCGCGTTCCTGCCCGGGGTGGGGATCCGCTTCGCATGGGTCGCGCCGCACTGGATCGCGGGCGTGCTGCTCCTCCTCGTCGTGGCGTATCATGCCGTTCACGCCACCGTGTGGCAGGACTGGCGGTCCATGTGGATCGGCAGACGAGACGTCCGCGAAGGTGCCGCCGAACTGCGGCGCGCGTTCTCCCGGTCGACTCCGGCTCCGCCCCGCTCGGGCAAGTATCCGGTCGACCACAAGGTCTACCATCACGTCACGGCCCTCGTGAGCCTCGCGGCCATCGCCACGGGCCTCCTGATGATGGTGCGTGTGGAGACGCCCTTCCGGGTCCGGAATCCGTACCTGCTGAGCGACGAAGCCTGGGGCATCGTCTATGTGGTGCACGGGCTGTCGGGCGTCGCCTTGATCGCTCTGGTGGCGGCCCACGTCTACTTCGCGGTCCGCCCTGAGAAGCGGTGGATGACGTGGGCGATGATCCGGGGGTGGATCCGCCGCGAGGAGTACCTGGCGCACCACGATCCCGCGCTCTGGGTCCCCGAGCCGGAAGGGGGCCTGGCGCCGGGGCCGGCGGTGGAGCCGGTGATGCTTTCGGACTCGGGTACCGATGAGTGAGATCCGCCGGGAGATCAGGGCGCGCATCGAGGCCGTAGAGGAGAGCTACGAGTTCTTCCTGGCGTATGCCGCTCAGGGTGTGATCTCCGACCGTACGGCGAAGTCCGGGCAACAGCTGCGCGCCTTTCTCCGCCGCAGCGAGGAGGCGCTCGAGGGATTGGCCGATCGCGTGTCGGCATGGATCGACGAGGAGGGGCTGGAGCCGGTCGATGCGTGGCGCGAGCTGGCGCACGTGCTCGAGCGAGACGCCCGGGCCTCTCGTGCGGCCATCCGCGTGGTGCGCGCACAGGCCTCGATCAGATCACAACTCGTCGACAACCTCAACGCCTCGATCCACCTGCGCGCCCTGCTCACCGATCTCTTCCTGCTCGACGAAGCGGCCGACACCGCGGCCCGGGAGGTCGAAGGA
>Ga0114931_10003033_pt1 | contig 21347 bp, 17 predicted proteins | sample 2SBtaG_FD_89579 | JGI IMG/M metagenome (GOLD analysis project Ga0114931, IMG submission 89579) | Deep subsurface microbial communities from Kolumbo volcano to uncover new lineages of life (NeLLi) - 2SBTROV14_V59a metaG | ecosystem: Environmental > Aquatic > Marine > Volcanic | place: Kolumbo...
AAGCAGCCGACAATTGTTCCCCTGGAATCGGCCCCAGGTTGTAGCGCAGCCAATAGCCTCCTAACCAGGCCACCGGAATCATCGCCAGGTCGTGGGCAATGGCTAAAGTTCGATTATTGACCAGTCGATTGACCATCCTAGAAATTTTCCATGCTTTCTACCGGATACGTTCCAATATCACTGATATATTCTAGCCAGTATATTAACGGGTAAGCGACCGATCATAAAGCGCAATATTAATGCGAGACACCTTCACCACGTAAAACACGCAACAGCGTAAGAATGAGTATTTTAAGATCAAATGAAAAAGACATGCGACGCAAATATTCTGCGTCAAGCGCGACCTTTTCAGGTATCGGAAGCTCATCACGGCCGTTGATTTGCGCCCACCCGGTTAAACCTGGCATCAAGCGGTCGACGCCTGCCTCTGTACGCAGCGCAATGAGATCATCCTGATTATACAAGGCGGGACGCGGCCCGACGACGCTCATATCGCCTACCAGGATACTCCAAAGTTGTGGCAATTCATCCAGGCTAGTGCGGCGAAGAAAGCGACCGATTGGCGTAAGGTAGGCCCCCGGATCAGACATCAGGTGTGTAGCGACCGCGGGAGTATCGATGCGCATGGTGCGGAATTTCGGCATGCGAAAAATACGATTGTTTCTGCCTATGCGGTCGGACCAGTAGATGGCGGGACCGGGTGAAGTGAAGCGCACCATGCCTGCAATTAGTCCGATCGGTAGTACCATAAGTATCAATGTGGCGGCAGAAATCAAAATATCGAAGTTGCGTTTGAGCATTAACACACTAACCACTGTTGCCGGTCCGTCAAAAAAACGTTTCTACGGAGATACCGTGGTAATCTCCTCTAAAAGTAGCTGACATTAGCAGTAGAATTTTTTTCATAATAGCGCAAGATGAGCCTATCAATAAGCAAAGACGCAAAGTACGCCAAGAGTCAAGGCCCGTGGCCGCCGTGATGCGTTAACTCTTTTTTCTCCCTTAACCAGGCCACGATCTCGGGCAAGGCGGAGCGCAAACTCCTCTCAGCGCAAAACCCCAATTCCTGTTCTATTTTTTTGGATGAATAACAGGCGGACCCGATCAGTTTATCCAGGGTATCCGAATCAAACGCAAATCGTCGCCCACGCACACGGCCAAACCCATCACCTACTTTGGCGATTACCTTTAACAGGCCTATCGGAATTGTCCAAGCCGGAACAGGTTTATCCAACGCCTTGCAAATCCATTCGTACAGCTGTCGTGTAGAATAGGCTTGCCCATCAGTAACGATATAGGTCTGCCCGGCGGCTTCGGGTTTTTCTGCGGCTAGCAGTGCAGCCTGTACGACATCCTCGACATGCACCATAGAACGTCGATTGCCGGCCTCCGGTAAGGGTGGAAATCGCCCTTTCGCAACAGTTTCGATCATGCGGGGGAGATTACCCTTGTGCGAGGAACCGTAGACCATACTCAAGCGCAATACCACAGGTTCAGGCACATATCCCCCCTCCAGCACCAGGCGTTCTGCGGCCAGTTTACTTCTGCCGTACGGTGTTTTCGGGCAACAGGTCGCAGTTTCATCCTGGCAGACATCGCCACCTTCGCCGATCACTTTAACACTGCTGATAAAAACAAAACGACGTACGCCGGCATCCCTGGCAGCTTCGAGGAACATGGAAGTTCCTTCCGTGTTGATAGAAAAATATTCCGCTTCATCCTTCCGAGTTTCGAAAAGCGCGTGCGCTTTGCCGGCTAAATGGAAGACCGTATCGACCCCTGCAAGCGCATCTTCAGATAATGTTTGCGTGGTAAGGTCGAACAAAATCACTTCGTCCCAGGTGCCTTCGGCGACCTGACGCATTCCCCCACGAACCCGTACACCCTGTTCATGGAGTTGCTGGCACAGCACCTTGCCTATAAAACCAGATGCACCGGTTATTAACGCAAGTCGGGGAGCTGTCAGGTGGATTCCGGCCATCGCTGCCCAAGCATGGAACGATATAAGCCAAGAGTTTTGTGCACAACAATCGACTCGGTAAATTCAGTTTTTACAAGCTCCCTGCCCATTCTCCCCATTCTTTGGCGCATGGCTTTGTCAGTTACCAGTTGTTCGATAGCATCGGCAAGGGCATATGGATCTTTGACAGGAACCAATAATCCGTTTTTTCCATGCTGCACAATTTCCCGACAACCTGGCACATCTGTAGCAATGATTGGGCGTGCACAGGCTGCCGCCTCCAAAAGCGTTCTTGGCAGTCCCTCACGATACGAAGGCAACACTGCAATATGAGATTCTGCCAATACCCCCGGAATATCACTCCGCTGTCCCAACCACTCAATCACTCCTTCCAACTGCCAGGCCAATAGCTGATGCTCTGAGATCGACGCTGGATTTTCAAAATCTGGCGCACCCACTAGAACCGCCCTGATTGATACATCCTTGCGCTTCAGTATTCGGGCTGCCTCTACAAAATCTATCACCCCTTTATCCAGTAACATTCGCGCAATCATAGTTACAACTATGGGGCGATCCTCCGGCTCGGGAGATGCCTTAAAACGTGCGACATCCACTCCAGATCCCCGAATAAGTACGGTACGATCCCGCGATAATAGACCAGATTCGGTCAACAAATTGCGATCGTCTGGATTCTGGAGAATCAGTTTGCCACACTCCATATTGAACAGCAGCCGAAACGCAATTTTAATCCAGGGTCTGAGAAGATTCGCCTTCACGTTATCGGAAGAAAACACGAAGCCTAGTCCTGCAAGTGCATTCACCACGATCGGCACCTGCGCGAACCTAGCGGCCAGAGAACCATAGATTGCGGGTTTAATAGCCACATGGTGTACCAGAATAGGCTTTTCTCGACGATAGATTTTCAAAATCTCAAGAATAGTCAGAACTTCTCTAATCGGATTTTTACCGCGCCTGCGCATTGAGAGCGGAATTAGACGAAAACCTTCTTCCTGAATACAAGACGTGTGTTTACCAACGCGAGTAGCGACAACAACTTCAAATCCTGCGTTCCTCGCTGCCCTGGCTATCGGCAAACGATGAGAACAAAAATACCAGTCCTCCGTAACAAGAAATAATAACCTCATAAATATACTTTTATTGCTCCCAATATTCCAACCACGCCTGGAACATCAATATATCCCAAAGGTGGTACTGCCAATTTCGCTGACCAGAAAGATGCTCCTTCCACATTTTACGAATGGGAGCGGTATAGAAAAACCCTTCGCGCTCGAGCCTTGCTTCATCTAGCAGTTCTTCGGCCCAGTCCCGTAATTGGCCACGCAACCAGCCATCAATCGGGACACCAAACCCCATTTTGGGCCGCTCAATTAACTCTTTTGGCACATATTTGTAGAGCACTTGACGCAACAACCATTTTCCCTGCCCATTGCGAATTTTCATCGACAAGGGCAATGACCAGGAAAATTCTACTACCCGATGATCCAACATTGGCACGCGTGTCTCCAGTGACACCCCCATTGCTGCTCTGTCTATTTTCACGAGAATGTCGTCCGGCAAATAGCTAATAGCATCCCAAAACATCATACGGTGTTCGAATTGGTCTAAACCGATATTGCCAGAAGAGTTATTAAACACAGTTGATGACTCTACCGCGCCAATAACAATATCAGACGGATTTTTCCAGTGTGAAATCAACCTCCGATATATTTCATCAGGCGTGGTTGAATCAAGTATTTCAGCCAGCTTGTGAGCTTTATCACCCGGGTGCGTTACGCACCATTTAGAAGGCAAGTAGCGCGAAGCGCTTCCAAGCAGACCATTCAATAGTTCGGGTGACAGTCCACTAATTCCTATAGCGGCCAATTTTCGCGCGAATAACGGCATGTGACCTATTTTTTGCCATATAGAATTAGCCCAAAAATAGCGATTGTAGCCGCCGAACAGCTCATCTCCGGCGTCACCTGAAAGTGACACCGTCACATGCTGCCGTGTCATTTGTGAAACTAGAAAAGTGGGTATCTGAGATGAATCGGAAAACGGCTCATCGTAAAGCATCGGCAACCTGGGAATAACCTGCATAGCCTCCTGTGGCGAAACATACAACTCTGTATGTTCAGTTTTCAAGTAGTCTGCGACTGCCTTGGCATGTTTTGCCTCATTATAATTTTTCTCATTAAATCCAATTGTAAACGTCCTAATTGCTCGACTGGACTGCACCTGCATCAACGCTACGATTGTTGAAGAATCGATACCACCCGAAAGAAATGCACCCAACGGTACATCCGCAACCATCTGTTGCCGTATAGAATCTTGAAGCAGGCTATCTAGCGTCAATACGGCCTCTGAATCATCGGCTGAAAATGGAGATGCCTGCCCAGCCATAGCAACGTTCGTTAGCGACCAATACGCTTCTGGCCGTTCGTTAACCTGTCGACTAGTGTTATCACCCTGTACCTTAACAAGGGTTCCTGGCAACAACTTTTGAATTCCCTTATAAATCGAGTAAGGCGCGGGAATATAATTATGCTGCATTAGTAATGCCAAGGCATTCCGATCAATCTCACCATCAAACGCGGAATGCACCTTGAGAGCCTTCAATTCCGAACCAAACAGAAATACCCCATTCTGCCAGCCATAATATAAGGGTTTTTCGCCCATCCTGTCTCGCGCCAAGTACAGCACTCGCTCAAAGTTATCCCATAGAGCAATGGCAAACATGCCGGTTGTTTTCCTCAGAGCTTGCTCAAAACCCCACGCGTCAATGCAAGCGAGTAGCGTCTCTGTATCCGAATGACCATGCCAACCCGGCCATTTCTCGCCCTTTTGGGTAGCAGCTTGGGCGGGATAAGGACGTTTCCCCAGCTTTTTCCTGAGCTCTAAATGATTATAGACCTCGCCATTGAAAACCATTATGTATCGCTTGGATACCGAAGACATTGGCTGATGGCCTGCCGTGGACAAATCGAGAATAGACAAACGCCGATGCACAAAGCCTATACCTGCCTTGGCATCCTCCCAGAGGCCTGAGTCATTCGGGCCTCGATGAGTGATTGCATCTCCCATTTTTTCCAATAAATCGCGCCGGTTCATGTTGGAAAAGCGATTACCGGCATCCAAAAAGCCTGAAAAGCCGCACATTAGCAAGTTACTGTTCGTTGTAGCCACTGGCGGTACATCAAAACCGCCCATAGCATGGCCTGCCTATCTAGGCCTGTTTGATGTTCACGCCATACTTTGGTCACAATATCGGCGCGCAAACCACACGCATCAAGCTCAATAGGATCAAGTAGGTTTTCCGCCCATTCCCGTAACGGCCCTCGCAACCACATTCCGACCGGCATTCCAAATCCCTGCTTTGGCCTCTCAATCAATCTCTGAGGAACATAGCGATACAACATCTTCCGTAAAACGAGTTTGCCTCGATCCCCCTTGTCGGCAAGCTTTAACGATGGCCCCAGCTGGGCGCTCCATTCAACCATTGGGTGCGTGAGAAATGGCACTCTTACTTCAAGCGACACCGCCATGCTAGACCGATCCACCTTAGTCAGAATATCATCCTGAAGATAATTCGCCTGATCAACTAACATCATTTCCTCGGCCCATGATAATTCCGGATAATGCATGGCATCCGAACCGAGTGATCTCTCTGGTTTGTGGTTAGTGAGCTTCTCTGGGTCAGTCCAAACCGACATTGTTCTTGCGTAGGCGGATCTCCGATCGCAGCCAAGATAAGCGGCAAAGCGATTGACCCGATATGCAAGTCCCTCAGTGCCCGAATAGCGCCGACCAAGCATCGGGTCGACAACGCTATTCCAAACCGCTCCTGGCACCGACTGTAGAATCCGGGCCGCCAACACAGCGCCGTAAGGCGTTGCCCACCGGCGCAACTTCTCTATGCGCTTGGCCCAAAAGTATCGTGGATACCCACCAAACAACTCGTCACCACCATCACCCGATAGGCAAACTGTGACTGATTGACGCGCAAAGCGTGAAACCAGATAGGTCGGAATAGAACTATTATCGGCAAAGGGCTCATCGAAAATTTCTGCAACCCTTGGAACTAGCTCAGGGATATCGTCCGAGTTCAATATTAACTCGTGATGGTCGGTACCGAGATGATTCGAAACCGCCCGCGCATGGGCAGATTCGTCGTGCGATGCCTCTGAAAATCCAATTGTAAAAGTTTTGACGGGGCGTGACGACTCCGCCTGCATCAACGCAACCACCGCAGATGAATCAACGCCACCCGAAAGAAACGCACCATAAGGCACATCGGATTGCATGTGTTGCCTGACTGATCGTCGCATGCGAAAATCAAGATCATCAGCTGCTTCGGTCAAGCTCGCTTGATTAGATAGATTCTGCGCCGTTGTTGCACGTTCAGCCAAGTTCCAAAAAGACTTGACCTCTACCTGCCCTTGGCTATACCGCAGCAACACACCTGAACCCAGCTTTTTCACTCCTCTTAGAATCGACGCTGGAGCTGGCACATATAGATAACGGAAATACGAGAACAACGCATCCTGGTCAATTGAACGATTAACCCACGACAAGGACGAAAGAGGCGTTAGTTCAGAGGCAAACGCAAACTTCCGCCCTTGGTGTGCATAATAAAGTGGCTTAATCCCCAGCGGATCTCGAACCAGCCATAAGATTTTTTCCAATCGGTCATAAAACCCAAATGCAAACATCCCCTCAAAACGCCTCACCGCCACCTCAAGTCCCCAGGTGGCACAAGCTATCAGCACAACCTCGGTATCCGAAGTGCCGCGAAATATATTCCCTACAGATTCGAGTTGAAAGCGTAGCTCTTTGTAATTATAGACCTCTCCGTTGAAGGTCATAACATATCTTCCGCAAGGCGATTGCATCGGCTGATAGCCTTCTGGTGACAAATCCAGAACAGCCAAACGACGATGGGCCAACCAAATGTCGTCCTCTCCCCACTCACCCCAACTATCAGGGCCTCGATGTTTGAGAGCCTGACACAGGCGATAAGCCAAATCCCTATCAATCCCTTGTCCAACCCAGCCAACTATACCACACACGCCTCATTCAGCCCTTAAGACCAACCGCCACCCAATAGGGTGGCTTACTCGAAAAGCGGATGCCTATAAATCCGGCTTTTGTAAGCATTGCTGTTATTTCGTCGCGAGAGAAACGTTTTTCTAGACGAGTCCCAAATCGGTCCAGAGCGTCGGTACGAAGAACGTAGAATGGTTTATCTTTATAGTAAGCCAATGGCCAGTTGGCGCAACTAATTCCAAACAAGTTAATTAATAGCGCTGTCCTAGCTAGTGGCCAATATATTAGCAATGCCAATACCTGGCTTGCCCAATAACGCAATCCGAAAGGCATTCGAGAAACCATACGCCGAACAATGTCACTGACTCGCCATAATCCGCGAAATAGCGCGCCTCGATTGTCAAATGAGTAATAAAGATAAACAAGGAACGGGGCGCCTCTCTTCAACTTCTTGGATATCGAACAGATTGCTGCAGCAGTGTCTGGAACATGATGCAGCACGCCCAATGAATAGGCGAAATCCAAAGTAGCGTCTTTAACAGGCAATACTTCAATGGAAGTCTGATAAAACCGAACATTGGACATATCCTCCAAGTTTTTTCTAGCAACTCCTATTGCATCACCGCTTGCATCTATCAAAAGCAACTTTCCAACCCTTGGTGCAACGACGGCTGCCCATCTCCCGCTCCCGCATCCAATATCCGCGCCTATCGAATCACACTTCACCAAATCCCATGGAAACACCGAAAAGTAGTCATCAAATATTCGTTCTCGTATCGCGGCGTTCAAACTACGTTGATCAAACCTCATCCATTCATCGCCGAATCCCTCAACAGTTTCATTATCGATATTATTGTTTTCTTTCATAATTTTTGATCGTTAGCCTTCATTAGGATTTGGCTAAATACAATAGAGTGCAGGCTTACGGTATTATTCAAACTAAAGTGCTTATTTACACGATCACGCCCTTTTATACCCTGTCTTGTAGCCAACTCAGTTTCACGAAGCAATTGAATTATCGCCGAAGCCATTCCAGAATGGTCACCCCAATTCAACAATGTGCCGTGGTGACCGCTATCGACCAACTCTGGTATACCGTCCATTGCATAAGCCACGCATGGAACAGCAAATGACATTGCCTCCAGTATTGACGTTGGGCATCCCTCGTTCCACAGTGATGGCAATACAAATATACGCGCTTTCCTGTACCAGGGTGACACATCCACCTGAAACCCCTCGCAACGAACATTATCTGCGAGCCCATATTTCACTATTAGCTTCTGGACCTGTCCGTTCATGTCATCACGGCCAACAAATATGAATCTGGCACTAGGAACCACCTTCACAACCTCTCGAACCACTTGTAAATATTCTCGATGCCCTTTCCGAGGAATCATATTAGCCACCGTCAACACCTCCAACGGGCGTTCACTCAACGCAGGAACATTCTCAGGCAATGATTCTAGTCCATTATAAATAACGAATACCCGATCAGAAGGCACATGACAAATGTCCACCAAAGTTTTCTTTGCAGCGGCAGAGTTGGTAATCCATGCATCTACATTAGGGCGTATGAAACGCTCTATCAAACGAAAGAACCGATCTAGACGACTTTTAGAGATTGGATTCCAACGTACTCCATGAACTAACTTTACTCCAGGCATAAACACACGCAACAATCCTGTTGCTAACGATGCTCGCGCACCACAAACATAAATTGCATCAAATGAATTATGACGAATATATTTTATCAATCGCCAAAACGATCCAAGCATCAGGTTCCCACTACTAAAGCCCCCCCGACCCAATACCCGTGGCTTGTACCCATGAGAACGCACCCAAGCACACCACGGCCCTTCACCCTGCAGGGTTGCCAACTGGTACTCTACGTCTTTAGATGCAAATGCCATGCGAGAAAGACTACGTTCTGCACCGCCGATTTGGCTACTTGAGAATAAGAGCAAAACCCGCATCGATTAAATACTCTTATTCAATCCCTTTCGAAAACATACTCATTGCAACCCATGCGCCCCCCACAGGTCTTGAGCTTGATAAGCTGGTATCGTTTTTCGAAATAACAGGAAATTATTTCTTCCGGCTTAGCTACTTCAAAAGGGTAACCGCCTAACCAATCGATCATATCACGCCATATAGACATGCCTCTTTCTATTTCTAATCGACCTTTCATGAACCTAGTGATATAGCGTAGCCCAAATAAATAGGGCGAGTGTATAATGATCATTGACAATCGACCTAAAATATTTTTGTTGTATACTTTTTTGACGCCCCTCCAGTAACTACTGATCCAGCCTTGGTCGTTATATAGTGCAACATAAAGTCGCCCACCCTCCTTACTCGGCAGTGTGGCGACATTCGTCAGCGCATGCCACATATTACCCGTATGGTGGAGCACTCCCCAAGAATACACAATATCATATGCCCCAATACTCGATATGTAATTTGAATCGAGTACAGATCCCGACTCAACTTTCCACTGAGGGTCGTTTGGAAAGTACCGCCTCTTCAATTCTTCTGTGCATTCAACAGACCGCGGGTCATAATCGAATGAATGCACAATTGCCCCAAGCCGTCTTGCCGCCAAGCTAAAAAGGCCACTACCTGATCCCACATCAAGAAAAGTTTTTCCTTCGAGCGATTTTACTTGCAGCATTTTACATAGTGATTCGGTCGCACAATCAATACGTGCGTCGTCAAGAATATTTAGAAATCTGACCCAGTTTTCACCAAATCGAAAACGATTCCCTTTTGCGACATCTTCCTCATAAGCTACATCTGGCATTATCAATATTTCCACGCGCCGATTTAAATTTCATTCACCCATAGCGGCGTACAATACCGCTTGACTTCATAGCACTGACAAGTAGAGATGCCAATGATACCGGGACGACCAAAAGCAAAAGCGACCCAATAAATTCTCTGAACATATTTATAGAAAACCCCGACGTAAGCACACCAAAATACCCGTTAATTCCACCTAATTTCATATATACAGCCAACTTCAAGCGCTTGAGTCGATACCCATCAGGCGCTTCCTTCCGATACAAGGCGTCATATCTATCGAATAAAGCTTGATAACATCTCGCTGTTTCTGCGGCTTTTCGGGAACTTGCCCAACCATGAGTTACCGAATCTGGCCGCTTATCCTGATAAATGCGCAACACCTGGTTTGTCATCCAAAATGGGCCATCGAGAGCATAATTGATGTAACTTACAATTCCACAGGACTTTCGCATACCCAAATCGATATAAGGTTTTGCGCGCACATATTTGCCGCGGAACAAGGGAATGTATTCGCCAGAATGCTCTTCATTCAGAATGTCTTTCAGCGTTACTAACCCCTTATAATCGGGCTCTGCTGCAGTAATCTCTCCACTGAAGTTTTGGCAGGCCGCATAACAAATATTAGTTTCTGATGGCCATTCTTCTACTATCTTCTCTAGAACTAATGGCCAGCCCGCCACCAACTCATCATCTGAATCCAGTATCGATACAATATCGCCGAAAGATTCGGCGATGCCGCTATTACGTGCGGCGCACATCCCACAATTCTTCTCGTGCACAACTAATCGTGCATTTGTATATTTAGCAACAGCCTTAGCCAATTCTTCGCTATCCTCGCTACCATCATCTACTACAACAGCCTCGACTCGCCAACCCTTTGGCATCGGCCAATTGAATACTGAATAGAGCGTGCACGCAACAGTCCCTGATGCGTTATACGCCGGAATTACGTGCGTTACTAACATGCAAATCGGTTTTCCATTAATTTTATACTGGCCTTCCGAGCTCTCAGCTTCCAGGATGGATCAGTTACAAAGCGTTCAATCGCCTGCTCAAGACACAACTCAAAATTGCTTTGGTCCGTGCTTCGAATTCTCATCTTTATATTTGACAAATCGTAGTAATAGCTTGACGGCATCACCCCGTCCCAAACTGAAATAGGAGGAGAAAGAAGATTGCCATTGACCCCATCAATCGCCATTTCGCCTAAAGCGTAAACATCAGTAACGATCAGGGCCAACCCATTTGCCAGCGCTTCCAACGCCACCATTCCGAATGATTCAACATAGGTAGGCAGAACTAGAACGTCAGCATTCTGCATATAATGTGTTTGGATCTCTTCCCTGCTGTATTGTGCAGCATGAATCTTAACCCCTTCACAGCTCCGAGCAAGCATATCAAGCTCAACCGGTAGATGAGTGATTACATCAAGCCGGCATCCCCCATGTTTCTCATAGACACGGCTAAACGCCCTAAGCATAGCCACGCCGCCCTTAATTTCGAATTGAGTGCCAACGAATAGAAAGCGGCATATACCTCCTGTGCTCATTCTTACCGACGAAACCCTCTGAGCAATACATGGGTAATGCACACCAGCCTTATCGTAAACTTGCTCGCCAAACAGTTCACGCAAACTATTTCGACAAGCCCCGCTCATGCATCGAATCTCACGGCATCGATTCGAAAGTAAAACTCGCTTGATAAATCTTCTATAAATCGGCATTGCACGGAGATTATACCCAACCATTGACCACGGGTTATCCAAATCAACAATAAAGTTGCCCGTCGCAATTATCGCACCCCAAACGTAGACTACTACACTACTAGAAATACCTTTTGGCCTGAATTTTATATTCAAAAGTGGAAGCCTTTGCTTCCATGTAGCACAAAGTTTTTTGGAGTTAGCGTATTCAGCAGTAACCTGGGCCCCTCGCCGGCCATCGACAATATTCTTGTTAATTACTTGTTCGTTCGGCCAGCGGCAGATGACATCAATTTGTCGGTCACGCAAGTATGCATGCGGATAAAAGAACACCTTTGTCATAAACCATTACCAACGCACTGAATGTAGTCAACTTCGTTACTTTTACGTAACCGAGCTTTTCTTGGAAATGCAAGTATCAACAATGGATAAGTAATAAACGGAATATGATAAATAAAATGCTCGTCATCAAAATGGGACGCAAATATCCATGCTGAAAATAAGAGCGTTATCGAGTAATAATAGAACACGCTTCGTGCACGTGAATTTTTAAGCGCACATACAAACATTAATAGTACGGATAGTAGCAATAAAAGCGCGTAAAGCCATCCGAATCTACCAATACTATCCAGCCACAGATTATGGGATGACGTAACAGCGGCGACTGTTAACTCTTTGCCTGCCGCATCCACTTGATACACCTCCGGTAATTCCGGTGTACCTATTTGCACTATACTAGCATTGGACAAGTCATAGGCGGCCCATACAGCTGCAGCTCTCTCCCTCTCCTGCATACCGCCGCCTATCTCTATAGTGCGGCTCCCCTTATCAAATACGCCTGCACCGATATTGAATAAATTACCAACGGCCCCGGAGAGATGAAGTACTTGAGCAACTAAAGCAACAATAATTATTGCGGAAGCCACCCATATATTATACAACTTATATCTTACCCGACGATTTTTCCCCGTATAAATCGCCATTGAGAGCAAAAGCAACGAAGCTCCATATGGTAACATTTGTCGTGATTTTGTCACAAAAAATATCGCAACAACATTAATTAGCGCTAATAAAATAATTTTTCTTCCTAAGGTAAGAGGCATATTATGCGCATCATATTGCAATGCAAATAGCGATATTACAAAGCCCAACAATCCCGATAGATAATACTGATGCTGATTTGCCCCAGCGAAACCCCCTTCTACCTTAAACAAGTTAACGACAACAACAGAGAACAAATATACCAAGTAAATCAAACCCAATGCATTAAGACACCTAACTCCACAACTGCGCTTCTCACAGATAAAAATAGTAAGGGCAACCGCAAATAGCGAAAAATACCATTGTTTAAAGGGGTGTACCGGTGATTCTGGCAGCGCTACTACACCAATTATCAAAAATGTCGTTAGCATCATTAAAGATATTACTTTAAATTTATCTGGACTAAATGAGACCAGGCTCAACATGAGCACAGCCCCCGCCATCCATAATCCACAAAATATTACCCACAGCGGCAATCCAATATATATGATTTTAAACGAGGCTGTTAATCCCGTATTCAGGAATGCTGAAGTTAACCAAAAACCAACAACTATCCATGTTGAAATTTTCATATTTTCAATTTACTAATCAAATATGGACCTATCGCTAAATATTTTAGTCCAGAGTTCTCCAAAGCCATCAGCGCCTGCTCTGGCGTTGCCACCAAAGGATAACCATGTAGATTCAAGCTCGTGTTTAACACAGCACCAACACCTGTTTTCGCTTCAAACATACGTATTAAGTGGTAGTAATCTGGGTTCGCATCTTTCTCAACAACTTGTGGTCGCAGAGTATGGTCTCCTTGATGCAGAGCCGCTCTCAGATGCTGCACACCCAATTCAGTCGCCTCAAATGCCGTAATCATATAGGACGCTTTCACTTTGTTCCGATCGTACCCTTTCAGATACTTTTGTGCAGCCGTATCTAGAATGGAGGGTGCAAATGGCATCCAAAAATCACGCGACTTTATATAATCATTAACCGTATAAAAACTTTCCATTTGACTCGGGTGAGCCAGAATAGCCCGGTTACCTAGAGAGCGTGCACCCCACTCACAACGCCCTGAAAACCTTGCCACTACTTCGCCTTTCGCCAAGAGGTCAGATATCTTCGCCTCTATGTGTGTATGTTTAGATATTGTGTATCTGTTCTCCAGTTCGTTTCTATCTATAAACTCGTCGATCTCATTACTCGAGTAACCAACACCAAGATAAAGATTTTTTAGCGGCTCCGTTTTGCAGCCTCGAGTCGCCGCATAATGATAGCAGGCGCCAATCGGATTGGATTCGTCGCCGCAAGAAGGCATAAAATAGGCTTGTTCAACTTCTTCCATTTCTTGAATTTTACGGTTTAGCTTCACGTTCATAAAAACACCACCGCCAGTGAACACGCGCCTGATACCTGTTTTTTGAATTGCATATCTTATCCATTGCGTTACAAGCTCCTCAGTCAGGTGTTGAAGCGCCGCCGCCAAATTATCAAATCGCTCACCAATTGCGTGTTCCGCAAGATAATCATAGAACTGTGAAGTATGTAATTTGGATTCAAATATAAGTGGGTTGCCTTTTTTCAGCCAAATTACGGGCCTAAATATACGCTCATAGGTATCAAGCATGTACTCGTATTTAGCATAAGGTGCTAGCCCCATTACCTTATACTCATGCTCCATAACCTTCATTCCAAGAAAACGGGTTGTATTTGAGTAAATTGAACCAAGAGAGGAGGCAATGGGCGTAGATGCTAATTTCTCCCATTTACCATCTTCACTCATCGTTGTTACCGTCGCACAAGAGTTGTCACCCATTCCATCCATCGTAAAAATTAGTGCGGGCTTACTTGATTCAGACGGTTCGAGCGCATGGTATGCGGCGCGTGCATGGCACTCATGATGCTCTATGTGCTTTATGGGCTTTTCTCTTAATCCTATCGACGTCAACCGATCATTCACATAATTATTGCCCCTCCTTTCCAAATTGCTTAGACGTATTTTTTTCAGCGTTCTGAACGGCCAAGGGAACACCGATCCTAACCAGCTGTCACTTATCACTTTAGCTATTCGAATTACTCTAGAAGCCTCCTTAATACGGTTTTTGGTATCATAGATATAGGCATAAGCACCTGGCGGATATACAGTCAACCCTGATATAAGTATCTGTTCTATTTGAGATGCATTCCACCCTACCTCCTTCAATAAGGCTAATATTGCATCTGAAGGGAAATCAGAAGAATTTTTTACGTTGTCGCATTTCTCTTGACTGAGCACACCTTTGATTTCGCCGCTTTCGCTCACCGCAACCGTTGCATTATGTCCAGTTTGTATTGCCAGTAACTTCATTCCACCCACCCTGAGATATCTAGCGTTTTATAAGCTCCGCAATTATCCCACGGGAATATCCATTCTTTATCCATGACATAATTAACTGCATCCTGTATGCAAGCGTTGTGGCCTGCCTTTCTTCATAATAAAATATATCACCCTTAAACATGTTATTTGAATAATTCGTTAGCATATTTTTTAACGTCGTTACATCAAATAGTAATACATGATGCTGATCGTTTGGAACGACTCGACCCAAAATAGCCTGCTTAAGGAATATGGGGGAAAACGCATTTGGCGTGCTTATAATCAGCTTCCCACCCTTTTTTAAGTGCCTATAGCAACTATCCAAAAACCCCTCAATATTCGAAAGATGCTCAATTACCTCACCAGCGACGATTACGTCAAACTGCTTAGCCAAGTTAAATTTTTGCGCATCACCCTGTATAACATTTTCGTCATCCGTTTCTTCTATATCCAACCCCAATGCACTCTCGGCAACACCTTCGATGTGTTTTTGAAGCTCCCCCTTCCTGTCTGCTGCAAGACACCCGATATGCAGAACGTTCTTACCGTCACAACAGCTCAGGATCATTTGTTCCCTATCAACTCTCCTGTTTTTAAAGACAATCATACATGCTTACCTCATATTTTAGGGATCCAGCCCAGATACCAAGCCGCGGTCATTCTCTGCTGCACGCAAATTACTTTCACACTTCATGATTCGCTGGTATCCCCACGCCACGTAGAATGAATGTGTAATTATTATCGCAACTAGAGGCGCCGCTATACCCACTTTAGGGTACAGCATTACAGTCAATGACAACTTTGATATAAGCTCTACCGTAGCCATCATTATTAGTCCACGTAATTTTATTAGCGCGTGAGCAAAGGCAATAGGCCATCGTGCAGACGAGCTAAATAATAATGCGAACCCGCCTGCTACGTACATCCACCTTTCTTGAGGCGCATGGTCACCGACCCACATCTCTGCCAACCAATGCCCCGTCAATATATATATAAACGCAACAATAACTACTAGCATCGAAAACCAACGTCGTCCGCTTTTGAAGACACCATAAAGATTTTCGTGCTGGCCAGATACATCCAGTTGGATTACTCTTGGCTCCATGGCGGATGGGATTCTCCATAATAGCAGCCCGATAGCTTCAGGGATTTTCCACAGTAATACGAACTGGCCGGCCGCTTCCGAACTACCAATAAGACCTATAATAATGGTATCCGCCTGAAGCAAAAGTAAAAGCGCTCCGTAGATTATATATCCGGCTCCTTGTCTTCCCGCAAGCCGCTTTAATATCGGCTTCATCTCTGGGGTGTATCTGCGCCAGCCCATGCCGCCGACTCGCTTTTTCCAGTACCTTGCATTGATGCCTCTTTGGAGCAATACAGCACACATCAAAGCAATCCATACGGCAGACATACTCTCCAATTGCGGCAGCAGCAAAAAGGTTGCGACTGCAAACAGTATGGTACGAACAAGTTCTATATAGTTACCAGTAGCCTGCTGGTTCGTTCCTACGAATGCTTGACGCTCGGGAAGAGCTTCGTAATTAACAATAAGATACGAAATAGCAAGAATGATTGAAGACAGATACGCCCCGTGATTGGATGCGCTGCCTTTAGATACTAACCAAACTACAATACCCACCGCCGCCATAAACAAAGCATACGTAGTAAAAACATACTTTCCGACAGCTGAAGCAATGCGCAAACGATCATAACGAGATGTGGCCCAATATTCTCCGAATACCCTCACCAAACCACCTGACATCCAACCGATTCCTATAGCGGAAAACGTAATCATATTTAGCATGATCATTAATAAGCCAAATTGATGATCGCCTAGATATTTCAAATAAAATGGTGTTAACGCAAATTGCACGAGTATGTTGGAAAGCATTAAAAGATAGCCGCTCGCTAGGGCAGAAATATAACCGGGAGCCGTGCCACGTAAATCGTGAATTCGATTCTTTAGTGCTACAAACAACAATTGATTCACGCTATTGTACTTACTATCGCGCCTTACGCGCGGTATACATCACACTGGGATAAAACCCCATTTTTACAGCTAAAGCAATAATTGGCTTTGCAACACCCAGCCTCCCAAATAGCGAAAAAGTCTTGGCTACAAATCTATATTTTTTTACGTCTGCCTTGCCGTCAATCGCATCAATAAATTTCCGTTCCACACGATTTTCCCACGTTAAATCATTCATATTAAAAAGACGCTGTAATTCGAATGGGGTCACAAACTGAAGATGATCAAGAAAACTCAGCATGCTGTACTTTCCTTGAGCTATGGCTGACCATTTAACGAACAGCTTCCCAAATTTAGGAATAGTCCAAACTTGTAGATGTGGTTCATACGGCCATATATAGTTTGGCGCATCTAAGTGCACGACACCTCTATCCGTAAGCAATCTAGAAAACTCTTTTATGACAAGCGGTACGTCCCTCACATGTTCAATCACCGTATGGCAAATTATTAGGTCAATACTATTATCTTTGAGTGGAATTTTCTCTCCCACGCCTTGAACGAAATAGGGGCTCATACCCCTTCCAATATTCAGCATTGATCGCGCAACCGTGATTGCCTCCTTTTCCGGCTCAATACCTACCACAATCGAATTAGGATAGGTTTCTTGCAAGGCATAGCAATTAAGGCCGGTTGAACACCCAATCTCCAGAATGCTTAATGGTTTTGTCTCCTGAATATCAAGCTTAACCCTCTTTACCATTGCGCGAGACGACTGCAAACATGCCAATAGGTGCTCATTAATATCACTGCCAGCAAGTAATCTGCGAACGTGGCCTCTATTGACTTCCTTGTCAAAAAATAATGCCCATGCCTTCAAAGAGTCATCTGACAAATGAGGACTAATCAATTCAAGTGCCTCCATAGCCCGATCGAAAACATTTTGGCGAGCAGACTCCACGAAGAACTACCGTATTTTTTAGCGTCCCTCCAAAGTGTTCGTACTTTTTCTGTATCGAATACCCCCATTTCAGGGTATTCATCAAAAATCTCATCTGCCTGGCTACGCCAAGGCCCTAACAATACGTCTTTTTCCTGCACTCCCATCCCAAATCCTCGCTTGGGGGCGTTGATAATTTCCTGTGGCATCAGGTCACTTACAGCTTTTCTTAGTACATACTTTAGTTTGCTGCCATCTTTCGGGCCTTTCACCTTCCTTGAAAAAGGAATACTCATTGCTGCCGCAATTACTTCTTGATCAAGAAATGGTGATCGCATTTCAACAGAGGCCATCATTGCTGGTAGATCAGAAGCAATGGTTAGAGAATGGCTATTTTCAACCAATAAGGCAAGGTAATTCGATTCGTCTATATAATCGTGATTTGGAATTAGCGTGCCCCATGCTACCATTTCCTGGCTGACGATATTTTCTAATTTATCAATGGCGTCTGGTTTAAAAACCATGGGCCAATACGCTTTAGCCATATTGCGGTACAACGCGGCTTTTCGCTTACCAGGGGGTGAAAAGAATATAGACAGATTGGTATGCTTTATTTCCGGTAAAATGTAGCGGGCCCAGCTCAACAAGTTAATCAGACGAGTGACACGGGCCGTTTTAATATGCCCGGTGTATCCATAGAAGAGTTCATCCGCGCCATTTCCATTGAGCACCACTTTAATCCCGTCATCGCTGATAGCTTTTGACAGTTCAAAAGCATGAACAAGCGGCAGCAACATAATCGGTTCGCCATAGGTGGCCAAAATCTTCTTCAGTACTTCTAATTGACGAGCCGGATTGAAATAGAATTCTTTGTGCCTAGTCCCCAAACGCCGTGCCATAAAACGGGCTCGGCGCAAATCTTCATCGTTTCTATCGACGCCAAAGGCATAGGTGCGCACTGGTTCATCAAGATACTGCCGCATAAGATTTACAATGGCCGTGCTGTCGACACCCCCCGAAAGAAGCGCCCCCACGGGTACGTCCGCTATGCAACGAATTGCTACCGCTTCCTCCAGAATCGTTCTAAGTTCGTCTTGTGATGCGACCTTCCTGGAACGCGGCGTCCAATAGCGCCACATGCGCTTTATCCTGCCATCTCTCACGATTATTGCATGCCCAGGTCTTAATTTTTTGATACCTTGAAAAATAGTGCCGGGCTCCGGTATATGTCGCATGTTGTGCAATATCATTGCCCCGAGCGCATCTTGGTCAATCGACAGATCAATTTCCGGCCACCTCCTAAGGGCCGAGATTTCAGAACAAAATGCAAACCCGCTTTCCGATTCCGCATATATCAAAGGCTTCTTACCAATATGGTCACGAGCCAATAGCATTTCTTTCTTTTGCTGATCAAACAGAGCTATAGCATACATACCGTGCAATCGTTCTATGAAAGCACATCCCCATTCCCTATATGCCGCTATGATAACTTCTGTATCGGAGTTTGTTCGGAAAGATGCGCCTCCCCCTTGCAATTCCCGCCTGAGTTCTTTCCAGTTATATATTTCACCGTTAAAAGTAAGCGTTATACAACCATTTGCACTATGCATTGGCTGATTCGCAGTACTTCTTAAATCGAGGATGGATAGTCTACTGTGACAAAACCCTACTCTGCTCATAGAGTCTTCCCAAACCCCTTCTGCGTCAGGACCGCGATGGCGTTGAGCATCGAGCACATTCTGCAAGAATCGCTTAGTGTCGATTATTTTTGAAGACCGTAAGTAATATCCACCAATACCGCACATAACTTTTACAGTCCTTGAACCTGAAAAGCCGCAATTTCAACAGAATCTATGGGATCAACATATTTCATATTGCGGCCACTAGTTTTAATGCATGGGGTTTACATTCGATATGCAGAACGAAATGACAGAAAACTAGCACCGAGATTATCTCACCTAGATTACCTTTCGCCGCCATCATATACCTTCACCTGCTCGGTAAGTCAGGATATCATCGTACTCTGTTGTCGGCCGTGCAAACTGGTGGTAAGACAGCAATTATTTTACGTAATATGCCTATCCTTCGCTAGACATACTACAGTCAGTCGAAGCAACGCGTATCAAACACGCTGAGGAAATAATACCTCTGCTTCGATTAGAATAAATTACCGCTGCTGCGAGTATGATCTAGTTTACTTAGATCTAACATGAAGCTTTTGAATTAACTCGGCGGACCTTGACCACAATCTCGGCAACAAACACCAGGAAGAAACCAGTCATAATACCCAGTATAGAAGCCAGCAAAACTATCAATGCCTTGCGCGGTTTCTCCGCCCGGTAGGGAACGGTTGCTTTCAAGTCAATAGTAACCGCAGCCAGTCTGGCGCGGTCTATAGAAAGACCTTCCAAGTAAGCCCGCTTCTCCTGAAGATCCCGTAAGCCGGGAATAAACGATTCATCAGACTTGCGTGACTTGAGCATCGCAATCTCGGCTTCCAGTGCTCTGCTACCTCGGGTGTAAAGCGGCACATCAGCGGTATTGACGGCGACTTCCGCCAGCGATTTCTCCGATCTAACTCGGAGGGCGACGGGCTGTTCAATACCCAGCGCCTTGGCAACCTGCAGGGCTTCCTTCAGGTTAATGATAGTATCACTCCTTCTTTGCCCAGCCAGCTTCAGCTTGCTGGTTATCTGGTAACGTACCCGCTCGATTTCCGCCTGAATGGCGACAATGACATTGTCTGACAACTGCTGAACCGTACGCTCATTGACAAGGGTAATGAACTGGTTCAACCATAGAGCAGCCTGTTGGGGGTCGGAATCCCTCAAAGTGACGGTCACGAAGGCCGCGTCCTTATTATCGATCTGTACCTGGATGCTTTTATCAAACTGCGTATCAAAGATCTGACCGGTATTGATGTCCTTTTGCCCGTGCGCGTAGTGTTCCAATAATTTATGATTATCAAAAAACTCACGGCGTAATCCACGCGATTTCAGGTTTTCCAATAATTCCTGATAGACGATCCCCGGCGCATATCGCTGTTTCGCTTCCTTTTCTCCGCGGTAGTCGATCATCAAGCCCTGAATGTCCCGTTGTTGAGGTGGTAATAGATGGGCCTCGGCCATATACACCGGTTGCACCAGCATGATGTAAATCGCCGCCAGCGCGATGGCCACCAGCAAACTCAGCAGGACGATACCCTTACGCCTTGCGAGAACCCGCCAAAGATCGACCAGGCTGATTTCGTCGCTTGCGTCTACCGCAGGGGTGATGTAAACCGGAATGGGCTGAGCGTCGACGCGTCGTTCAAATGAACTTGATTCCATGGTCATAACGTTGCTTTCTAAGACGGCACGCGGTTATACACATCTTCAAACCGCACGATATCATCCTCGCCCAGATAACTCCCCGACTGCACCTCAATGATCTCCAACGGAATGTTACCCGGATTTTCAAGTCGGTGCGTGGTACCTAACGGGATATAAGTCGATTCGTTCTCGGATAGCATGAATTCGTCATCGCCGCGCGTCACCCGCGCGG
>Ga0114931_10003034_pt1 | contig 21344 bp, 18 predicted proteins | sample 2SBtaG_FD_89579 | JGI IMG/M metagenome (GOLD analysis project Ga0114931, IMG submission 89579) | Deep subsurface microbial communities from Kolumbo volcano to uncover new lineages of life (NeLLi) - 2SBTROV14_V59a metaG | ecosystem: Environmental > Aquatic > Marine > Volcanic | place: Kolumbo...
ACACTATAAAGGGAATGACGGCTTTTACAGGCCTATTCTATGAAGATATTCGTAATTTTTTGAAAGGGGTGCAAAGTAGCGGAACGGTAGTACTACTTGAAACTTCTGATAATTAGTGCCTTAAAATTAAATTTCATGTTAAAAATAACAAGAAATACAGAAGTTATGTAGAATTAATGAAGCTGTATCTACCGTTAAGGCACTTATCCCCGAAGGGGGTTAGTGCCTTACAGATTGTTTTCTCGGAGTCTGCGCTTACCTGTCTTTTAGAAAAGAATTTATAAGGCACTAGGTAAGCGTAGACTCCGATACCCCCTGTGGGGTGTTAGTACCTCGCTTATCTGCTTAAGATCGAAGCATATCAAAAAAATGGTGGTAAGTATGGAATATGATGATTTTATAAAGAATAATTATGTCGGTAAAATTATGCGGGGAAGCAAGTCACCAGAGCTTACCAGCCAAGTTAAGGCGTATATTATTGCATTGTTAGGACTGGAGCGGGCTCGCGTGCCGATTATCCCGTATATTTCCGCCTGGCAGGATACGGGGCAGGTGATATGGTATGAGTTTATCGGCAAGAGATTTTGCGAATTGTTAAATTGTTCATGTGAAGACGTCGCCGAGGTCTTTCGACGTTCCATTATTGATCGCCGACAGTATCGTTACCTTGATTTAGAAGAGAAGGTTGAAGAAAAAATTATTACTCGTGAGGAATTACCCGGATTTTGGAAGGGGCTTCGTGAGGAGGTGAAAGAGAGCGGTTCTGTAGATGCCATATACCATGTACTCCCCCAAAAAGATCACTGTATATGGCTTAAAGATCAGGCCAGAATTGAGTCCTATCCGCAAGATGGTATTTACATCTCGGTTGGTTATTTATCGGATGTAACCAAAGAAATGGAACTGAAGGATCTCTTTGAGAAGATTGGTTATATTGATGAAATGACCAGGTTGCCGAAACGTTCTATCCTTGACCGTATTCTAGATGTCAATATTGGCAATTTGCAGCGTGGTAATATTAACGATTTTGTCTTGCTTATGATTGACGTTGACCATTTTAAACGGGTGAACGATACCTATGGCCACCAGGCTGGAGACTATGTACTTACCAATTTGGCAGATGTTATGAAGGCCACAACTCGTAAACATGATGAAATCGGTCGTTATGGCGGTGAAGAGTTTTATGGTTTTACGGTGGGCGATTTGGCCCTGGGCAAAAGGTTTGCTGAACGTTTGCGGAAGAATGTAGAGAAGACTGTCTTCGAATATAAGGGCCAGGTTATTCCGATAACCATCTCCATTGGCTTAACCGCTGCCTCAACTGTCAATAAAGATGATTTGAGTGCCGATAAGCTTATTTTTATTGCCGACAAACGTCTGTATGCCGCAAAAAAAGCGGGGCGTAATAATGTAGTCTATAAGGATTGAGGAGTGAAGATGGAATTTGCTGAAGTAGTTAAGTTTCATGGGCACGTTTGTCCGGGATTGGCGATGGGGTTTAGGGTTGCTGAATTGGTGGTTGCTGAAATGAAACTACAGCGCTCTGACGATGAAGAGCTGGTGGCAATTGTCGAAAATAATTCCTGTGCCGTTGATGCGATTCAAATGGTAACGGGATGCACCTTTGGCAAAGGTAACCTTATCTTTCGTGATTATGGCAAACAGGTATATACCTTTATTAAACGTGGTACCGGTGAGTCGATGCGTGTCGCTGTGAGCTGGCAGCCGCCGAATGAGGACGAAAAAACAACCAGTGGCTGGCAGGATTATATGGCCGGAAATAGAGATCCTGAGGTTGTCGAAATTGTGAAGAAGGGTAAGGCTCGCAAAACAAAAAAAATCCTTGCGGCCTCATTTGATGATTTGTTTGAAGTGGGTGCCGCCCAGGAATCGTTACCCGCTAAGGCCCAAGTATATCCCACCGTTAGATGCGCAGATTGTGGGGAAAGAACTATGGCTCCGAAGACCTTAACGGGCGAAGATGAGAAGAAACGCTGCATCCCCTGTCAAGAGAAACGAAAAGATAACTAATCAGTGGAATTAGGTAAAAAATTCCATTTCCGCCTCAGCTAAATTCTTGTCATTTGGTCATTTTCTGCATGGTTAGCATTAGAGCGATAAAAGGGGCAACTAACAGGGCGATAAAAAGGCCGAATTTTTTCTGAAACCATGGGGTTGCGGTTAGGGCGGCCAAACTGCTCAAGGGGGAATCGGCTGGTAGACTCCCTAAAATGATAGCGGCAACAATGCAGATGATTGCTAATACGATTTCAACTATAAATATCTTTTTACAAAAAATTAACCCTCCTGAAAAGAGCAAACTCACCCAATTCATCCTATGGTAAATTGGCTCAATTTTTTGCAGAGCGTCATCCACTTCCTTCAGTAAATGCACCGCTTGACGGTATGGCCCGCCTGAGTTTTTTTTGGCCAGAGCTCTTATTAAAGAAATCTTTTTCTTTATAGGCAGCAAATGTTGGTGAAAATTTTTGAAAAAATTGGGGAATTGGTACGATGTCCAGAAATGATAATAACCGTTCCATTTGGCCAAGACCACGTTAGCTTGGTCGTAGAGCTCATTCAACTTCTTTTCTCGCATAGATTTTGTCGAAGAATGTAGTGCCTTGGCTTTTCCGGCCACGTCAAGTACGTCAAAATAACTTTTTCGAACAAAACTTTTTTCCAGGTTTTGTAAAATTTGACAATCGTTCTTCATCTCTGGGGCCTTACCCGTAAACCATAGCTTCAGCTCATTTATTTCATCTCTGGCCTGGGCTAAATTTGTCTGGGCACTGTGGGCCAGAGTCTGGTATTGGGCCAGCAGAATGTTTTCCACCTTCGTCTGGATAGAGTAAAGAAGTGGGTCTAATAGCACCGTCATGTAAAGCTGACGCTGATCCATCATCAATGAACGCAAAAGTTGAAAGGCACTTTCTTTAAAACTCCCCCTTACCTCAAGCTGTACTTTGCTGTACAAGAGCTCCTGACAGTCATTTTTGATGGCTAATGTGTTTTTTATAAGGTCTCTCGCTTTCCATGTTTCGTTGTTTAGATCATAGAACTTAGCTAGAAGCATGGCGACATACAGACGCTCTTTTTCCTGAACCGCTAAATTTGAGGCAATTCCCAGATGATTTTTCATATCTGCCAACCGCCCTCGTTCCAGGGCCAAAAAAGCTAATCCTACGGTGGCGTAGAAGCGTTTGGGCGATTTGTGGTGGCACTCTTTTAGCAATAGTTCTTCTGCCCTGCCGTATTGTTTTACACGTAGACAATCCAGGCCAAGCTGTAAATTCTTGTTATCAAGGGCTAATTTGTCAGAATTAAAGATTGACTCCCACTTATTGTAAACGCTGAAAGATATATTCCACAAAAAACGCAGTTGATAGATTCTGCTTATATCCATAAATGCCACATATACAATGAGACATGGGTCTTTACGCATTTTTTGGGGAGGAATCCCGGCAGCCAATTGATTGACTATTTTGTCCGTGGACGTGAAGGTCTTTTTATATATAATATTTAACTGTTTAAATGGTAAATATCCTACTAACTCCAGGCCATTGTCATTCATGCTGAGAAATTTACTAGGACATTCGGCTGGGGTGTGAGATTGCATTCCACAGTAAAAACAGGGCTTCCCGCTTCCCTGTATCGGCAGTTTCCGAAAGGCCAAAATTCCTTCGTTTGGGAAATTGGCGTCGCCAGTAAGTTGTAATTCAAAGAGACCATTGCCAACATTGTTCATTGTACAAGGCGGTAATTGTTGGCGGGCCAGCAGTATTTCCAGTTTTGATTTGAGAGATCTGGTTACATAGATCGTCTCCATTTCCAGCATCTCCCAATCTTCGGCATCAGAGGTAAAGATTGCGGGAAGATTATCTTTGTTCTCGTTCAGGTGGATTATGCATTGGAGCGGCAGCTTGATATCTGGTTTTATTTGCTTAAATTGTTTTCTAAGCGTATTTATGACTGCCAAAACAACTGAGATGGCGGAGTTCTCATTGGGGAAGGTGAATATTATTAACTCGTTGGAACTGTTCTGATGTTGAAAACCACTTTCCTTAAGCAGCCTTATCAACGATTCGACAAAGGTATCCCAGGCTTCGTCGAATAAGTTCATGCCCTGGTAAGGCAGGGGCTTTATGGCTGTGAGTATATTTACATCTTTAGACATGGGTTAACACTTGTCCAGTATCTCTTGGGCTTGTTTATTGCTTGGGTCGATTCTGGCTGCTTTAGTGGCCCATTTATCAGCTCTCATCCGCATTTTAATGTCGAGATAGGCTTGGGCCAAGTCGAGTAGCAGGCTTATATCTTCCGGGAAACGATGGACAATTTTTTCAAAGATGGCAATCGCCTCCTTGGGCTTGTCTCCCTTGAGCAGTGACTCGCCCAATTTTCTCTGTAGATAATCTCGTTCCGGACGCTCTGTCAGAATCCTCTGGTAGTTATTAACCGCCAGTTTGTACAGACCATATTCAAGAGCCAGGTCGGCCACATCTTCACGTAAATCCAGATTGTCCTGATTATTGCGGAGCATGGTCCTAAATATTTTTTCGGCGTCTTTTGGCCGAGAATTTTTAAGGAGCAGAGTGGCAACTTTTAAGGCTCGATCAATGTTACGGGGGCTTAAATCGAGGGCTTTTGAGAAATAGTTTATGGCCTTATCCGTGTCTCCCTGTTTAAAGTATATTTGGCCAAGATAGTGGTATGAAGGGACATCCATCCTGTTTATCGCTATGGCCTTTTCAAAATAGGCCGCCCCTTTGGTAAGATCATTTTTTTTGAGGTATAATCGGCCCAGATCCCGGAGGGGACGAGATGACCGTTGGTTTATTTCCGCAGCCTTCAGGGCACACTCGATAGCATTATCAATGTTTCCTTTTTCACGCCACATTGTTGCCTTCTTCAAGAGTAAAGTCGATTTGTCCGGATGCTCCGCATTCTGTAAAAGCTGCTTTATCTTTTGCTCCAGGGTGGAGGTAACAAATGGTTTGGTGAGATAAGCGTCAACGTCATGCTCGGCTGCTTCTGCGACAATACCTTGATTGGCATCGGCGGTAATCATTAAGAATGGAATTTCTCTAATTCTTTTGGTCATTCTAAGCTGGTTAAGGAGTTCTGTGCCGTTCATTTTCGGCATTAGCCAATCGGATATGACGAAGTCAATACGGAGGTGTTCGGCATTCAGAATTTCCCAGGCTTTCTGGCCATTTTCGGCCTCGTAAAAGCGTTTGCCAAAATTGATTAATTTCAACATGGCTTTGATTGACCGGCGCATATTGTCCATGTCGTCGACAATTAAAAAGTGCATTTCTTTCGGAGTGTTAACTAGCAAAATGACACCCCCATTCTATAGATTAAGCGTAAAATGAAAACGGCATCCATGGCCTGGGGCACTGGTAATTTTCATTTTACCGTGGTGGGTTTTTATAGCCAATTTACAAAAATATAGGCCGAGTCCAGTACCAACGAGGGCATCTTGTTTGTCTGATAAACTGGAATATTTTTCAAAGATGGTGTCCTGTTTGTCCAATGCCACTCCCGGCCCCTGATCCTGGACGAAAAACTCAAGTTTGTTTTTGTCCGGGATTTTGTGGCAGCCAGTCGTGATGTTGGTGCCTGGAGTAGTGTATCCCAGGGCATTGGTCAGCAAATTTTGCAGAACTCGGAGAATTAATACCCGATCAAGATAGATGGTTGGCAAATCGTTGGCGGCGTCAATAAGGAGGGTAATATTTTTAATTTTGGCCAGGCCTTGTATGGCACTATTGGCCTCTTCAATAAGATTCCTGGGATTGACTTCCTCCGGATATATTTGCAGATTATCATCTTCTATTTTATTGATGGTGACCAGATTGGTGACCATTCTAACAGTGCGATCACAGCCCATTTGGGCGGCTTCCAGGAATTCTTTATTTTCTTCTGATATTGAATATGAGAGGATATCAAGATTGGCTACGACTTCGGCCAGGGGGGCTTTCAGGTCGTGGACAAGCATCCGATATAAATCATTACGCAAGTCCTCCTGGTGTTTTAGCTCCAGATTTCTTTTCTTTAATATATTCTTTTTTCGGCGTAGTTCATTTTGCAGACGTTGTTGAACCAAGGTGGAGATTATCATGCCGCTAAAATCAAGCAGGTAGGTTATGTCCTCCTGCAAAAGATCCTTGTCGCCCTCCCGGTCAGTTACGTTTATGATGCCCAAGAGATTGTCTTCCTGCAGAATAGGGACAGAGAGCAGGGCCTTTTTCTTGTAGCGTTGACTATTTTTACCCGCTTTAAAACGTGGATCTTTATCAATATCCGGGATGAACATTGCTTCTTTTGATTTAGCAACCCAAGCGGCAATGGAATCGCTGTCCAAAGGCTGCTCTGCGCCAATTATTTCTTGTCGGCTGGCCGCTTCAACAACGAGAACATCCTTTTTTAATGCCATTATGGAGCCTTGCTCTACCTCCATGTAGTTCAAAAGGATTGCCAGTATTTTCTGTAGGCGTTTGCTGAGTTTTAGGCCTTTCTGGTTAAGGGTATTGACAATTTGGAAGATATGATCCAATAAACGCCGATCCCGTTCTGGATCACGGTGTCGATTTAAAGCGGCCTGTTTTGATGGCATTTTTACCTCCTAATTGTATCATGTCCGGTTGGCTATTAAATTGGTGTCCACCAGGGCATTATGTTATACCTGTCTCCAGACCGTAATCGTTCACCAGCGCCTCATATTCGGAGTCTTAGCTTCGCTCCGCTTACCTGTTCGTTTCGGTCTTCGAAGCGTACTCCCGTATGTGAGAAGGCCGAAACGGGCGAAGATGAGGTGCTGGTGGACGACTACGGAGTTACTCCCATTCAATCGTGCCGGGAGGTTTGGACGATATATCATATACTACTCGGTTGACGCCGTGCACCTCGTTAATTATGCGGTTTGAGATGCGGCCCAATAGCTCATAAGGCAGCTTGGACCAATCAGCGGTCATGGCGTCAAGACTGTCCACACAGCGCAGGGCCACCACATGTTCATAGGTTCTTTCATCACCCATTACTCCGACAGTTTGGATGGGAAGAAGTACGGCAAATGATTGCCAGGTCTGCCGATATAAGCCAGCCCGTTTCATTTCTTCCAGGACGATGACATCTGCCTGACGAATTATGTGCAGGCGTTCTGCGGTTATTTCTCCGATAATACGAATTGCCAAGCCGGGGCCGGGGAAGGGCTGTCGATAGATAGCTTCTTCCGGCAAGCCTAGCTCCAGGCCCAGGAGGCGGACTTCATCTTTGAATAAGTCGCGCAGTGGTTCAATTAAATCCAATTTCATAATATCGGGCAGGCCGCCGACATTATGGTGTGATTTTATTACTGTATCTCCGACGAATGAGACGCTTTCTATGACATCCGGGTATAATGTACCTTGGGCCAGATATTTAGCAGAGTCTATTTTTTTGGCCTCTGCCTCGAAAATTTTAATAAAGCCATGGCCGATAATCTTACGTTTTTTTTCTGGATCATCCACCCCAAGTAGTTGCTTAAGGAAATAATCCCGGGCGTCGACGCTAATTACCTTGAGACCTGTTTTCTCGTTAAAGAAACGGAGAACACTCTCTGTTTCTCCTGAGCGCATAAGGCCATTATCTACATATATGCAGAATAATTGATCGCCAATAGCCTTGTGAATTAGAGCGGCCACAACTGAAGAATCAACTCCACCGCTCAACGCACATATCACCCGGTCATTGCCAACTTTTTCTTTAATAGCGGCAATGTTGGAATCTACGAATGACTGCATTGTCCATTTAGGCTGACAGTGGCACATACCAAAGACAAAGCCACGTATTACGTCATTCCCGATAAGGGTGTGGGCCACTTCGGGATGGAATTGGACTCCGACAAATGGTTTTTCCTTATGCCTGATTGCGGCTTGTGGGGAATGCTCACTGGTAGCGGTGACCAAAAAATCAGGGAGCATACTCTCTATGCGGTCACCGTGACTCATCCAGACCTGATACTCGGCCCGGTCTGGTTCCAGACCTGCAAAGAGTTCGCCCGTGTCCAGGACCTCCAGGTTGGCTTTGCCAAATTCTCGCTTGGAGGCCTTTTCGACTCGGCCACCTAATTGCGTGGTCATTAGTTGGGCACCGTAGCAGATACCCAGTACCGGAATCCCTAAATCAAAAAGAGCCGGGTCGCTCTTTGGTGAGTCGGAGTCATAAACACTCTTCGGCCCGCCGGAGAGGACAATGCCCTTAGGGGCCATATCCTTGATTTTCTCAATAGACAAGTGGAAAGGGTGAACCTCGCAATATACTTTTTGCTCCCGGATACGGCGGGCAATTAATTGTGTGGTTTGGGAACCAAAGTCGAGAATCAGTATTTTTTCTGTTTGAATATCCATAATTTGTAATTTAGTATCTTATCAGTAATTTTCGTGTTTTTTATCCCCCTCAAGGGGGGACTGAATTGAGTGTCAAGACTTTGAATTACTATATTGGTTTCACCAAGTTGCAGCTTACCGTTAAGATACTTATCCAGGTATTGTTATCAAAGTTTTGACCTTTTCCAGTTTATCTGGGTTGTGTAAAGTAGTAACTGTTCAGGGAGGCACTCCCAAAAAGATTGTTCTCTAGTCTATTCTCTGTAACCGTTCACTAGGGCAATATATGTTTATATCTTTTCAAAATCGTAAGCGTTCACCAGTGCCTCATATTCGGAGTCTTCGCTTCGCTCCGCTTACCTGCCCGTTTCGGTCTTCGAAGCGTACTCCCGTACGTGAGAAGGCCGAAACGGGCGAAGATGAGGTGCTGGTGGACGCTTACTATTATCCCAACCGGTAATTAGGTGCCTCTTTAGTAATAATGACATCATGAACATGGCTCTCTTTAAGGCCGGCAGCGGTGATTCGCACAAATCTAGCCTTCTGGCGCAGGGTCTCAATATCCTTGGCCCCCACATAGCCCATGCCGGAGCGCAGCCCCCCCAGAAGTTGATAAATCGTATCAGAGATTGGCCCCCGGTAAGGTACCTTGCCTTCAATTCCTTCCGGAACCAATTTGCTGTGATTGGCAATATTCTCCTGGAAATAGCGGTCGCTGCTACCTTTTTTCATAGCTCCCAGAGAACCCATGCCTCTGTAACCCTTGTAGGTTCGGCCCTGGTAAAGAAAGGTGTCGCCTGGTGCTTCATCGGTGCCGGCAAACAGGCTGCCCACCATAATGGCATGGGCGCCTATACCAATGGCCTTGGTTATATCGCCGGAAAACTTTATACCGCCATCAGCAATAACCGGAATATCATATTTGGCCGCTGCTGTGGCACAGTCATTGATTGCTGTCATCTGCGGTACTCCAACACCTGCGACAATTCTGGTGGTGCATATTGATCCAGGCCCAACGCCTATCTTAACACAAGAGGCCCCGGCCTTTATGAGATCGATAGTCGCATCGGCGGTGGCGATATTACCAGCTATAATCTGGAGATCAGAGAAATTCCCTCTTAGTCTTGCCAGGGACTTTATGATATTTCTTGAATGGCCATGGGCGGAGTCAAGTACTACAATATCAACTCCAGCCTTTATCAGGCGCTCTATTGACTCAAGTTCGGTGTCCACTCCAATTGCCGCTCCGACCAAAAGACGTCCAAGGGAGTCTTTGGCGGCATTAGGATAGCGCTTAATTTTTTCGAGATCCTTGGTGGTAATCAGGCCGGTGAGATTACCGTCATCATCGACCACCAGGAGCTTTTCAATACGGTGTTCGTGTAATAAGGCCTTTGATTGCTCCAGAGTTATGCCCATTTTGGCCGTGACCAGGTTTTTACTGGTCATGACATCACGAACCTTTAGCACCGGATCGGAAACAAAGCGCAAATCACGGTTGGTGACGATACCAGCCAATTTTTTTCCCCTCCTTACCGAGACGCCTGAAATATGAAAATTGTGCATAATCTTTTGTACATCTGCCACGGTACTGTCTTCATCAACGGTAATCGGGTCAACAATCATGCCCGACTCTGATTTTTTAACTCGTTGAACCTCGGTAACCTGATTGTCAATTCCCATATTCTTGTGGATGATACCAATGCCACCTTCACGAGCCATACTGATGGCTGTACGGTGTTCGGTTACGCTATCCATGGCAGCACTAACCAGGGGGATTTGTAATTTAATGGAATTTGTCAGTCTGGTTGAAAGATCAACCGCATTTGGGAGAATATCTGAGGCTTGCGGGACTAACAAAAGATCGTCAAAGGTATATCCGTCTTTGATGATTTTATCTTGCATATCTAAAAACTCCTCTTTGAAAAATTTGTAAGCGCTCCATGAACACCACCCTGCACACGTTGACTGGCCGCAATATACAGGGGGTATTATTGCGCCCGGTCAACGTGCACATGGCGGCGTCCCTGAATCGCTTACAGTTTGGGGGTGTTACAAAGTCAAGATGTGGTTCGTTTGTCACTTATGAAAAATTTGTAACTTTTCAGGTGCGCCCCATTTCTGTTTTTTCGAATACGACTGGTATGCTTCGAAGTTCAAAATGAACAAAGATGGAACACCCCTGAGCAGTTACACTTATATCCCCTTGTGGGGTGTTAGGGTATTCTTTTACCCCTATCCGAACAGTTACAAAAATCGTAACTATTCAGCTGCACCCCACATTCGTCCATTTAGAGCTTCTCGAGTAGCACAAGTACGCTTCGAAGCTCGAAATGAACGAATCTGGAGCACATCTGAACAGTTACGCTTCCGAGTTTTGGGCAATTTGTTGCCTATGCTGAATAGTTACCAAAAATTTATGTATAACATTCTACCATAAAATATTATTACAAATAAAAAAATCACAAAAAAATAACACGACTAAATCAACGAATCATAAATTATGTAAATATCCTCGTTCCCACGCTCCGCGTGGGAACGCATATCTGTGTGACGAGCATTTTATTACCAACAGTTTTGGAGAAGTTACTGGTGAAAACACAAATTTCGGATTTCTATGCCCCTTTTGGGTACTTTTTGTGAGATCATCATAGTTAGTTCGGCACAATTGCCAATTGCGCTAATATTCCCGCTAATAGCCCGTTGGTGCTAACAGATAGAGTGTCTCTTTGGGTAATTTTCATAATGGTTTGATAAATCATGGCACCAGCCAGGATTATTTCGCCTCGATTTTCCAACCCAGGTAGCTCATTACGCTCCAGGAGTGGCAGTTTAGAAATTTTGTTAATGAGTTTGTTGATTGTCGAGGCCGTCATTTGATGGCCCTGAACCATGTCGGCTTGATAACTGGGAAGGTCAAGATCAAGAACGGCCAGGGAGGTGGCGGTACCACCTGATGCCAGCATACCTAAATTGTGGCAGGCACAGAACTCGTTTCCCAAAAGATTATGCAGGGCTGGTTCTATAATTTTACGCAGATAGTCTGATATTTCCAGCAGGTCTGCGGTAGATTCCGGACGTTTAGAAATGAATTTTTCGGTTATATTTAATGCGCCAATGGACAGACTGCATAGCTTAGGTGGCTGGACGTCTGGAGAGAAAATTAACTCTGTACTTCCCCCGCCGACATCAACCAAGATGGGCCTGTTATTCTCTGTGGCGATATCTGTTATGCAACCCAGCATGGTAAGCTCAGCCTCTTCGGTGGGGCTTAATATCTCGATTGGATGGGCCAGAACGTTTTGGGCTGACATGACAAAGTCAGAAGCATTGGTGGCAACACGTAAGGCCTCTGTCCCACAGATCCTTATTGACAGGGGAAGGTGTGGGATCAGATGCTGAACAAATAATTGGCAGACGGCAAGTCCCCTGTCTATGGCTTGAGGAGATAGTTGACCGGTTTGACTTAGATTTTCTCCCAGACGTACGGTGTAAAAATCATTGGCCAAAATCTCGGTTTTCAATTTCTTGCCGCACCCACGGAGTTTTACTACCCGGAGCCTGAAACTGTTTGAGCCTAAATCTATAGCGGCAATATTCTTTGATGTAGTTGTCATAATATTAATATTTGCCGCTTGACAATCGGGTAGAATAAGCGCAATATCTGCCCATGATTATTATAAATCCTGACAATCCACAAAGTCGCTTAATCGACCAAGTGGTCGACAAATTGAGGTGCGGTGCCGTAATCTGTTATCCGACAGATACTGTTTACGGTATTGGTTGCGACATCTTTAATCAAAAAGCCGTTAAAAGGGTGTATCGGATAAAAAGACGCGCAAGTCATAAACCCTTTAGCTTTATGTGCAGTAGTTTGAAAAATGTAAGCACTTATTGCCATCTATCAAATGTCGCTTATCGATTAATGAAGAAACATCTGCCTGGGGCCTATACCTTTATATTGCCCACGATGAAAATCGTCCCGAAGATCATGACCAGCAAACAGAAAACGGTTGGTATTCGGGTGCCAGACAACAATATTTGTAGGGAATTGGTGGAGGCCCTGGGCAACCCTATACTTACGACTTCGGCGACTAAAGATGACGATGAGGCGCCTGCTTCAGAGGCCTACGAATTTGAACAACGGCTTTCGGGGCAGGTTGATATATTTATTGATGGCGGCCCAGTATATCCAGAGCCTTCAAGCGTTATCTCACTTATCGGCTCAGTTCCTGAATTATTGCGGGAAGGCAAGGGGGATGTTAGTAATCTATTTTGATGAGTGGTTCCTTTAGTGATTTACTCATTGTGAAATGAAGAGATTTTCTTGCTGGAATATTCATTATTTTACCGGTCTTGGGATTGGGAACAGATTTGCCCTTGCGCTCCCGGATGCTGAGACTGCCAAAACCCCTTATCTCAACTCGATCGCCTTGCTCTAAGGCCTCAATCATGCTGTCAATTAGAATGTCTACTGATTGGGCAATATCACCTTTCAAAAAATAGGGCATCTTTTCCGCAATACAACTTATAAGGTCTTTTTTTAACATAGTTTTATTGAGTTATATCTAGTTGAAACATTAATGTAGGAATTTTCTGCCAAAGCATATTAATTACTGTTTCGCTTTTGATGGCGGTAAGATAACGCATTAAATCGAAATTTTTATCCTTTGGATAGACTAAATTAAGCCGTTTTGTCGGTATCCCAGCTAATTTTGCGGCCAGTTCAGCGGCGTCAGTTAAATTACCTAATTCATCCAGTAAGCCCAAGGCCTGTGCCTGCTCACCGGTAAAGACCCGGCCATCCGCTACTTTTTTTACCTGGGAAATCCCTAAATGTCTGCTCTGGGCAACTGCTCGTATAAATTGCTGATGAACATTGTCCGTCATTGCCTGGAGGAGCTGTCGTTCTGCAGGCGTCATTTCTCTTGAGGTGGAGCCGATGTCCTTATTGCGACCACTCTTGATTACCTCTGGCTGGTAACCTATTTTGTCAAAAATCTTTTTGAGGTTGGCGAATTGGATAATCACCCCAATACTGCCGGTCATGGTGCCTGGGTTGGCGACAATTTTACTAGCTCCTAAAGCGGCATAATATCCGCCTGAGGCCGCCACTGATTCCATGCTGGCCACCACCGGTTTGACTTTGGCAGTTCGCTTTATTTCTTCGTATATTTCCTGGGATGCCCCTACGGCACCTCCAGGGCTGTCTATCCGCACCAGAACGGCCTTAATATTGCGATTGTTGCGGAACTCTGTTAATTGGGCGATTGGCTTTTTTGCTTGTAACAGCACACCATTCAGGGTGACAACGCCGATACCATTCTTGGTGTCGCCTGTAAAATTTGTGGGCTGTATTAATCTCGAAATAAAAAAGGTCATCCCACCAAAGAACAATAATAATAATCCAGTCATAATCGATAAACCAAATATGAATGGATGTCTTTGGTGAAACAACCTTTTCTGCATACTTTTGACCTGAAAACTTACTAACGCCCTACGATTTATGTAAAGTTGATATCACAATCGTAGGGCACCTGGGTTACTCGCTATCAGTGTCTGCCTCTGCGTCAGTTTCTGAACTGTCTGATGAAGCTTGCTGAGCGGCGATTTCCTCTTTCTTGGCATTCAAAAGATCACCAATCGTGGAAGGAGTAGCCTGCTTTTTCTGATATTCTTCCAGAACGGCCTCTTCTTTATCTTCCAGAGCCTTGATTGACAGGCCAATTTTGCGATCCTTGGCTGAGACATTGATGACTCTGGTTTCCAGCTCATTACCTACTTTGTATAGACCAACAGGACTATTGATCTTTTCTTCACTGATCTCTGAAACGTGAACCAGGCCTTCTATGCCATCTTCAACCTCGACGAATACTCCAAAATCGGTGACATTGGTTATCTTGCCGACAATCTTGCTGCCAACAGGGTATTTGCTGATAGCTGCTTGCCACGGGTCGGGCTCAAGTTGCTTAATACCAAGTGAGAATCTTTCACTTTCACGGTCGATTTTCAAGACTACTGCCTGGATGGTATCACCCTTGCTGTATTTCTCGGAGGGATGCTTGATACGCTCCGTCCACGATAAATCAGAAACGTGAATAAGGCCGTCAATCCCTTCTTCAATCCCGATGAAGATGCCAAAATCAGTAATATTTTTAATTTTACCCTCAATTATGGAGCCAACAGGATAATTATCAGAAACCAGATCCCATGGATTTGGAAGAAGCTGCTTCATGCCTAAGGAAATACGTTTGGCAGCAGCATCAATGTTAAGAACCACGATTTCAATTTTATCGCCCATCGCTACAATCTTGGATGGATGCTTAGCCTTTTTGGACCAAGTCATTTCTGATATATGAATAAGTCCTTCCACCCCTTCTTCCAACTCGGCAAAAACACCGTAGTCGGTGATGCTGACGACTTTACCAGTGGTTTTCTCGCCAACTGGGTAACGATCTTGAACTGTGGACCAAGGATCCTCTTTGAGTTGTTTAACACCCAGTGAAACCTTGCCTGAGTCTTTATCATATGCAAGAATCTTAACTTCTACTTCCTCATTCACCTTGAACATCTTGGAGGGATGTGAAACGCGTCCCCAGGATAAGTCGGTAATATGGCAGAGACCATCCATGCCGCCCAGGTCAACGAATATACCGTAATCGGTGATGTTGGTAATCGTGCCTTTAACAATGCTGCCTTCCTTCAAGGAATCTCGCATTGCCTCACGAAGTTTGTTGCGTTCCTCCTCCAGAATTACCCGACGAGAAATTACAACATTGTTACGTTTACGATTGTATTTAAGTATTTTAAAGTCAAAAGTCTGGCCTAACATGGTATCCAAATCTTTAACTGGTCGTAGATCAATTTGGGAGTATGGCAAGAAGGCTGGTACTCCAATATCGACAGACAAACCACCTTTGACCCGATTTTCAATTAAGCCTGGAATCGTGCCGTCATCTGCCTGGATCTTCGCGATTGCTTCCCATACCTTGATGGCGATGGCCTTCTCTCTTGAGAGACGCAAACCACCATCTTTTTCTCTCTTTTCTACAAAGACATCGAAAACATCATTAATATTTACTTCGAGTTGTTCGCCTTCATTCTTGAATTCAGACAGAGCAATTCTTGCTTCCGATTTGTCACCGATATCGATGATTGCGGTTTGGTTCTCAATGCCAATAACTGTACCGGCAACAACATCTCCGACATTGGCAACCTTGAGGCTGTCTTCAAATAAATCGGCAAAGCTGGCGAACTCACCGACGTCATCAAATTGATTGGCGCTTACCGCAGTTGCAACTACTTCGACGCTCTCAACGCCAGGTGTAGTGCTATCAACCTGTTCCGTAGTTTCTGTTACATTATTAACCATTAAACACAAGCCTCCTAAAAGTATAGTTTGAAAAAAGGCTTTATAACAAACCATTGTGCTGATGACAATAGTTAATTTCGTATTTGCTGATATTTATGTGCTTTTTTTGTCGTAGAACCACATAGTAACAGTACGCCTGAATCGCTTACAGTTCGGGAGTGTTACAAAGTCAAGATGTGGTTCGTTTGTCGCTTCCCTAGGTCAAGTTGCCTAGGGAATCCCTGCTGGTGATTCATTGAAAAAATCAGCCAGAATTTGGGCGTGATCGAAGGCTAAGGCAGGTAGATTGTTTTGTTGGAAAAATTGGGCCTGGAGTGCATCGTCACGGCCCTTGAGTTCTCCTTGCCCTTGGGCAATAAATACTGTGGAAATAGTGTGAAAGCGCTTGTCCCGTTCTGGTGCATAGTAGGTGTGAAATTGTTTGAGCAATGTAATGTCAAGGCTGGTTTCTTCTTTCGCCTCTCGAATAGCCGCCTGCTCCAGTGATTCTCCATAATCTACGAAGCCGCCTGGCAGTGCCCAACCGTAGGGCGGATTCTTTCTTTCAATGAGTACCAAATTTGAATCTACCATGATAATGATATCAACGGTGGGTTTGGGGGACTTGTATTCCTGGGTGGCTTTGCCGCAATGTGGGCATATTAAACGCATAGTTCTCTGACCTCCAGCCAGGAGGATATGGAACGTAAATTATGCCGGCCTTTATTCCAAGGCTGGCTGAATACGAGTGGGGTTATGCCATGCTGAACCAGATTCTGGCAGGTTTGGTGTCGATCGTCAATAAAGTATTTTAGCCCACATTTAATGATATGATCGGCTTTGCCGTCATGATCTCCCATGGCAATCAGGCGGACATTGCTGTAGGTCTCCGGGCCTAAAATATGCTCTAGCCAATCAGCAATGGGGGATTTCTCTGGCCGGGCGGTAATGAAAGTCAACGGAGCCTGCCTGGCAATTTCGCTCAATACCGCAACCGCATCTGGCATGGGCTTAAGATCAGCCTCAATGGGGTTTCTGAGCAGTATGTCAAATACGTTGTCAACTGTGGTTGGGGAGATATTCAGGCATTCGCTCACGTTGAATTCGGTGATGTCGGTTTCTTGAATATTTCCGATGCCGTATTTTTGTTTAAGGATACGGAGAAATGCCTCTGATGTATCAGAGACAACACCGTCTATGTCAAAGCCGATTAAATTTGGGTCAATTCGCATGGATTAGGAAAATTCGATTTGCTAGTGCCTCGTAAACTCCGAAAATTTTTCGATATATAAATATGGTAAGCGACAAACGAACCACATCTTGACTTTGTAACACCCCCAAACTGTAAGCGATTCAGGGACGCCGCCATGTACACGTTGACCGGGCGCAATCATACCCCCTGTATATTGCGGTCGGTCAACGTGTACATGGCGGTGTTCATGGATCACTTACGAAACAACGATTATTTATTCTCTACTTGGCAACCTGCTTGACAAATGATGTCAAGAAGGGCATTATAACAAATTATCGAATAATATGTAGAAATCTTGCATCTTGACTAAGTTTATTTAGTGCCTTACTCCCGATAGTTTGTCATAAAAAACAAGAAACGGGGAAATTGCTATTGAAATTGCGGAGTTAAGCAAACCACCAAGGCACTTATCCTAAAAAGTTATAGATCCACTTCCGCTTTAGTGGGTTAGCTGTTTCGGAGTTTTGTTTAATGAAATTACCCTCTTTAACGATTGGCCCCTGCATAGCGCCAATACCCTTAATTCAGGGAGGCATGTCAATACGTGTTTCTACGGCGGCACTTGCAGCTCCTGTCGCTGATTGTGGTGGCATTGGCACGATTGGTGGTTCTGGTTTACCTGTTGATGAATTAAAGCTTGATATTGCCAAAGCCAAAAAGGCCACCAGTGGCATTGTGGCGGTTAACATCATGTTTGCCATGAAAAACTTTTATAATCTCGTCATGGGTGCAATTGAGGCCGGGGCTGATATGATTATCACTGGGGCTGGATTCTCACGGGATATTTTTAAATTAGGCAAAAAACATAATGTCCCCATAGTTTCGATAGTATCAACACCGTCTTTTGCCAAGCTGGCTGAAAGACTGGGCGCCGCTGCGATTATCGTTGAGGCTAAGGAGGCCGGTGGCCATTTGGGTACAGATCTTCCTTTGCGGGAAATTTTCCCTGAAGTTAGAAAAGTTGTCAGCAAGGTTCCTCTTATTGCCGCTGGTGGTATTACTAACGGTTATGACATGGCAGAAATGATGGACAAATATGGTGCTGATGGTGTTCAAATCGCTACTCGTTTTGTCTTGACTAAAGAGTGTGATGTGGCCGATAGCTTTAAGCAAGCTTTTCTTGACGCCCAAAAAGATGATGTGACTATTATGCGTTCTCCGGTGGGGTTGCCAGGCCGAGCGATTAAAAACAAATTCGTAAGTGATCTAATGGGCGGTGGGCAGGTAAAGGCCGAGTCGTGCGAATTTAAATGCTTGAAAAAATGTAGTTATGTATATTGCATCAACGAAAGACTGATGGCGGCCCGTAAAGGTGATGTCGAAAATGGCTTGGTCTTTGCTGGTGAAAATGTTTATAAACTGGATGATATTTTGACTGTTAGGCAAGTCTTTGACCAGTTTGTTTCGCAAGCGGAATCCGTCTATAAAGAAGGCTAACACCCCCCCCACGAGGGATAAGTACATATAAGATAATAATAATGAATGAAACTTCTCCCCCCTCTGTCGTATCTGACGAGTATGAGTATCCGGCCCCGTTAGTTATTCCCCCAACTGAACATCCTGTATCCGTCAAAGATATTGATGCTGATGCACTCCTGGTTTTGCGCCGATTGCATGAGGCTGGCTTCACTGCCTATCTGGTAGGTGGTGGTGTGCGGGATCTCTTTTTGGGTAAGGTGCCAAAAGACTTTGATATAAGCACCAGCGCCAAACCTGGAGAGGTCAAAAAAGTTTTCAGGAACAGCCGTATAATCGGCCGACGTTTTCGGTTGGTGCAGGTCTTTTTTGGTGCCAACAAGATTGTTGAGGTTGCGACTTTCAGGCGTCGTAGTGAACATGAAATTGCTGGTGATGATGTGGTACTACCGTCTAATAACTCCTTCGGAAATCCGGCGGAAGATGCCTTCCGGCGCGATTTGACGATTAATGCCCTGTTCTATGAGATTGAGAACTCAACGATTATCGACTACACTGGCGGGGTTAAAGACCTGCAAGATCGTATTGTTCGGATAGTTGGTGATCCAGAGCGCCGAATTACCAGAGACCCGGTGCGAATGATGCGGGTAATTCGCCATGCGGCCAGGGCTGGATTTGAGGTAGAGCCAGCCACTTGGGATGCTATCTCCTTGCATAAGGAAAAATTGTCTCTGTGTCCGGTTTCCAGAATCCGTGACGAATTATTTAAGGATTTAAAGGGTGGAGCCAGTAGTGCTTGGGCTAAACTCGCTTGTGACAGCGGTTTGTTCTATGTGATTTTCCCCTTTTATAAAAAGGTGTTGGTTGAGCACGAAGATGCTGGCAAGTATGTGGAGAAAATGTCGAAACAGTTGGCTGTTGTTGACCGTTTGGTTGCTGCGGGCCAAGTATTGCCCGATGGCTTGCTTATGGCTGTGTTGCTGCTTCCCTGGGCTGAAGCCGACAAGGACTTTGCCTCTGTTACTACCCAAAAAGAATCTTATTTATTGTCCCGTGTAATTCGGGATGATTTGGGGGAAATGTTTAGTCAATTGAACATCAAACGGGCAATGCAGGATGAAATAGCCCGCAGCCTGGCGACCTTGCCGCTTTTGACAAAGCATGATAATGGTAAAAGCTGGCCCAAATGGTTGCAGAAAAAAAGTTATTTTAAACGAGGTATGCACCTGTTTCAGGTTGTCCAGGAAACAGAAGGCGGGGCGCTTGCAGACCTGCCATTTGCTGCTAAGGAGTCTGCCGCCCTGAAAAAATCAACTCCAACATCGACTCCCCGCTATCATATGCCCAAAGGTGGAGGCCGCGGGCCTGCATTTGCGTTGAATACGGAAGGCGGGGTGTTTGGTTTCCGGTAAGCGATCCATGAGCACCACCCTGCACACGGTCAACGTGTACATGGCGGCGTCCCTGAATCGCTTACAGTTTCCGCAGTAGTATCCACGGCGTCTCGTCTCCTCGTTCCCAAGCTCCTGCTTGGGAACGCATATCTGTGTGACAAATATTTTATTACCAGTGGTTTGGGAGAAGTTACGTATGCTCGCCTTCCAGATCTTATGCGAAAGGGGATTCTAAATGACAGACCTAGCCGTACTTAGTCAATTGAGAAAGAAATCGTGTGGGGAGCTAATGAGTCTTGCCCTGCACGCCAAACTTGCCGGTTCGCGGCAGCAAAAAATTTCACTTTGTAGTATCATTAACGCTAAATCTGGCAATTGTAGTGAAGATTGCCGATTCTGTGTGCAGTCTGCTCACTATAAAACTTCGGCACCGGTTTATTCTCTGGTTGACAAAGAGACGGTCTTGAATGCTGCCCGTGAGGCCAAGGATATTGGCGCGAGCCATTTTTCCATGGTTACCAGCGGCAGAGGGCTTAAATCGACCGATCTTGCTAAAGTCGCTGATTTAGTGGCGGATATTATAGCTAAAGTCGGCATATCTGTTTGTGCCTCTCTTGGCATTTTGTCCAGGGCGGATTTTGCTACTCTTAAGGCTGCTGGTCTTGGTCGATATCATCATAATCTTGAAACCTCGGCAGAGTTTTTCCCGCAGATTGTTTCGACTCATACTTTTGAACAGCGCATTGACACTATTATGGCTGCCAAGGCAGAAGGGCTGGAGGTATGCGCAGGCGGTATATTTGGCCTTGGAGAGAAGGAGGATGATCGTATCTCTATGGCTCTTGCTCTGCGAGAATGCGGGGTGGATTCGGTACCTTTGAATATCCTTATACCCTTGCCGGGCACACCTCTTGCTCAGCAGGAATCGCTGCCAATTGTCGATATTCTACGTTCTATTGCTCTTTATCGCCTTATTTTACCAGATGTGCCTATTCGTTTAGCGGCTGGCCGAGAGACGGCTCTAGCTGATTTTTTAGGCTCTGCTTTTATGGCTGGTGCCGATGGGATGATGATTGGTGGTTATCTGACGGAGAGGGGACGAAGTCCGGAAAGTGATAGGGCATTCGCCGCTGAGATACAGGAGATATGGCGTAATCTGTAAGGAGTAAGCGATCCATGAACACCACACGGCAACACGTTGACCGACCGCAATATACAGGGGGTATGATTGCGCTCGGTCAACGTGTACATGGCGTCGTCCCTGAATCGCTTACGATAAACCGTCGCCAAAGTTATTTGTAAGACAAATATCGATTCCGTAGTGAATCTTTCCGTAAACGACAAAACCCGCCTTGGGGGAACAAGGCGGGTTTTGTCATTTAAGAAAAGGAGAGTAGGAGTTTTAACTCTTGCCTATTTATTAAGCAATCACCGTGCCAAAGTGTGATTTTATTGAAAATAAATTAAAAAAGGTTGGTCTGCTAGTGTTAACGGGGGGTTGCTAATGGTCATTAATGTTTTAGGAAAGGTCAAAATCGGGCAAATAATTGTGATCGACA
>Ga0114931_10003035_pt1 | contig 21344 bp, 18 predicted proteins | sample 2SBtaG_FD_89579 | JGI IMG/M metagenome (GOLD analysis project Ga0114931, IMG submission 89579) | Deep subsurface microbial communities from Kolumbo volcano to uncover new lineages of life (NeLLi) - 2SBTROV14_V59a metaG | ecosystem: Environmental > Aquatic > Marine > Volcanic | place: Kolumbo...
CGTTGTACGAGCCGCTGGCACTGGCCGAGGGACCGACGAAGAAGCTCTCGATCGCGCCGGATACGCTGCCGTCGGTGCGGAAAGACCCGGAGCTGGAACGGTCCGCCTCCACATCCTCCCTGACCGAGAGATCCGAAAGGAAGCGACTCATGGAGCTCATGTAGTAAGATTCTTCGGAGGTCTGCTCATGGCGGTAGCTGACCTGGGACTCGCTATCGAAGGTGAAGCGGTTCTTCCGGCTGGCGCTGAACAGGCGGACCTTCTCGCCAGGCAGCAGGGTGGTCGAGTAGACCAGATCGCCCAGGGACAGCGGCCCCGGGCATCGCTCGAAGAGCACGCTGATCTTGACCTCCACCGGAATGTCGCCGACCCGGTTTGTCAGCCGGTAATCAAAGGTCAGCCGGTCGCAACAAGGCTCCGCCGCAAGCTCCGGACAGCAGGGAATCTCGCTGAACTTGATCAATTTTTCAGTCGTAGCGGGCATATCCCCCAAGCCTTCCCAGATAATTCCTCCCAACTATCAAAAACGTTAGCATACATATGTTTAGATTGAAAGCACGATCCCACAGCCCGGTCCGGGGTCCCGGGATGGTGCGCTCCCGGGGATGGGCACGGGCGATCGCCTGGCCCCGCCGCGGATGCCGCGCGAGGCGGCTCGAACGATAATGCCAACAAGCCCATGGACTCGTTCCCCATGGACTCGTTAAAGGACTCGCTGGAGACATTCGAGAACCACGGCCTCGACGGCCTTGGCCACAAGCGGACATGCGCGCCTCGTGCCGATACGAATGTGATGGTAGATTCGCAAGACCATGAATAAGCGGCCATTGCCATCCCAAGACGCCAAGCTTCCCCTCGACGCCAGCATGCTGGACGGGCTTCCGGATCCCGTGTTCCTGGTCGACCGGAAACATGTCATCGTCGATTACAACCGTGCCGCCAAGCAGCTTCTCGGCGCTGGCGCGCTGGGTTCGCGGCTGGACGAAACCCTCGACAGCGCGCACATCATCGACGCGATCGACGCCACGCTCGGCGGTACGCCCGGAACGCGGCGCGAGGTTTTCCTGCCCTACCCGGTTGGGCGCCACTACGAGCTCACCGTCTGGCGGCTGCCCGACCTGAAATCGCCGGGGCCCGCCTGGGCGATGGTGGTGCTCCAGGACGTTACCGCGGCGAAGAAGGCGGCGCGGACGCGCGCGGACTTTGTCGCCAACGTAAGCCACGAGTTGCGCTCGCCGCTGTCGTCGCTGCTCGGTTTCATCGAGACGTTGCGTGGCCCCGCCCGCGACGACCCGGAAGCGACCGAGCGATTCCTCGAGATCATGGACACCGAAGCCCGGCGCATGACGCGGCTGATCAACGATCTCTTGACCCTGTCCAAGGTCGAGACCGAGGAGCATATCCGCCCCGAGAATTCGGTCGATCTCGGTTTGGTCTTGAACCAGGTGGTGGACATCCTCTCGGTGCGCGCAAAGGAGCGCGGCATGGAGATAAATCTGGAGTTGCCCGACGAACCGCCGCCGGTCCTGGGCGATGCGGACGAGCTGACCCAGGTGTTCCAGAACCTGGTCGCCAACGCCATCAGCTACGGCCGCGCGCGAACGCCAATTCGTGTGGCGGCGGCGCCGTGCGACAGGGTTCCGGGCACTATGCAGCCCGGCGTTTCGGTCGCCGTCATCAACCAGGGCGAAGGCATCCCGGCGGACGAGATTCCGCGGCTGACCGAACGCTTCTACCGCGTCGACAAGGGCCGGTCGCGGAGCATGGGCGGCACCGGGCTCGGGCTGGCGATCGTCAAGCACATCATCGCCCGCCACCGGGCGCATCTGGAGATCAAGAGCACGCCGGGCCGCGAGACGTCGCTCACCGTCTGCCTGCCACGCGCGGACACATGATCCCCGGGCTGGTGATCCCCGGGCTGGCAAGTGTCATAAATCTTTCATTGCAGTGTCACGATCGGGCAACGCGCTCCCACTAGGTTCGGGCCGCGAACGGACACCGAGTCCGCCGGCACTTGAATCAACTGGAGCTTGAAACGCCCATGCTCAGAAACACCCTCGCGATCGCCGCTGTCACCACCGTCGCCCTGATGGGCGCGGGTGGGGCCCAGGCGCGCGACCAGATTCGCATCGTGGGATCGTCCACGGTTTTCCCATTTTCGACCGCCGTCGCCGAAGCGTTCGGCAAGACGACCTCTTTAAAGACCCCGATCGTCGAGAGCACGGGCTCCGGCGGCGGGCTCAAGCTGTTCTGCGCCGGGATCGGCGACAAACACCCGGACATCACCAATGCATCCCGCCGGATCAAGGCGTCGGAAGTCGAACGCTGCAACAAGAACGGCGTTACCGACATCGTCGAGGTCAAGATCGGCTACGACGGCATTGTCATGGCCAACTCGAAGAAATCCTCCGTGTTCAAGATGAGCCTGACCGACGTGTTCCTGGCCCTGGCCAAGAACATCCCGGGTGAGGACGGCGCAACCGTGCCGAACCCGCACAAAACCTGGAAGGATGTGAATCCGTCCCTGCCGGCGACCAAGATCGAGGTGCTGGGCCCGCCGCCCACCTCCGGCACCCGCGACGCCTTTGTCGAGATCGCCATGGAAGGCGGCTGCAAGACGTTCAAGTGGATCAAGGCCCTGAAGAAGACGGACAAGGCGGCCTACAAGGCGCTCTGCCATACGATCCGCGAGGACGGCGCCTTCATCGAGGCCGGCGAGAACGACAACCTGATCGTCCAAAAGCTGAACGCCAATCCGGACGCGATCGGCATCTTCGGCTACAGCTACCTGGACCAGAACGCCGACAGCATTCAGGGCAGCATCATCAACGGCCAGGCGCCCACGTTCGAGAACATCGTCGCGGGCACGTACCCGGTGTCGCGCCCACTCTTCTTCTACGTCAAGAATGCGCAGATTGGGGCGGTTCCCGGAATTCGGGAGTACATGGCCGAGTTCACCAGCGAGCGGGCCTGGGGTCCGGACGGCTATCTCGCCGACAAGGGGCTGATCCCCATGTCCGACGACGAGCGCCTGGACTGGATCAACAAGGTCAAGACGCTTGCCAATCTCGTCATGTAATACCGCCCGCGCGGGCGTCGACGGAGGCCGCAAGTACGCCCCGTCGACGCCCCACGGGCGGGTTGCCATGGAGCGGTTGATCATCGGGACCCTGATCGCCGGCTCCACGGTCGCCGTTTTGACGACCATCGGAATCGTCCTCTCCCTGGTCTTCGAGACCATCCGGTTTTTCCGGCTGGTCCCGATCGGGGATTTCCTGTTCGGGCTCCAATGGTCGCCGCAGATGGCGATCCGCGCCGACCAGGTGGGGGCGACCGGCGCCTTCGGGGCCATCCCGCTACTCGCCGGCACGCTACTGATCAGCGCCATCGCGCTCGGCGTATCCGGGCCCGTCGGCCTGTTCGCCGCGATCTATCTCGCCGAATACGCGACGCCCGCGCAGCGCACCGTGATCAAGCCGGCGCTCGAGGTCCTGGCCGGCATCCCGACCGTGGTCTACGGGTTTTTCGCCGCCCTCGTGGTTGCCCCGATCCTGCGCCAGGGCGGCGCCACCGTCGGCCTCGACGTTTCATCGGAAAGCGCGCTCGCCGCCGGCCTGGTGATGGGGATCATGACCATCCCCTTTGTCTCCTCGATCGCCGACGACGCCATGACCGCGGTGCCACTGACGCTACGCGAAGGCTCCCTGGGGCTCGGCGCGACGCGCGCGGAGACCATGTGCCGGGTGATCCTGCCCGCCGCCCTTTCGGGCATCGCCGGCGGTCTGCTGCTGGCCGCCTCGCGGGTGATCGGCGAAACCATGATCGTGGTCATGGCCGCCGGGCTGACCGCCAATCTCAGCCTCAACCCGTTCGAGGCGGTGACCACCGTGACCGTCCAGATCGTGACGCTTTTGACCGGCGATCAGGCGTTCGACAGCGCCAAGACCCTGTCCGCGTTTGCCCTCGCCCTGCTGCTTTTCCTGATCACCATGACCCTGAACCTGATCGCCCTGGGGATCGTCAAGAAATACCGGGAACAGTATGAATAGCCCCGCCGCCAGGCACGACCGCATGGCCGCCCGGCGGCGAACCCGGCACCGGGCCGAGCGCCGGTTCAGGATGCTCGGGTTCCTCGCCGTCTGGGTTGGCCTCGGGTTCCTCGCGGTCCTGTTCGCGGTGATCGTGGACAAGGGCGCGGGCGCCTTCAAGCAGACCATGGTGCGCCTCGATATCGCCATCGAGGCGCCGGGCATGGGCCCGCAAGGCACCATCGACTGGAACGCCATGCTCCGCATGGATACCAACGCGATGATCAAGAAAGCGCTCCGCGCGGCGTTTCCGGACGCCGGGAGCCGCCGCGAAAAGCGCGCGCTGTATCAACTGGTCAGCCCGAACGCGCCGTTCGAGCTGCGCCGGCTCATCCTCGATAATCCCGACCTGATCGGACGGAGCGCCACGGTGTGGGTGACCGCGTCCGACGACGTGGACATGCTGGCCAAGGGGGCGGTGCCCCGTTCGGCGCCGGCCGACGCGCGGCGCCTGAGCGACCGCCAGGTGCGGTGGATCGCGGCCCTGGAGGCGGAGGGCCGGCTGGAAACCCGGTTCAACAAGGCGTTCTTCACGTCCGGGGATTCGCGCGAACCGGAAAGCGCCGGGATCGCCGTCGCCCTCGTGGGCTCGCTCTACAGCGTGCTTGTCTGTCTCGCCCTGGCCTTTCCGTTCGGCGTCATGGCCGCCGTCTACCTGGAGGAGTTCGCGCCGAAGAACCGGTGGACGGCGTTCATCGAGGTCAACATCAACAATCTGGCCGCCGTCCCCTCGATCGTCTTCGGGCTTCTCGGGCTCGCCCTGCTGCTCAATTTTTTCAACCTGCCGCGCTCCTCGCCGCTGGTTGGCGGCATGGTGCTGGCGCTGATGACCCTGCCGACCATCATCATCGCCGGCCGCGCCGCCTTGAAGGCGGTGCCGCCCTCGGTGCGCGACGCCGCGCTGGCGGTCGGGGCCAGTCCGGTGCAGGCGGTCTTCCACCATGTCCTGCCGCTGGCCATGCCCGGCACCCTGACCGGCACCATCATCGGCACCGCGCGGGCCATGGGCGAGACGGCGCCACTGCTCATGGTCGGCATGGTCGCCTTCGTCGTCGACGTCCCGGAGACCATCCTCTCCCCCGCGACCGCGCTGCCGGTGCAGGTGTTCCTGTGGGCCGACCACCCGGAACGCGCCTTCCTGGAGCGCACCGCGGCGGCGATCCTGGTGCTCTTGGTGTTCACCTGCGCCATGAACCTGCTCGCCATGGTTCTGCGCCGCAGGTTCGAAGTTCGCTGGTAACGGAGATTGCCATGACCGTACTCGACGCCACCATGACCATGCCTCGGCCAAACGCCATATCCACGGTGGCGGCACTGGTCGCCGACAGCGCCCTTGTCGGCGCGCCCGCCACGCCAAAGATGACGATCCGGGACCTTAACGTCTTCTATGGCGAGACGTCGGCCCTCCGCGATGTCGCCCTCGACATACCGGGGCGCGGCGTGACCGCCCTGATCGGGCCGTCGGGCTGCGGCAAGTCGACCTTCATTCGCTGCCTGAACCGCATGAACGACGTGATCGAGGGCTGCCGGGTCGAGGGCCGGGTGCTGCTCGACGATACGGATATCTACGGGCCCGGCCAGGACGTGGTGCACCTGCGCGCCCGGATCGGCATGGTGTTTCAAAAGCCGAACCCGTTTCCCAAATCCATCTTCGACAACGTGGCCTACGGGCCGCGCATCCATGGCATGGCCAGGAACAAGGACGAGCTCGACCGGATCGTTCTGCACAGCCTCGAACGGGCCGGCCTCCTGGATGAGGTCCGGGACCGCCTGAAGGTTCCGGGCACGAGCCTCTCCGGCGGCCAACAGCAGCGTCTATGCATCGCCCGCGCCATCGCGGTCCAGCCGGAGGTGATTCTCATGGACGAGCCGTGCTCGGCGCTCGACCCCATCGCCACGGCGCGCATCGAGGGCCTGATCGAGGAGTTGAAGGCGTACTACACCATCATTATCGTGACCCATTCCATGCAGCAGGCAAAACGGGTGTCGCAAAAGACCGCCTATTTCCATCTCGGCCGGCTGGTGGAGGAAGGGGCGACGGAGGAAATCTTCGCCGGCCCCCGCGACGAGCGGACCCGCGACTACGTCATGGGCCGGATCGGCTAGGAGCCATCATGGAGCCCACCATTCTCATCGTCGAGGACGAAGCCCCTCAGGCGGAGATGCTCCGCTATAACCTGGAACGGGAGGGCTTCCGGATCACCATCGCCCAGACCGGCGAGGACGCGGTCGAGTTGGCCGAGCTCGACGTTCCCGATCTGGTGGTGGTCGATTGGATGCTTCCCGAACGTTCGGGCATCGACGTTTGCCGCCGGCTCCGCGCGCGCGCCGAGACGAAGCGGCTGCCGATCATCATGCTCACCGCGCGGGGCGAGGAGAGCGATCGGATCCTGGGGCTCGACGCCGGCGCCGACGACTACATCGTCAAACCCTATTCGCCACGGGAGATGGTGGCGCGCGTCAAGGCGCTGTTGCGGCGCGCCGACCCCCGCGCGGAAGGCAACCGTATCGAGTCTGGCGCCATTGTCATGGATTTGGAGGCGCACAAGGTGACCCGCGAAGGCGTTCCCGTGCACCTGGGTCCGACCGGATTTCGCCTCCTGAGGGCCCTGATGGAAAAGCCGGGTCGCGTCTATTCCCGCGAGGCGCTGCTCGGCCGCGCCTGGGGCGGGGACATCAACGTGGAGCCGCGCACCGTCGATGTCCATATCCGGCGCCTGCGCATGGCCCTGAACGCCCACGGCGGCCAAGATATCATCCGCACCGTGCGCGGCGCCGGTTACGCGCTCGACGAACAAAAAGATTAGCAATCGTCATTTTTGAATACGCTCCGACGGAGATCTGGCGAACAACAACGGTTCAAGCGGGTTCGCTCGAGGCCGCCCGCGCCACCGCTCGGGGTGCGACCCCGGGGCCTTGGCGTGTTGCCTTTGCCAGGGACCCGGTTAAACTCGGCCCATGACCGGCTTTTTCCAGACCCTGCTCACTCCCGACCGGGAGGACGAGCCGGAGCGCGCCGAGGTCGCCAAGGCGGCCAACCTGCTGCAGATCGGCGAGTTCCAGCTCTTGCAACTGGCCTACTTCCGCTGGCACGGCGAGGAGATGGCGGACGAGGAAAGCAACCAGGTGTTTCGCGCCTACATGCTGCATAGCCGGGTACCGGCCTGGGCGCGCCACTACGCGCGTCGGATCTTGGAGCTTGCCGCGCGGGACCTGCTCGACGATGGGGACCCGGCCTATCACCGCTACGACTGCGATTATTACAAGGCCGAGCCGCTCGGCAAGCGCCGGTTGACCCTCGCGGTCGCCAGCATCGCCTTCGTGGTGGCCGGGGGACTCGTGCTCGGGCACTTCGCCGCGCCACACGTTGCCGGCCTGTTTCCGCCCCTTATCGACAACGAGTCGGAGGCCCCCCCTGGGCTGCCCGGCGCCGCCGATTTGCGCGGCTCGTGACCGCGCGGCGCGCGGGGGCGCCGCGAGGAAGGTAATTCCAAGATGTCTTTCGCGATGAAGGGGCTTCGAGCCGATGTTTGAATTCGCCGGCGCGTGGCAAACGCCGATCAACGCCGTGTTTCTGCTGGTTACCGCCGTGATCGGGTGGCACGGCATTACCTACCGGGACGCCGAGGGCAAGACCGATTTCGTGCGCCTTCTCTTCGGGTGCATCGCGGTGGTGTTTTTTTTCCTGGTGCTGTTTCAGGATGTGCTCGGCGTGGTGCGCTTCGGCTGAGGGTTGCTGATATGGCCGTCATCCAGGAACGTCCGGGATGGCGGTGAACGACGTTCATGAGTTCACGGCGCCGGTCAGGGCTTGTACATGCGTTGCTGGGCGTCGATCTCCGGCACGCGCATGAGGCGCTCGCTCTCGGGGAGCTGGAGCTGCTCGTAGATATACTGGGCCCGCTTGCGCACGGTCGAGGTCTTGCCCTCGCTATAGAGAACCTCCTGGAAGATATCGGGTCCCGATATGGCCTTCTCGTCGGTGTTGAGGGCGGCGACGTATTCGTCCAGCGCCTTTTCGTATTGCCCCAGGCGGTCGTAAATGATGCCCCGGTTGGCGTGCGCCGCGGCAAGCTGGCCGCGGCCGGTGGCGTCGTCCGGCTTGATTGTGCGGGTCAGATACGCGATCAGGCGGTCGAGCTCGGACAAGGCTTCGTCGTAGCGCTCGGTCTGAATGAAGACCAGCGCCCGGCCCATGAGCGCGCCCCGGTGGTCGGGCCTCTCATCGAGGGCGGTATTGAAATTTTTCAGGGCCTCGTCGTATTTGCCTTCGCTCAGGCGATTGTTGCCAACCTCCGTGGCGTAATCGCCGGGCTCGCGCGAGGTAAAATAATCGTAGATCCATTGAAAGGTCATCAGCCCGACGAGGGCGATGGCCATGAGGATCACGAATCGGCGTAGTACGGCCGCGTTCATGGCGCCGCCCCTAGCATCGTACTCACGTAAAGATAGGCGAAAACGAAGCACAGCATGGCGGCGGTCGCGCCCGCGCGCCGCTTCAGGGCCTGGCGCCGCCCTTCGTCCGCGTTTCCGTCGCGCTCCGCGCGGCGCACGCTCAAGATCCAGACCAGCCGCCGCGCCGGAAAGAACAATGCGGCGGCCAGCACCAGTGTCCATAAAAACACATAGTCCCTGGTAAACAAGTCGGCCATGGCGCCGTGTGGGCCTCACTCCGCGTGGTCGGACAGCTTTAGATGGCCGTTATCGGAAAATTGGCGGCGCGAGACAAGCCCGTCGCGCGGACCCGGAAATAAATGGAGGGAAGGACACAGCCTTCCCCCCAACCGCTCGAAAACGGTGTAGTGACGAGATCAGCGGCCGCCGGCGCCTGCCCGCGCGGGCTGGGCCGACGTATCGCCGATGTCCTCGACCAGAGCCTCGACCTCGCGATCGGGCATGGTCGACATCTGCATCTTGTAGGCCAGGAACCACATCATCCCGACCCCGAGAATCCAGAACAGGATCTGCCAGGCCCAGATGGAGGGTATGCCGAAGGTCCAGGTGGTCGCGTCGTTCGGCACGCCGAAGAGGGTGTTGCCAATGACCGCGCCCGGGCCGATGCCGAAGAACATCCACGCCAGGGTGATGATCCATGCCATGGGGATCAGCTTGCGCTTCTCCTCCGGCAGGCCCGCGTGCTCTTGCAGGATGTCATGGAACCTCTGGCGATGGGAGCGCGCCCCGGCCTCCTGGGTTATCGCCGAGACGACGAGACAGATGGACAGGTTCAGGAGCATGCCCCACCCGGCCGAGTGGATGGTCCACGGCCAGCGGCCCCACGGTAGCGTGATGTCGAACCACCCGGCGATACTGGCGCCGAAGCTTTCGGTGAAGATCACGCCGATGAGGCCGGCGATCAGGCCCAGGGTGGCACCCTGGCGGGTGATCCACGGGAACCAGCACACCGCGGCGAGCGAAGGCCACATCTGGAACCCGAAGGCAACCGCCAAGCCGCCCAAGAGCACAAGGGCATCATGGGAGACCGTGGCCACGATAAGAGCCATGCCGACGATAAACGCGACCCCGAGACGCCCGAACATCTTCTGCGTGGCGTGCGAAGCGGTCGGGTTGAGGTAGCGCTTGTACAGGTCGCGGGTGAGCATGGCGCCCGCGGTCGACATGTAGGCCGCGCCCGTGGATTGCATGGCCGCCAGCGCGCACACCGCCAACAGGCCGACCAGCCACGGCACGCTGTCCGCGATCAGGTTGAAGTAGTGGGGAACCAGGCCGCCCTGCTTGTTGGCGGTCAGGTCAGGGATCACGGCGGCAACGGCGAGGCCCGCGTCGGTCACCGCCTTGTCGGCGCCCAGGAAATGCGCGCCCAGGCCCTGGAAGGCGGTGAAGAAGAACAGGATGAAGCCGATGCAGAAGGACGAGGCCCACACCTGTTGCGGCGCGAACGGCCGCGGGCTGGCGTTACCGAACGACCACATGGAGAACGCCGGGGCGGACTGAATGCCCATGAGCGCGAACATGTAGGTCAGGATCATGATCCCGGTCCATGGTCCGCCGATCGCCTTGGCGCCCGCCGGAACGAACTGTATGACCCCCGGCACCGCGAAGTACGCGTTATACCCGTCGGGCGTTGTCCCCCACTTGCCGATGCCGGTCGCCGCCAGCTTGGCCATGGAACCGGTCAGCGCATCCCAGCCACCAACCGCGTTGAGCGCGATGATGCCGGTAATGATGATGCCCAGGGCCAGCAGGATGCATTGCAGGGTATCCACGTAGGCGACCGCCCGGAGGCCCCCCGAGGCCACGTAGACCAGCACCACGATGGAAAGCACCCACATACCAACCTCGATCGAAATCAGATCGTCGGTCAGCACGTTGAACAGGAACCCGGAGGCGCGCAGCTGGAGACCCAGATACGGAATCGAGAACAAGAGCGCCACGATCACCGTCAGAACGCGAATCGCGTCGCCCTGGAAGTAGTCGGACAGCATCTCGCCCGGCGTGACATAGCCGAAGCGTTTGCCCAGGATCCACTGCCGCTTGAGAAACAGCACGCCCGTGAATGGAATCGTGATCGTGTAGAACGATGCGTAGGCGTATTGAAACCCATCGCGAAACACCAGGCCGGGATGGCCCATGAACGTCCAGCCGGAAAACGAGGTGGCGGTTGCCGCCAACACGAAGACCCACATGGACAACCGGCGACCGGCGATAAAGTAATCGCTAGCCGTTTTTGCCGCCTGCGCGCTCTTGATGCCCCAGAAGATACAGTAGGCCCAATAGATCGCCACGAAGACGAACAGCCAAATGACTTTCGCTGCCAAGGCTATCTCCTCCCACCTGTGTTGCGTTCCCCCAAAAAACCGGTCGTTCTTGAGTCTCGTTCGTCTTGTCGATCGAAACCGACTCTCGCCCCTCTCCTTGGAGGGGTCGAGAATCTAAACCACCGATTCTGTTCATTATTCGATTCGCTCGCACAGGGTCAATAACGCATTGGCCTCATGCGGAAGAATATGTAAAATTCACAGCATCCGTCGGGGCGGTTTGTAAAATAGTAAATCACAGGGACGCCGCACGCCCATGCCAGCGCGCACATTCGTGGGGAGCAAGGTTCGCCGCTTGCGCCGCGAGCACGGGCTGACTCAGGTCGAGATGGCCGGGCGGCTGGGTATATCGCCCAGTTATCTCAATCTGATCGAACACAACCAGAGGGGCTTGACCCGCCCGCTGCTGCTCAAGCTCGGCGAGATCCTGAAGGTGGATCTGCATGCGCTGTCGGACGACGCGGAGGCGCGCTTGATGGCGGACCTGATCGAGATTTTCGGCGAGCCCATGTTCGCCGGCAAGACGCTTGGGCGCGACGAGTTGAGCGAGTTGGTTGGCGCCGCGCCGGGCATCGCGCGGGCCATACTCGCCCTCTATCGCGCTTATCGGCGCGCGCGCGAGGATGCCCTCGGCCTGAGCGAGCGGCTGACCGAAAACCCGTTTCTGGAGGCCTCGAGCCACCGCCTTCTCACCTTGCTGACCTCGATCCGCTCGTTTTCCGAGATTTTGCGCGACAACGCCGACTTGGCGCCGGAGCGGCGCCAGCAGTTCATCGCGACCGTGGCCGAGGAGAGCGAGAAGCTGACCGATTTGGTCAACGAGCTGTTCGAGTTTTTCGGCGGCGACGGGCGCAGTCCGCTGCGCGCCACCGATTCGCCGGCGGACGAGGTGGTGGATTTTCTGCACGCCAGGAACAACCATTTCCCCACCCTGGAGGCCGCGGCGACGGAGGCGCGCCGGCACCTCGCCCGCGCGCGCGCGCTCGGCGGCCTGTACGAGGCGCTGGTTGGGCGCTTGCGGCGCGCGCACGGTATCGAGGTCCGCACCGCTCCGCCGGGGGCCGCCGATGGCCCGACCGACTCGTTCGACGCCGCGGCGAACCGCCTGGAGCTGGCGGAGTTTCTGCCGCCCGCGAGCCGCGTCTTCGCCGTCGCCCGGCGGTTTGGGCTGATGTCCTGCGCCGCCTTGATCGAGGAGCGCCTGGCCGAGGCGGATCTTTCCGGCCCCGACGCCCGAAGCATGACGCGCCGGGTTCTGGGCAACTACTTCGCCGGCGCGCTGATCATGCCCTATGAGGAATTTCTGGGCGCGGCCCAGGATCTGGATCACGACATCGAGCGCCTGCAACAGCGCTTCGGGGTCAGCTTCGAGCAGGCCTGCCACCGGCTGACCACCCTGCAGCGGCCCGGCGCGGAGGGGGTTCCATTTCATTTTCTGCGGGTTGACGCGGCCGGCAACATCACCAAGCGATATAGCCGCTCGGGCCTGCGGATTCCCCATTTCGGCGGCACGTGCCCGCGCTGGAACATCCATAGCGCCTTTATGACCCCGGGCCGCGTGGATACCCAGATCGCCGCGCTGCCCGATGGCGCGACCTATATCTTCGTGGCGCGCGCCGACAGCAAGCCCGGCCCCGGATTCGGCGCGCCGCGAACCCACTACGCGGTGTCCGTCGGGTGTGACATTTCGTTCGCCGACCGGCTCGTCTACGCCCACGGGCGCGACATGCGGGCGCCCGGCGCGGCCATGCCGGTTGGGTTGCATTGCCGGCAATGCGAGCGGCAGGCATGCCGGCAACGGGCATTCCCCGCGCTCGTTCATTGAGGACACCGGCCGGCCATGACAGCGCGGCCCGATCCGGCTAGACTGCGCGATCTTGTATGGCGCGTAGCCCGTCGCGCGAAACGACGATCGGGGCGCTAGGGAGGCGACGGAGATGACGCATAGCGTGCTCGTCGTCGAGGACGAGACGAACATATTGGACTCGCTCAGCTTCTTGATGAAGCGGGCGGGTTTCGAGGTGCTCGTTGCGCGCGATGGCGAAAGCGCCATGCGCATGATGCGGAGCCGCGCGCCCGATATCGTCCTGCTCGATGTCATGTTGCCGCGCCGCGACGGCTACGAGGTTTGCCGCGAGATTCGCGCGCGGCCCGAATGGCGGGACGTGCGCATCCTCATGCTCTCCGCCAAGGGGCGCGATCTGGATCGGCGCAAGGGACTGGACCTGGGGGCCGACGACTACATCACCAAACCGTTCTCGACCCGCGAAATCGTGCGGCGGGTGCGAGAACTGGTGGAAGATGAGCCGGTCTGAGCAGGGCTTGCGGGTGGCGCGCCATGACCAGACCTAGCAAAGTCCGAGAGCGCTCGGTCGCGACCTTTCTGTTCGCGGTCCTGGCGCTCAGCCCGCCGGTCCTGGCGATCTTCAGCGTCGATGCGCGGCCGTTCGGAATCCCGTTGCTCTATTTTTTCCTGTTCGGCGTGTGGGGCGCGGTGATCGCGGTGGTTGCGTGGATCGCGGACATGGGCCAGCGGGACCCGCGCGAAGAGCCACCGGGCATTCCCGGCACGTCGCGCGCGGATCGGCGCGAGGGCCACTGAGCGTGCTCACGGGCTGGGTCATTCTGCTCGTTTCCCTGGCGTATCTGAGCGTCCTGTTCGCGATCGCCTATTACGGCGACAAGCGCGCCGACGCCGGGCGCAGCCTGATCGCCAATCCCTATATCTACGCGCTTTCCATCGCGGTCTACTGCACGTCGTGGACGTTCTACGGCAGTGTCGGCCGGGCCGCCTCCAGCGGCATGGATTTTCTCCCTATCTATCTGGGGCCCACGCTCATGTTCGTGCTGTGGGGCTTCGTGCTGCGCAAGATCGTCCGCATCTGCAAGGCGCACCGCATCACCTCGATCGCCGATTTCATCTCTTCGCGCTACGGCAAGAGCGCCCGGCTCAGCGGGTTGGCCACGATGATCGCGGTGATCGGCATCATCCCCTACATCTCGCTCCAACTCAAAGCGGTCTCGACCAGCTTCAACGTGCTCTTGCAGTATCCCGAGGTGGTCATGCCGCGGGCGTCGAGCCAGGTGTCGGTGTTCGAGGACACCGCGTTCCTGATCGCGCTGCTCATGGCCATGTTCGCCATTTTGTTCGGCACGCGCCATATCGACGCGAGCGAGCATCACGAAGGCATGGTCGCCGCCATCGCCTTCGAATCGATCGTCAAGCTGATCGCGTTTCTCTCGATCGGGATATTCGTTACCTTCGGCCTCTACAATGGCTTCGGCGATCTTTTCGCCACCGCGGCGCGGGTGCCCGATATCGCGGCCCTCTTGCGCGGCGGCAGCGTCTCCTACGGGCGCTGGGTGACGCTCACGCTTCTGTCCATGGTGGCGATCATCTGCCTGCCGCGCCAGTTTCAAGTGCTGGTGGTGGAGAACGTGGACGAGCGTCATCTGCGCAAGGCGGCCTGGCTGTTTCCGCTCTACATGCTGGTGATCAACATTTTCGTGCTGCCGATCGCCGTGGGCGGGCTGTTGTATTTCCCCACCGGACAGGTGGACGCCGACACCTTCGTGCTGACCATTCCCATGGCCGAGCGCAGGGAGGGGCTGGCCCTGTTCGCGTTCATCGGTGGCCTGTCGGCGGCGACGGGCATGGTGATCGTGGCCGCGATCGCCCTCAGCACCATGATCAGCAACGATCTGGTCATGCCGGTCCTGCTCCGGGCGAAGCGCCTGCGCCTGACCGAACGGGGCGATTTGAGCGGCCTGCTCTTGTCCATCCGCCGCGGCGGCATCGTGCTGATCCTGCTGCTGGGGTACGGGTATTTCCGCATCATCGGCGAGTCCGTGGCGCTGGTCACCATCGGCCTGGTCTCCTTCGCGGCCGTGGCGCAGTTCGCCCCGGCCATGATCGGCGGCATCTTCTGGCGCGGCGGCACGCGCGCGGGCGCCATGGCGGGGCTCGGCCTGGGCTTCGGGGTCTGGCTCTATACCCTGCTGTTGCCCCTGTTCGCCCACTCCGGATGGCTGCCGCTGAGCTTCGTCCAGGCGGGGCCGTTCGGCATCGCGCTCTTGAAGCCCTACGCCCTCTTCGGCCTGACCGGCATGGACAACTTGTCCCACGCCATGTTCTGGAGCATGGCGGCCAACATCGGCGGCTATGTTCTGGGCTCGATCATGAGCCGGCCGAGCGCCATGGAGCGCGTTCAGGCCGCGTTGTTCGTGGATGTCTTCTCCCATTCGGGCGCCCATGGCGGCTCGCGTTTCTGGCGCGGCACCGCCACCGTGGCGGACCTGCAATCGTTGCTCGCCCGTTTCCTGGGCGCCCAGGAGGTGAACCGGGTGCTCGGCGATTACGCCCGCGCGCGCGGGCTCAACCTGGGCAAGCTGCGCGACGCGGACGCGGCGCTGGTCAGTTTCGCCGAGCGTCTGCTGGCCGGGGCTATCGGCGCGGCCTCGGCGCGGGTCATGGTCGATTCGGTCGCCAAGGGCGAGGTGGTCGGCATCGAGGAGGTCATGAAGATTCTCGACGAGACCTCCCAGGTGATCGAATACAGCCACCGCCTGGAGCAGAAATCCGGCGAACTGGAAATCATGACCCACGAGCTGCGCGCCGCCAACGAGCGCTTGAAGGAGTTGGACCGCCTGAAGGACGATTTCATCGCCACGGTCAGCCACGAGTTGCGCACCCCATTGACCTCGATCCGTTCGTTCAGCGAGATTCTGGTGGACCACCCGAATCTGGACCCGGCCCAGCGCGAAAGCTTTTTGCGGGTGGTGGTCAAGGAGACCGAGCGCTTAACAAGGCTGATCAACGATATCCTGGACCTGGCCAAGATGGAGGCGGGGCGCATGGATTGGGAGATGGGCGAAACCGTGCCCGGCACGGTTATTGACGACGCGCTTGCCGCCACCGGCAGCCTGTTCGCCGAGCGCACCATCCACTTGGACGTGGACATCGACGCCGCCCTGCCCAACCTGCACGTGGATCGGGATCGGCTCATGCAGGTCGTGGTCAACCTCCTGTCCAACGCGGTCAAGTTCTGCGACGGGACGGACGGGCTGGTGCGCGTGATCGCGCGCGCCGAGGGCGGAGTTTTTCGTCTGAGCGTGCTGGATAACGGCCCAGGTGTGCCGTCGGCGGATCGGGAGCGCATATTCGGCAAGTTTCAAGAGCTCATCGGGCCGGCCGCGGATCGCCCGCGCGGCACCGGCCTTGGGCTCGCCATCTCGCGGCAGATCGTGGATTATTTCGGCGGGCGCGTCTGGGTCGAGGATGCGCTGGGCGGTGGGGCGGCATTTCATGTAACCCTGCCCATGGGCGGGGCCCGGGCGCCGGGCGCCCAGCGGCCCGCGGCGGCGGCCCAGGCGACCCGGAGGTAACGCGCCCGTGCAGTCTCAAACCAAGATATTTTCCCGGCTGGTGCGCGATTACATGCGCAAGGCGCCCGTGGTCGTGCCGCGCGACGCCACCGTGCGCGATCTCGTGGGGCATCTGAGCGCCGCCAAGGCGACCGCGGCCCTGATCGCCGACGGGGACGGCCGGCTGGCCGGGATCGTGACCGAGCAGGACGTGACCCGGCGCATCGCGCTCAGGTGCGAGGGCGGCGAGCGGGTGGCCGACGTGATGACCGCGCCCGTGGAGACGGTGCGCGCCGACGATTTTCTGTACCGGGCGATCGCGCGCATGCGCCGGTTCGGCTGGCGCCACATGCCGGTGGTCGATCGCGAGGATCGGCCGGTTGGCCAGATCGTCCTGCGCGACGCCTTGGCGGTGGCCGCCGAGCAGATCATCGGACAAATCGACCGCATCACCCACGAAGGCAGTCTGGACGGCCTGCGCGAGGTCAAGGCCGCGCAAGCGGATATCGCCATCGAGCTCTTGGCGGACAGCGTGCCCGCGCCCGAAATTCAGACCCTGATCACCGACATTAACCGGGATATTCATCGGCGCCTGGTGGACGCTCACCTGGCCGCCATGGCCGCGCAAGAGTGGGGTGCGCCGCCGGTGCCGTTCGCGCTCATCATCATGGGCTCGGGCGGGCGCGGCGAGAACTTCCTGTTTCCCGATCAGGACAACGGCTTCATCCTGGAGGATTACCCGGACACGGAGCACGGGCGCATCGACGCCTTCTTCATCGAGCTGGCCGAGCGCCTGACCCGCGATCTCGACGTGGTGGGCTTCTCGCTGTGCAAGGGTTACGTCATGGCGACCAATCCGTTGTGGCGCAAGACCCGCGGCCAATGGCGCGATCAGCTCCGGCTTTGGGGCCGGCGGCGCAGCGAGATCGCGGTGCAACTGTCCGACATCTTCTTCGATTTTCGGCTGGGCTACGGGCGCGAGGATTTCGTGCGCGAGTTGCGCGCGCGGGCCAACGCCATGGTCAAGGCAAGCCCGGCGTATCTGCAGGCCATGGAGCACGAAGTCCACGAACACGGCGTGGCGCTCGGCTGGTTCGGCCGCTTCGTGACCGAGAAGGAAAAGCCCGAGCACAGGGGCAAGATCAACCTGAAGCACGCCGGCACCCTGCCGCTGGTCGGCGCCGTGCGCCTGCTCGCCTTGCGCGCCGGCATCGAGGAGACGGCCACCCTCGCGCGCATGACGGCCTTGCGCGCCGCCGGGCTTCTGGGCGCCGACGAGCACGATTACCTGCGCGGCGCGTTCGAGCACATCACGTTCATGCTGCTGCGCCAGCAACTGGAGGATTTCCAGGCCGGGCGCCCGGTCGGCAACCATGTGCCGCCGGAGCGCCTGTCCGAGCGGGAGAAGGATATTCTCGTCGATTCCCTCAAGGCCATCGACGCCCTGCGCAAGCGCGTGCATGGTGAGTTCACGGCCGAACTTTTTTGATCCGCGCGAACCCCCCTGCCCAAGATGTCGCGGATCGGATATGATCAATTGCGATTGACGGAAGGTAAGCCTGTGACGGGAAGGGAATCGGAACCACGGTCGAGGTGCCCATGGCGCACATGAAGCACGGGACGCGGCGCGCGCTGACCGCCACGTTGATCCCGGTCGCGGTCGCATTGGCGGTTCTTGCCGCGTGGTTGGCCGCGCGCACCTTGGGCAAGGGATACGCACCCACGGTGGCGACCTTCGCGGTCGCGGGCCTGGCATTGATCGGTGCTTTCGGGCTCTGGCACGCCTTCGCCCTCGTCGACCGGCATTTTCGGGCGCTCGAGCGTCTGCGCGGCGCCATGGTGATGCTGTTGGGGCAGGCCGACGCGGTGCTACCCTTGCACGCCAGCGGCGAGGTGGATGCCGAGGTCGAGCGCCTGTACAAGGTTCTGGCCGATTTGCGGGCACACTCCGCCGCGCGCCGGGCGCGCCCGGACGAGCGCCTGGCCGCGGTGCTGGCCTCGGTCACCGAGGCCCTGGTGGTGGTCACCGATCAGGGGCAGGTCAGCCTGGTCAACTATCCGGCCAAGGTTCTGCTCGACGCCGTGCGGGTCGGCGTGGGGACTTCGGTGTTCGCCGCCTTGCGGCGCGGGCCGGTGGTCGACGCCATGGCGCGCGCGCGCAGCGAGGGCAACGCGGTCACGGCGACGCTGCGCACGGTCGGCGGCAGGGAGCTTCATGCCAAGGTGGCGAGCTTGGGTATCCATGGCGGGGCGGTGCTCTCGTTCTCCGGCGCGGGGGCGCAACACCGGGCCGAGCTGGAGCACGATCTAGGCCTCCACGACCGGCCGCCGCCGGTCCGCCCCCTGGACGACTCCGTGCCCTTGAACGAGCTGCATGTCACGGTCATGGATACCGAGACCACGGGCCTCGATCCGGCCCTGGACCGGGTCGTTTCCATCGGCGCCGTGCGCGTGGTCGGCGGGCGCATCTATCGCGGCGCCGGCATCGACCGGCTGATCAACCCGGGCCGGCCGATCGCGCCGCGCTCCATCGCCGTGCACGGCATCACCGACGACATGGTGACCGACGCCGCGGACTTCGCGACCATCTACGCCGAATATACCGCATTGGCCGAGGGGACCGTCGTGGTCGGCCACAACGTCCCCTTCGATATCGCCATGTTGCGCCGGGAATGCGAGCTGGGCGAGCTACCGTGGCGACAGCCGCCGTATCTGGATACACTCCTCCTGGCCGCGGCCATGGATCTGCCGGTGCCCGGCCTGTCCCTGGAAACCCTGGCGGAATATTTCGCGGTCGACGTTCACGGGCGCCACACGGCGCTCGGCGATGCCCTGGTGACAGCGGAGATCTACGTGCGCATGATCCCGACCCTGCGCGAGGCCGGCGTCCGCACCTTCGGCGAGGCGGTCGCCTTTTCCCAGAAGGCGACGGACGTGATCGCGGAACAGCACGCCGCCGGCTGGTAGCCCCGGGGCGGCCCGCGCCCACGGCCTTTGCGCGCGCCCGGCCTTTGGGTTAGAAACGCCCCCCGCGCGGGGCTCCGATCCGCCGCCCGCGACCCGATCCTCCGCATCCGGAACACCCCGTCATGGCCACCCATCAGTACATCTATCACATGGACCGCGTGTCCAGGACCTTCCCCGGTGGCAAGCAGGTCCTGAAGGATATCCGGCTCAGCTTTCTGCCCGGGGCCAAGATCGGCGTGCTCGGCCTGAACGGCGCCGGCAAATCCACCCTGATGCGGGTCATGGCGGGGCTGGACACGGATATCGTCGGCGAGGCGTGGGCCGCCGATGGGGTGCGCGTGGGCTACCTGCCCCAGGAGCCGGTGCTCTCGCCGGACAAGGACGTGGCCGGCAACGTCTACGAGGGCGTGGCGGAAACCAAGGCCCTGCTCGACCGCTTCGAGGCGGTGAACGCCGCCTTCGCCGACGAGGACGCGGACTTCGACGCCCTGATCAACGAGCAGGCGGAGCTTCAGGAGCGCATCGACGCCGCCGGCGCCTGGGACCTGGAGCGCACGGTCGAGATCGCCATGGACGCCCTGCGCTGCCCGCCGGGCGATGCCGACGTCGCCACCATCTCGGGCGGCGAGTGCCGCCGGGTCGCGCTCTGCCGCCTGCTGTTGCAAAAGCCGGACATGCTGCTGCTCGACGAGCCGACCAATCATCTGGACGCGGAATCCGTGGCCTGGCTGGAGCGCTTCCTACACGATTACCCGGGCACGGTGGTCGCGGTCACCCACGACCGCTATTTCCTGGACAACGTGGCCGGCTGGATCCTGGAGCTGGACCGGGGCCAAGGCATCCCCTTCAAGGGCAACTATACGAGCTGGCTGGAGCAGAAGCAGGCGCGCCTGGCCCAGGAGGAAAAGGCCGAGTCCGCGCGCCAGCGGGTCCTCAAGCACGAGCTGGAGTGGGTCCGGCAAAGCCCGAAGGCGCGCCAGGCCAAGGCCAAGGCGCGGCTCCAAGCCTACGACACCCTGCTGGCCGAGGCCGCGCGCAAGGCGCCCGAGCCGGGCCGCATCGCGATTCCCCCGGGGCCGCGCCTGGGCGACCTGGTGATCGAGGCCGACGGGCTGCGCAAGGCCTTTGGCGAGCGCCTGCTGATCGACGGCCTCTCGTTCAAGGTGCCGGCCAATGCCATCGTCGGCATCATCGGGCCGAACGGCGCCGGCAAGACCACGCTGTTTCGCATGATCGTGGGCGCGGACTCCCCGGACGGCGGCGCCTTGCGCCTGGGCGAGACGGTCAAGCTCGGCTACGTGGATCAGTCGCGCGAGTCCCTGGCGCCCAACAAGACGGTCTGGGAGGAGATCTCGGGGGGCCACGATACCATCGCGCTCGGCAAGCACGAGGTGCCCTCGCGCGCCTACGTGGGCGCCTTCAATTTCAAGGGCGGCGACCAGCAGAAGAAGGTCGGCCAGCTCTCCGGCGGCGAGCGCAACCGGGTCCATCTGGCCAAGATGCTCAAGACCGGGGCCAACGTCCTGCTGCTCGACGAGCCGACCAACGACCTGGACGTGGATACCCTGCGCGCCCTCGAGGACGCCTTGCTGGAATTCGCCGGCTGCGCCCTTGTCATCAGCCACGACCGCTGGTTCCTGGACCGCGTCGCGACCCACATCCTGGCCTTCGAGGGGGATAGCCGGGTGGTCTGGTTCGAGGGCAACTATCAGGATTACGAGACCGATCGCCACCGCCGGCTGGGCGCCGAGGCGGACCAGCCGCACCGCATCAAGTACAAGCCGCTCAGCCGGTAGGATTTCACGAGGACTCCTCGCCCTCCGGCGCGGTCGCGAACTCCGGCCACAGGCGCCGGGCCAGCGGCCCGTCGGCGCGAAAGGCGTGGCATGTATCGAGCAGCGGCGGGCGCCCCTCGCGCGGCTGGCTCTCCCGTTTTTTCACGAGATAGGGATAAAGGGTCTGGAACGCCACCGTGCCCATGGCGATCAGGGTTTCCGACAGGTGCGTGCAGCCCGCCACGCCGCCCAGGCGCTCGCGCACGGCGCGGCGCCAGCCGGCGCCCATGCGCACCCCGACCATGCGCTTGAAATTGGGCGCGATCGCCGGGCAGATCTGGTATGGCCCGGCGTCGGTCACGGCCTCGATA
>Ga0114931_10003036_pt1 | contig 21335 bp, 28 predicted proteins | sample 2SBtaG_FD_89579 | JGI IMG/M metagenome (GOLD analysis project Ga0114931, IMG submission 89579) | Deep subsurface microbial communities from Kolumbo volcano to uncover new lineages of life (NeLLi) - 2SBTROV14_V59a metaG | ecosystem: Environmental > Aquatic > Marine > Volcanic | place: Kolumbo...
GCAGTACCCTGGAATCCCCCTACTTGCCCTGCGCTCTGGTCACTATTTGGTCACTGGCGGTTTTCTAGACGGAGGCCTCGTGCAATCCTGGGACCACCGCTTCGCCGTTGAGGCGCTTGCCGAGCTCGAAGCCGTCCCGGACGGAAATTCCGACGAGCTCACGGTCGTCAGGCCGCCAGCTCGTATATTCGTCTTCGGAGCCGAAGAAGTGCACGTAAGCGCAAAAACCGCTCCGCACGTCGGCCGCCGTTTGGGTGCTGGATTCCACTGGAAGCACGATCGAAAGAACGGAGCTCTCGGGGTCGACGCTCGTGATTGCCGAAGGGGAAAGCTCGACCTTCACTGTGTTGCCGCCCGGGCTCGTGGTTTCGATGCGCGCTTCTTCACCGAGCAGCGGCGTCAAAAACAGACCGTCGAGGGTGCACCAGGTGTAGAGCTCTTGGTCACCTACGATAAATCGATGTTGCGTAGGGTTGAGCGTCAAGCCGACGAAGCCCACCACGTTCCCATCGTCATCGAGTTGTGAGAACTGCGCCCGGGCTGCTTCGATGACTTGTGCTGGCACCCCATGCTCGGCGCCGATTTCGACGGCCCTTTCGAGCGTGATCGGGTCGCCTTTAGCCAACTCGCGCAAGAGGCTCACGGCCAACTGCGCCATCGCAGGCCCCAGCGAATTCACTCCCAACCCACTCAGACGATCGGCAAGCTTGTTGATGTCCACATGTTCCATCGTGACCTCCAAGAAGCGTCGTCCAACGCGGACGACAAGGGAGTCACCGCATGTACCGTGCCAATGCAAGCTAGTTACGCGGTGCTTTCACGCGGGGCGCAGACCTTGGCAAAGGGAAGCCGTTGAGCACAAGGACCTCCAAATTGGTGAAATCAGTTCACCATTTTGGTGAAATCGGCAAGACGCAACTCTGCGACGGTGCCGCAATTGTAGGCCTTACTCAGCGTTAATCGATGTCCGCCGTAATGGCACGAACACTGCACTGGTTCCGACATACCAAGTTCTAAGGAGTAATTTCTCATGACATCAGGTTCACAACCGTCGCGCAAAACACAGGGTTGGTCCATTGCCACAAACGCCGGTGCAATCACGGCCGCATTCGTGGCATCGGCATGTTGCGTTGGGCCGCTCATCCTTGCCTTGCTGGGCCTTGGAGGCGGCGCTCTGTTGGTGAAGTTCGAACCGTATCGGCCCTACTTCATGGCCGTGACTTTTGGCCTACTCGGTGCCGGGTTTTGGCTGCAGTACCGCAAGCCCAAGCCAACCATCGTCGAGGGCGAGACGTGCGACTGCCCCACGCCACGAGCGAACCGAGCCGGGAAGATCATGCTCTGGGTCGCCACGGTTCTCGTCGTCGCGTTCCTCGCATTCCCCTACATCGCTCCGGCCCTGTTCGGCTGATAGGCGGGAGACTGAGACATGGAGATGAAAATGACCCAGCGAAAAGAATGGATTCTCACCGTCGAAGGCATGACCTGCGAGCATTGTGCGAAGACGATCGATGACGCCGTGTCGCGAGTTCCGGGCGTGCTTCAAGCCACGACGAAGCATGAACGAGGCACGAGCCGCGTCGTCGTCGAGGCTCATGTCGACGCACCGACGCTAGCTAGCGCCATTCGCAGCCAAGGCTTCACCGTCGTCAACCAGAGCGTTCGCGATCTCCAGAGTCGGAAGTCGGGGAACGACGAAGAGTTGGACTTCCTCATCTTGGGATCTGGCTCCGCAGGCTTCGCGGCCGCGATTCGCGCAAGGGAGCTCGGTGCCAGCGTCGCCATGGTAGAGCGTGGGGAACTTGGTGGCACCTGCGTCAACGTCGGCTGCGTTCCATCCAAAACTCTCATTCGCGCCGCCGAGGTCCACCATCGTTCCTCACATCATGGGTTTGCCGGGGTCAGGACCCACAGCGAAGCCCCGGACTTCAAGGCGATCATCGAGCAAAAAAGGCAACTCGTGAGTGAGTTGCAGCAAGCCAAGTACTGGGACGTCTTGGCGGCATACCCGGGAATCATGCTCCTCAGGGGAGAAGCACGCTTTGCGGCTGACGGTACCGTTGAAGTGGATGGCAAGCCGGTACGTGCACGCAAGGTCCTGCTATCCATGGGAGCAAGCTCCTGGGCACCTCCCATCCCGGGCCTTGCAGACACTCGGTTTCTTTCGAGCACGGAGCTGATGGAGCTCGAGGAGCTGCCAAAGCACCTCGTCGTGATTGGCGCCGGCTATGTCGCTCTCGAGCTGGGACAAACGTTCGCCCGGCTCGGTTCAAAGGTCACGATCCTGGCCCGGTCACGCTTGCTAAGCCATGAGGATAGGGACGTCAGCGACGCTCTGACCACGTACCTTCGCGACGAAGGGATCGCCGTTGAGACAGGCGTCCGCATCGAGGATGTCGCGGGCGGTCCTGGTGCGTACCAGATCTCAATCGGAGACGGCAACGGACGCCGGGTCATCGAACCGGACCAGTTGTTCGTGGCAGCGGGTCGCCGTGCGAACACGCGCGGCATGGGTCTTACTGAAGCCGGCATAGAATTGGGCGAGCAGGGTCACGTCATCGTGGACGAGCATCTCGAAACGAGTCGTCCCGGCGTCTACGCGGCGGGCGACGTCACCAGCCTGCCGGCGTTTGTTTATGTCGCCGCCTATGCCGGCAATCTTGCTGCGAGCAATGCCATCGGCGAGGAACAGCGACAGATCGACTTAACTGTCGTGCCGCGGGTCACCTTCACCGATCCAGCCGTCGCATCGGTCGGCCTGACGGAGGAACAGGCCCGAGAGCAAGGTTTTGCGACGATGGTCTCCAATCTGCCGATGAGCTACGTCCCACGTGCCATCGCTGCTCGCGATACGCGCGGGTTCATCAAGCTAGTCGCCGATGAGCAGACCAATCGCTTGCTTGGCGCGCAGATCCTAGCGCCCGAAGCCGGCGACATCATCCAGCTCGCCGTGATGGCAATCCGGTTCGGTATCCGCGTCGATGACATCGCCACGACGCTTCACGCTTACCTCACGAATGCCGAAGGCATCAAGCTCGCAGCGCAGTCATTCAACAAGGACGTGGCGAAGCTTTCCTGCTGCGCTGCATAGACAGGACGAGAATCATGAATAGACGCAACATACTATCCGCTATTGCACTTTCTTTCTTGACGATCTCAGCTGTTTTCGCCTGGGAGCTCGGTGCACCTAATGAGGGTGTCGTCGCTGCTCAAGCACAAGCTGTAGAGCGCGAGTTCATTGTAGAAGGGATGCATTGTGCGAGTTGCCCCGTTACAGTGCGTGTCGCCGCCGAGCGCGTTAAGGGAGTGAAAAAGGCGCGGGTCAGCATGAAGCAAGGCAGGGCGTGGGTGACATTCGACTCGGCAATCACGAGCGCCGAAGCGATTGCTGCGGCGATCACCAAAGCAGGCTACCCGGCGCGCCCGGTGGGCGCGAATCCGGGGACCTGATGGGAAGGGAACCATGCTGGACGACGCCTTGAGCCGTCTCCAACTCGTCTTTGAACGAGTTGAGCTATCGGACGATGTCCGGGAGCGATTGACGCATCCAAAGATGTCGCTCGCCGTCAGCATCCCGGTTCGCATGGACGATGGCCGCCTACGGGTGTTCAAGGGCTACCGCGTTCAATTCGACGACACGCGAGGGCCGACCAAAGGCGGCGTGCGTTTTCATCTGGATACGAATCTAGACGAGGTGACAGCGCTCAGTTTCTGGATGACGATCAAATGCGCCGTCGCGGGGCTGCCCTTCGGCGGGGCCAAGGGCGGGGTGGCCGTCGATCCGAAGACGCTCTCACGCCTGGAGCTCGAGCGGCTTTCACGCGGCTATATCCGGGCTATTGCCGACATGATTGGTCCGAAGCGCGATATTCCAGCGCCCGACGTCTACACCAACGCAACCATCATGGGGTGGATGGCCGAAGAATACTATCAGATCATGCGACAGCAATTGCCGGGGGTGATCACGGGCAAGCCTCTTCACCTGGGTGGCTCGAAGGGACGGGAGGCTGCGACCGGACAGGGCGCCTTGTACGTTCTCGAACAGTGGGCCGCGCAGCAGGGGCTCGAGCCCAGCCGGACCACGGTTGCGGTTCAAGGTTTTGGCAACGCCGGTTACTACTTTGCGCGGCTTGCCCATCGCGCTGGTTTCAAGATTGTCGGCCTTTCGGACAGCAAGGGCGCAATCTTCTCCCGCGGCGGCCTCGATCCGGATCTGGTGATGAACCACAAGCGCACGCGCCGAGAGCTCAAGGCGATGCTGTACTGTGACGCGTCAGTGTGTGAGGAGGCGGAGCACACACGTCTCACCAACGAAGAGCTTTTGGAAATGGATGCCGATGTGCTGGTCCTCGCAGCGATCCAAAACCAGATCACCGAAACCAACGCGGGTCGCGTGCGCGCCCGGCACATCTTGGAGATCGCGAACGGTCCGATCGATTCCAGCGGTGACGCCGTCTTGGCGGCACGAGGCATTCGGGTGCTCCCGGATGTGTTGGCAAACGTCGGTGGCGTCGTCGTTATCTATTTTGAATGGGTGCAGAACCGGGCGGGCTACTACTGGGAAGAAGACGAGGTGGATGCCAAGCTCAAGAGGATCATGGTTCGCGAGGCCAGGAGCGTCTTTCTTCTAGCGAAGGCCGAGGGTACATCTTTGAGAAACGCAGCCTATCTCCATGGAGTGAAGCGAATTGCAGGTGCAATCGGCGAGCGAGGCACCCGCGAGTATTTTTCCGATCTTCCCAGCGCCTAGCCGCCGCTTGCATGACGCTTGCGCACCATGCCGTAGCTCTTCAGTCTGCGCCACAGCGTATTCTCGCCAATCCCTAGTGCACTAGCCGTCGCTTTGCGATTGTCGTGGAGACGCTCGAGTGTTTGCAAAATATGCCGTTTTTCGACCTCCGCTAGCGTGTAGATCACGTCGTCGTCACCCATGACCATCGTTTTCGATGCGCCTCGGACCTCACGGGGAAGATCCTCCACCCGCACTACCGGCTGGTCTTCTGCGAGGACGACGGCCCGTTCGATGGCGTTTTCGAGCTCACGCACATTGCCCGGCCAATCGTAAGCAAGCAGTTGGTCGAGCACCTCGCTTGAGAGCGCACAGGGACCGCATACGTTTTCCTTACACGTACGGCCGATGAAGGTGCGTGCGAGGGGTAGAAGGTCGTCACGGCGTTCGCGAAGCGGTGGAATCTCGAGCTCAACGACACGCAAGCGGTAGTAGAGGTCCTTCCGAAACGTTCCTTCTCGGACCAGCGCTTCGAGATCTTGATTGGTTGCCGCGATGATGCGGACATCCACCTTGCGGTCCGTCGTCGAGCCCACCGGACGAATGGTCCGCTCTTGAAGCGCCCGCAAGAGCCGCACTTGCAGGGAAGGTGAGGTCTCGCCGATTTCATCCAAGAAAAGCGTTCCTCCGCCTGCTGCGACGAACAGCCCTTTCGCATCGGAAATCGCACCTGTGAATGCGCCTTTCTTGTGCCCAAACAGCTCGCTTTCGAGCAGGTGCTCGGGCAATGCGCCACAGTTGACCGCGACGAGCGGCCCCTGCCGACGTGGCGAGCTCTCATGAATGAAGCCCGCCACTCGTCCCTTGCCGGTTCCGCTCTCGCCGGTGATCAGCACGGTCGCGTCACTCAACGCGGCCCGCCGTGCGAGTTCCAACACTCTCCGCATCGCGGGGCTCTTCGCGATGAGCTCGCGTTCACTGCGGGGCTCGCGGGTTCTGTTGGAGGGGTTGGAGGGCGTCGGTGGACTCATGCAACAGCCTATGATGACTTCCATTATGGAGGTCAAGGGCCTTCCATTATGGAGTGCCGCGGGGGCGCAAGAGTCGGCCTCCCTAAAAAATCAATGATTCCGGCCCGAATTGCGGCTCCGACCCTAATGGCACGGACTGTGCTCTATAAGCCACAGGAGGCCCGATGACCGACAAAACACAGCCATCCCCTCAAGCGATGCCGCGCGAGCACAATGTCGGTATGTGGTCCGCAGGCGGCGCCCTCACTGCCGCGGTTCTTTCGTCGGCCTGTTGCTGGTTGCCGCTTGCGTTGATCGGTGTCGGCGTGTCTGCAGCGGGTGTCGGGGGATTCTTCGAAGCCTACCGCATTCATTTTCTAGTGGTCACCGCACTGCTGCTCGGCACCGGATTCTATTTCGTGTACGTGCGGAAGCCCAAGTGCGCGTCGTGCGAAGCCTGCGCGGTTCCGAACCCCAAGCTGCAACGGTTCAACAAGATCATGCTCTGGACAGCCACGGTTTTCGTGCTGGGTTTTGCGGCATTTCCAAACTATGTGGGGTACGTGTTGGGGGGGTTCGGAAGGCAACGTCGCAGCGCAAAGCACGCAGGTCACGCGCAGTTATGCGATCACGGGAATGACCTGCGAGGGCTGCTCCACGCACGTCAAAGATGCCGTCGAGGAGGTCCCCGGCGTGAGCTTCGCTGAAGTCTCCTACGAAAATGAAACGCTGCGCGTTTATTTGAACCCCGACGCCCGCGTGACGGATGCGCAAATCATCGCCGCGGTCGAAGCCCTCGGTTACCATGCCACCCGCAAGGAAAGCGCGGGTTAGGCATGCCATCAGAAGAGTCCTTTGACCTGGTCGTGATCGGCGCAGGTACCGGAGCCACCAGCGTGGCACGCGCCTGCGGGAATGCCGGCTGGAAGGTCGCGATCGTCGATTCGCTCCCCTACGGCGGGACCTGCGCGCTTCGCGGCTGCGACCCCAAGAAGATGCTCGTCGGCGCCACCGAGGCCCTCGATTGGACGCGACGCATGAACGGCCGAGGCGTTCGCGCGAGCGATCTCGAGATCGACTGGGCGGACCTCATGGCGTTCAAGCGCACGTTTACGGACGTGATGCCCGGGCGAGTCGAGGGTGGGCTAGAAAAGGCAGGCGTCGAGACGCTGCACGGAACGGCCCACTTCGTCTCCCCCAACATGGTTCTTGTTGGCGATCGCGAGTTACGCGCACGGTACGTCCACATTGCGACCGGCGCGCGCCCAGCAACCCTCGGGATCCCGGGCGAAGAGCTTCTGACCACTAGCACGGAGTTCTTGAGCCTCGAGTCACTCCCTGACCGCATTGCCTTCGTAGGCGGTGGCTTCATATCATTCGAGTTCGCGCACATCGCACGTCGCGCAGGAGCATCGGAGGTCACGATCTTGCACCGCGGCGAGCGCCCGCTTCCCGCATTTGATTCGGACCTAATCGGCCTGTTGGTGGAACGAACACGCGAGCTCGGCATCGATGTCCGTTTCCCGGCTTGCGTGGACGGAGTTGCTACTCACGGCTCCGCGCTGCGCGTCGAGGTGAGCACCCCCGAGGGCTCCGAGTCGCTCGAATGCGATACCGTCGTGCACGGCGCAGGCCGCGTTCCCAATCTCGACCAGTTGCAGCTCGAAAAAGCGAACGTCGAATATGGGCCTCGCGGCATCAAGGTCAGCAACTCCATGCGAAGCGTGTCTAACCCCGCAGTGTTTTCGGCCGGCGATTGCGCCGACACGCCTGCTCCCAACCTGACCCCGGTGTCCGCGTACGAGGCCCGGATCGCCTTCAAGAATCTGCTCGCCGAAAAAGACGAGCGCCAGGCGAGCTATCCCGCGATTCCGAGCATGGTCTTTACGATCCCGCCGGTGGGACGGGTCGGACTTTTAGAAGAAGAGGCCAGGCAGCAGGGCATGGACATCGACGTACACTTCCAAAAGACCAGACATTGGTACTCCTCTCTTCGCGTCGCTGAAACGCACTCCGCGTACAAAGTCATCGTGAACAAGGCCACGGGCCAGGTTGTGGGCGCACACCTGATAGGCCCCGGCGCCGAAGAGCAGCTCAATCTCTTGGCGCTCGCCATGAATGCCGGCCTCAGCGCCAATCAGATCAAAGCCGCGATCTTCGCGTACCCGAGCTACGCTTCGGACCTCGGTTCAATGGTCTAGACGCGCGATCTGCTGTCACGGCCAAGCCTTTGTCATGCTGTTCGCGAGCTAAACGAGAAAAGTTGGTGCCTTGTCGGACGGCATCTCCGCAAGCTCGCTCTCGGTGAGGCGCGCATCGATCTCGATCGAGTTGCCGCCGGGGTCCTTCAGCCAGAGCTCGTGAAGCGGTGTTCCTCGCCATGTGGTGCGCGCCGGTTTGTCGATGGGCCAGCCTGTGTCGGCGGCCCGGTGATGCGCTTCGATCACAGCCTGACGGCTGCCAACGTCCACTCCCAAATGGTAGAGCGTGTCGTGGTGCAGAGTCAGACCATCGTCGACCAGAACGACGAAGTTCACTTTGAGCTGTTCGTGCACGAAAATCACGTAGCGGTGCGTCCATTCCTTGGGTGAGATCCCCAGCAGCCAGGCATAGAATCTCGCCGCCTCAGCGAGGTCAGGTACCCGGATGCTGGCGTGGAACTCTTTCGGATCAAGGCCGTCGGGCGTATCGCGGAGCGCAGCGAGTACCTCGAGCCGGCCTTTGATTTGGTCGCGCGCGTCCCGAAAGTGCTGGAGGCGTTCCCCATCGGTGAGGTCGTCCGGTTTTCGGTCGGGATCGTGCAATGGCCAGTGCATCCGTTGGGCGCCGCCGAGAAACACCGGGCAGACTTCTTCGGCGCAGAGCGTGATGACGAGATCAACGTTTGCGGGATCAATCGTTTCCACCGACTTCGATCTCTGTTTGGAGATGTCGATCCCGATCTCCGCCATCGCGCGAATGGCATACGGATTGACACGAGATGGCTCAGAGCCAGCAGACTGCACGCGCACGTCGCGACCAAGCAGTTGCCGTGCAAGGCCCTCAGCCATTTGGCTTCGAGCCGAGTTCGCGACACACAAGAATAGAATGCTGTAGCGTTTCACGAGCGGCTCACATTGGCTGAGGCGTGGCGCTAGGTCGCACGAAGTATTTGCCGCGGATCCAAAGCGACACATTGACTAGGCCGATCAGTACCGGGACTTCCACCAACGGGCCGATTACGGCGGCAAAGGCAGCGCCACTGTGGATGCCGAAGGTGGCGACGGCAACGGCGATAGCTAGCTCGAAGTTGTTGGATGCCGCTGTGAACGAGAGGGTTGCCGATTCTTCGTAGTTGGCCCCGGCGAGCTTCGAAAGCCAGAACGAGACGAAGAACATCACGACGAAGTAGATCAGAAGCGGGAGAGCGACGCGCACTACGTCAAAGGGAAGCTCGACGATCATGTCGCCCTTGAGGGAGAACATCACGACGATCGTGAATAGAAGCGCGACCAGCGTGATCGGGCCAATACGCGGTGCAAACGACTTGTCGTACCACTCCCGACCTTTGGACCTGATCAACGTGAAGCGCGTGAGGAAACCGGCCGCGAAAGGAATGCCGAGGTAGATCGCCACGCTCTTGGCGATCTCACCAATCGTGATGTCGACCACGACGCCTTGGAGACCGAGCCTCGTCGGCAGCCAGGTGATGAAGAACCAGGCGTACACCGAGAAAAACAGGATCTGAAAGATCGAGTTGAAGGCCACCAACCCGGCTGCGTACTCGCGGTCACCACGGGCTAGGTCGTTCCAGACGATGACCATCGCAATGCAGCGGGACAGGCCGATCAGGATCAAGCCGACCATATACTCGGGCTTGTCCGGCAGGAGGGTCACCGCGAGCACGAACATGAGTGCCGGTCCGATGATCCAGTTCTGGATCAGTGATAGTGTCAGCACCTTCTTGTTTGTGAAGATTCGGCGCATCTCTTCATAGCGAACCTTCGCGAGCGGCGGGTACATCATGAGGATCAAGCCAATCGCAATCGGAATGGACGTGGTGCCGACGCTCATCGCGTCGAGCGCCGTGGCGAAACCCGGAACCAAGTAGCCCAGCGCGACTCCAAGCCCCATTGCAGCGAAGATCCAGAGCGTCAGATATCGATCGAGAAAGGACAGGCGTCGTTTCTTAGTGTTCGTCATACAGGGCCCTCAATGCAGGCAGCGAAGGTCAAAGCTCACGGACCAGGTTCTTGAGATACGTGAGCATCGAACGGTCGACGCAGTAGCAGCGCCTGGGGCCGTCGACTTCGCCTTTGATCAGCCCAGCTTCTTTGAGGATCTTGAGGTGTTGGGACACCGTCGAAGCGGCGAGCGGCAACTCATCGGAGAGCTCGCCCGCGATACAGATGTCCTTGGCGAGGAGCACCTTGAGGATATGTACGCGCGCGGGGTGGCCCAGCGCTTTCGCCAGCTTGGCAAGATCGCCCGCAGCCGCACCGGCGGTGATCGTTGGCTCGTCAGAGTCGTGGTCAGGGGGGCAGTCCGCGCCCACGGCATCTTGATGCGCGCTTATTCGCATTTCGTCTAAATACGAAATTAGCTCCCGCGAGTCAACCCGGGCAACCGATTGCCGATAGGAACAGGCCAGGACCCGACCGGCTTCGGACCTCAGCTCAGTGGTCTAAACGCGCGTCTTCCCCGATGCGCCAGACCTGGACGCGATCGTTGCCGAAGTCCGCGACGTAGACGCGATCACCCGTCACGGCCACGGCGGTAGGATGGATAAGTTGCTCCGGGCCGCTACCTGGTTCGCCAAAGACGGTCAAGGGCGTGCCATCCGAATCGAAGGTCCTAACCCTCCCTGCCTCGAAGTCGACAGCCCACACGTGTCCATCGTCATCGACTGCGATCCCATTGGCGACGGTGATGCCCGTGATCATTTGGACGGCTTCGCCTGCGACGAAGCGTTGAAGTCGGTTGTTGTACGCGTCGGCGACCCAAGCTTCACCCTCCGGGCCAATCGTGACGTCCGTGGGGTAGTGGAGCTCGCCCAATCCGCCTCGGCCGGGATGGCCCCATGCACGCTCCGGACCATCAACGGACAACACGACAAGACGATGGTTGTAGAAGTCGGCGACGTACATCGTGCCGGCGGCGTCCACAGCCACACCCGAGGGCGCGTCCACGCCCTTGGGCTTTACGTGACGGACGAAGGTGCCGTCTTGTCGGAACACCGAGATGCGATCGTTGATGTACTCGGCGACGTAAAGAAGCCCATCCGGCCCAAACGCTAGGTGCATGGGTCGGTCGAGCTCGCCGGGCCCATCGCCTGCCTGCCCAAATGCCCGCAAGAACGTTCCCTGCTCGTCGAAGACGCTGATGCGTTGGTTTCCCGAGTCCGTCACGAAGAGCTCGCCCCTCGGGGACACCGCGACGCCTACCGGTTGTTCGAGGCGTCCCAGGCCCTCTTCGGTCCCGATCGTGCGGAGATAGACGAACGACGGGGCAGGGTTGCCCCGTAAGATCACGGCCGCCGCGGCAGCAACGATGAGAACGAAGGTCGCTGCCAGAGCTAGGCGAGTGATCTTGGCTGTTCTTCGCGCCATTAGAAGTTCACCCGGACGCTCACTCGGGCGATGAAGTCTTGGCCGAGGCCCTGGCCGTTGGTTCTCGTGAGCACGGGGATCTGCACGGCGGCCTCGAGCACAGTGCGCAACGTGACCCACTGCAACCCAGGCGCCAGATACCAATTCACGCCCCCTGAATTGGGGTTTTCCACGCCCCCGATCTCGTCGCGACCTTGCCATACGACGTTGCTTTCCAGCACGGCGAACAGCCAGCTCGGCACACCCGGGCCGACCTCGCCCCAGGGGACCACGCGATACTGAAACGATGCGTCACCACGCGCTTCATCCCCCGCGTTGAATTCGTTGGCCTCGGTCCGAACCAAGTAGCTCCCCGAGAGGTCGAGCTCCCAGCGTAGTTTCTGCCAGGTGAAGATGAGCCCGCCAAAAGGATCCCAGGATCCTGTGCCGAGCTGGAGCACCGGCGGGAGCGGCCCGAGATCGTCGGCAATGCCTGTAGCGCCGGTGGGCATCTTGAGACCCGCGAACGGGGCCAGGCGAATCGTCTCCCGGGGGCGGTCGATCTGTAGCGCCGTGACCCGAACGAACGTCGACAGATCGCCAAACCCGCTCGCCGAGCGCCTCACCCGCTGTCCGCTCGGCGTCGTTATATCCATCCGCTTGTATAGAAACGGCAAGATGCCGAACACGGCCACGCGCGGATGCACGCCGTAGACGAGGACAGTGGGCACCGCGATGACGTTGAGGTTGCGATTCATGGGGCTCGGATCATCGGTAGCCCGCAGCCAAATCACTTGCTCCCGGAGGATCAGCTCGTTTGCGTTCACCGGCAACGCGGTATTGAACGTGATGGGGCCCGCTTCGGCCTGGGTCGTCCAGAGGAGGGCGCCTGCCAACACCAGCGACGCGATCCATTGTCCCAACAACTCATGGCCTCGCATGTCAGGTTCCCTACTGTGGCTTCGCTTCGGCGACCGCCAACTGCCACGTGTCGTCGACCCGACGGATCAGTCCCGTCACAACCACGTTGCGGTCTCCCTTGTTCACGAGCGCTCGCAGCTTGTCGAAGGCTTCCCCAGCGTGGAGCGTCAGCGTTTGGTCACCGCCAACACTGAGCCGCAGCTCATCTCCTTTGCCTTGCACGGTCCCGCTTGCGGTCACCCTGATGTCTCGCGGCGTGAAACTAGCGTCACGAACCGCAGCCTGGACCGGCTCCGGCAAGAGCACGCCGCTCAATACGTCAAAGGACGCCCAGCCCGTGTTGAGCTCGATTTGCACATTCGCTGCCCCGGGGAGTTTCTTGAGTTTCTTTTCAAGGCCGTACGCACAAAACGGGCAGGCCAGTCCATCGACTTGAACCTCGTAGTGGTCGATGGCGGCCATAGCCGGCCCGGCTACTCCGAGGATGCCAGCCGCTAGGGCGGTCGCCGTGATCATTGTAAGGATGCGCTTCGTGGGTCTCATCGTTGTCTCCGCTTTCTACTCGACGACAGAGGCCTCGAACGGCATCTTCTCTCCGTTCATCTCCACGTTGTGCAAGGCAGTCACGATCTTGTCCGCACTGACGCCAGGGTCGCAGACCACCTTCGCCAACCCGTCTTCGAACGAGACATCGGCAGAACGCACACCGTCGATGTCCTCCAGCACCTTCTGCGCCGCCTCCGCGCAACCCCCGCAAACCATGCCATCGATGCGAACCTCGAGGGTGGTCGTGTTCGCGGGTGTCGAGGCGGTCTGCGCGGCCTGAGCCGGCGCGGGTGCTTCCTGTTGACGCTCGCACGCCGCCAAGCTGGCGACGATGAGCACGCACGTGAATAGCGGCCTCATAGATGTTCTCCTTCAATTGACTGCGAACTGGGAATGGCGTCGGGGCGGGGTTGAACCACCGAGCGGCGGGCGGGCCTCTTGAGCCACAGGTTCCAAAGGGACGACGCAAATACGAGCGCGACGCCCCAGTACAAAACGGCTGGCACGTTCCACACGAGACGGCCGGCGACGACGGCTCCTGATCCCGCGACGATCATCAATAGAGGACCCGGGCGACGGTGGCTTCGGGTGGTTCGCGCGACACTGGCGATGCCCACGAACAAGAATACGACGATCAATGGCGCGAGAACGCGTTCGGTGAGCACGAGGCCCAAACCGAAGGTCGACAGGACACCCGCATAGGCGGCAAGGCAGACGGGACACGTGAAACTCGGAAGAAGTGGGAGCACGGCCCCGGGCACCGTGAGAACCGCTCCAAGCCAGCCACGTTCTTGGCTTCTCGTCTCTCTCGGAGTCACGCCACCCCTCGGTCGAGCTCTTCGAGAATTGGGCATTCGCTGGTGGGCCTGCACCCCTTGCATTTCGATGCCACTCGCTCGAGCGCATCCCTCATATCACCGAGCGCCGCTATCTTGTCTTCGATATCGGCGATCTTCTCTCGCGCACGCTTGCGCACATCCGAGCTCTTGCTGTTCGGGTCTACGCGAAGGGAGAGCAAATCGGAGATCTCCTCGAGCGTAAAGCCGAGCTCTTTGGCACGGCGAATGAACCGAATGCGGCGAACCGCATCGAGCGGATACTGTCGATATCCAGATGCGCGACGTTTGGGTTCGGCAATGAGTCCCCGCCGCTCGTAAAACCGGATGGTCTCGACGCCAACGCCGGCTTGCTTGGCGACCTGTCCGATGGTCAAGGGCTTCGTATCGATCTCCATGTGCATGCATGCACTATAAGTCCGTACCATACTACGGAGTCAAGTCGTGGCCGCCGCGGGCGTCTCGGCTTATTTGTCGACTATGTCGGGGCAGTTCAGACAGTGATAGAGGCGAGAACGCAGTTCGCTACAGCGGACGATGGGACCTCGCGGTGGTTTCGGATCGGATTGTGGCTCGTCGTAGTCACGATGGCCTACAACGTTGTCGAGGCGGCCATTGCTCTTTGGACCGGAACGGAGTCCGACAGCATCGCGTTGGTTGGGTTCGGCCTCGACAGCATCATCGAGACCGCCGCTGCAGGGTTGCTACTGTGGCGGCTCAAGGTGGAGGCTCGTGGAGCAGATCGCGAGACGGTCGAACGCACAGAACATCGAGTGCACCAGTTCGTAGGCGTCACGTTCGTCCTCCTTGCCACCTACGTCACGGCTCAAGCGGGCTGGACACTCTGGAAGTTGGAGCCTCCCAAGGAAAGCGTCATCGGAATCGTGCTTGCGGTGGCTTCGCTGGTGATCATGCCGCTGGTCTCCTGGGGGAAGCTCCGCGCCGCTCGTGAGATTGGCAGCGCGGCACTGCGGGCTGAAGCGAAAGAGACCCTCGCATGCTCGTACCTCTCGTTGACGCTTCTGCTCGGGCTGACAGCCAACGCGATGGCAGGTTGGTGGTGGGCTGATCCGTTCGCCGCCCTTCTCATGTAAGCGTTCACGGGTGTAAAAAGCTCGATCATTTCGATCGGTTAGAAATTGGCGATCGACGCACGAAAGAAAACGTGATCTACGTTTGTTGTTGGACGCGCAACGACGAATCGGTGAGCTAGAGGCGCAACTCGCCGCGAAGGAAGCGCGGATTGTCGAACAGGAGGCGCGGATCGAGGCTCTGAGCCAACAGGTGGCGGAGCTCACCGAAAAGCTCGGCCGAAACTCGCGCAATTCACATCTGCCTCCGTCGAGCGACCCGCCTGGTGCGCGCAAGCGGAGCCCTAGCAAGAAGAAATCGAAGCGCAAGCGCGGCGGGCAAGCGGGCCATAGAGGGTCTCACCGCGAGCTACTGCCGCCCGAAGAGGTCGACGCATTCGTCGACTTGTTCCCGTCGCAGTGCGAGAATTGCTGGGAGTCATTGCCGAAGACGCCCGACCCGTTGGCGAAGCGCTACCAGTTCACGGAGCTGCCGCCGATCAAGCCGCACACGACCGAGTACCGTCGTCACGCCGTGCGCTGTCCGTGCTGCGCGTACAAGACCCGGGCGAAGGTCGACCCCCAAGTGATCCCCGATTCGGCGTTCGGGCCGCGCCTGATGAGCGTCGTGGCGTTGCTCACGGGCGTCTACCACCTAAGCCGGCGCAAGACGGTGGACCTGCTGTCCGATGTCGTGGGTCTGCGGATCTCGCTCGGCGCCGTCAGCGCGATCTAAGTGCGGGTGAGCGAGGCGGTCGAGCCGGCGGTGGACGAAGCGTGGGAGCAGGTCAAAAAGGCGCCCGTGTTGCACACGGACGGCACGAGCTGGGTTCAGGCCGGTGCGATGCTCTCGCTGTGGACGATCGCGACGGCGATGGCGACCGTGTTCAAGATCGTGGCGAACGGACGCAAGGAAACGCTTCGGCCGCTGTTCGGCAAGCTGCGCGGCATCATGGTGAGCGACCGGGCCACGGCGCTCACGTTCTGGGCGATGGAGCGCCGGCAGATTTGTTGGGCGCACTTGCTCCGCAAGTTCATCTCGTTTTCGGAGCGCGATGGGCCGGCCGGTGACATCGGCCGCGAGCTGCTCGACTACACGGGCATCGTGTTCGAGTACTTTGACGACTACAAAGCCGGGAAGCTGTCGCGCGAGGTCTTCGGTGCGTGGATGGCCCCCGTACGAGAGCAGTTCGAGGCCGCGCTCGAGCGCGACGTCGAGGCCGACGTCGCTCGAGTCTCAGGCTCGTGCAAGGACATGCTCAAGCACCGTGCGGCGCTGTGGACCTTCGTCGATCGCGATGGCGTCGAGCCGACGAACAACCACGCCGAGCGCGAGCTCAGGGCTTTCGTTCTGTGGCGCAAACGATCGTTCGGTACGCAGAGCGAGCGGGGAAATCGCTTCGCCGAACGGCTGATGAGCGTCGCCCACACGGCGCGCAAGCAGAACAAGAACGTGCTCGCATTTCTCACCGCCTGCTGCGAAGCGCGGCGCGAGGGCGGCACCGTGCCGTCCTTGTTCGAGACCGAGCCCGCCGCCACCTGACGGCTACGCGCTCTCCGATATCCCGGTCGCGATCGGGAAGTAGCGGGTGAACTGCCGCTGACCGGCGCTGCGCACCCGACCGGCGCGCTTGAGGAGCGCCATGGGTCGATGCAGCTCGCGGGCGCTCTCCCCGACCTCAGCCGCCAAGACCTTCATCCCCTCGCCAGGATTCGCGCAGACCGCCTTGTAGAGGCGCTCGCCGAGCGTGACAATTTCGGCCGGCGAGCGCCGGCGGTTCGCCGTCGATCCCTTCGTCGCATCGTGCGATCTCTTCGACCGACCGCGCCTCTCCGAAGCGAAAGCTCGTTCGACCGCGGCGGCCGCCGCCCGATGAGATGCGGCGACGTGCTCTTCCACCAGTCGCTCGATCTGAATGCCCAGTTGTTCGGTGCTTCTCGTCATCCTGCGCGAGTCGCACGCCCCCATCCTCAGCTCAACCCCACCCGTGAACGGTTACCTTCTCATGGTCCCTTGGTTGCTAAAGGAGGGCCGCGAGGGGCTGCGAGGCGAGCCGTGTTCCGACTGATGCACAGGGGGCGCGGCGACTTCGACAAGAACTGCCTCGCCAGAGGGTAGGGCGTTTTCGTTTCTCAGCGCTGGCGCTCTTGCGCGATCTCCAGACCTTGCTCGGCTACCATCTTCGTCAGCCGCTCTTGGACACGTCTGGACCCAAGCAGCGTGACGCATTTCGTTCCGAACCGTTGCTTGGCGACCCTCACCAACTGTTCGAGCGCGTCATCCCGGGCCTCGCCAAGTAGCTCGATGGACCCTGCGGACTCCCGGAGCCGTACTCCGCCCCCGAGGTTGTGCACGATGCTGCCCTTACTCGTCCGCAGACTGCGAACGGACAGAGTTCGAAGCCGCTTTTCACGGCTCTTAATTGCGGGCCCCCGAAACTGCCGGGTGAGGCGTCGGAGTGCCCTCTGGTCTCCCCGCGCCGCCCGGGCGGCCAGGAACTGCTTCCAGGATCCCGGGTGTGTGTCGACGCGCATCGTCCGCCATCGCTTGATCGTCGCCCGAAGCCTGCGCTCGGAACACTTTCTCTCGAACGAGAGCGTCTTGTACAAGTTGCGTTTGTCTCGCCCAGGGATGGGCATTGCAGCGATCGCGTGATGCCTCCACTTGAAACGCTGCCCGTGCGCCGCTCGGGCTGCGTCGATCTTGGACGACACCGCCTGGCGGAGCTCGTTTCGATGAGTCCGCGCGGCGCCAAGCGCGTCCTGGTACTCGTGCCAAAGCCCGTCTTCGGGCGCTCGTCCAAGCGGCCGTTCCACGTAGGGGTCTACTTGCTCGCGCGCGACCTCGGCAGGGTCTGGGCCCGGGACGAAGTCGCCGTATCGCTCGCAGAGCCGTTGCTTCGACCACCCGCATCCCAGCGCCGATGCCTTGCATCCGAGATTCGGTCTCGTCGCATCCACAATCGCAAGCCCGTTGCCGCGCCGCACCAAACAGACCCCGAAACGCTTAAGCTCTTCATGAAGAGCCTCCCACGATGCAATGCCATCAAGCTCTTTGGTCTCGCCGATGCGTTTCCGTGCCCAGCGGGAGAAACTCTCGATGCCCCGGTGCGCTTCGAAGTCACGGGCTCTGCGGTTCTGGCCAAGACTTGCAGTCCGGTCCACCCTGCGGAGGCCCAGCTCTTCCTCGAGCGCGCTAGCAAGAGCCTGAAACGCATGGATGGCTTGGTACGGGTGGTGAATCTTCAGCGTTGCCGGATGAATCTTGTTCACAGCCACGTGAAGATGCTCGTGCTCTTGTTCACTATGGCGAACCGCGATGTATTGGTGTTTCTCTAGGCCCGCCGCCCGGACGGCCCGGCGAACAACGTCCTCGAGCTCCACGGAGGTCAGGCACCGGTCCTCCGGGTGAAAGGAAATGACCAGGTGGTAGGTCTTGTTGCCCTTGGCCCTCACGTTGCCTTCTTGCAGCAACTCCATCACCGCCACCGCGAGCTCGGCGTCCTCGCGGCGATCGAGGCCCTCTAGACTGCCCGCCATGTACCAGGTGCATCGCTCCTGCCCTTTTCCTCGCAGCATATACGGGACAAGCGTTGAGAGTCGGGACACCGTGCTGTCGTCCCTGGGCTGTTTCGGCGTGATGATCATCGGGAGCGCACAAGGTGTGTGATGGCTCGCCGAAGCTCGGTCGCATTGCGTTCCACCTCGACCAGGGTGCGACGAAGCACGGCTTTCTCCTCTCGCTCGGTCAGCGCCTTCTTGAGCAAGCCGCCAAGGCGGCTCTGCTCCCGTTGGATCCTCAAGAGATCTTGAACCTCTTGCCGCGCACGCGCGCTTGGGATCTCCGCGTTCAGAAGGGCACGTCGTAGGATCTCTCCGTGCGTGAATCCAGACGCTTCGGCCAGGGCGCGGAGACGGGCAACGTGCTCATCCCCTACGCGCACCCCGATGAAATGTCGAAGCCCCCGCACGAATAGATAGTAAGTCGCACTCCACTCTTGTCGAGGGCCGATCTCGCTTTGCGCGTGCGAATAAGCCGAAGGCGTTGAGCACGTCAACCAAGTGCAGCGCGGCGAATGTCGAAGACGTCGCGCGCGGCGCTTGCAGTTTTGTTAAACAAAACTCCACCTTGCCCTCCGGTAGCGTGTCCCTAACTGACGCTGGTTGTCGCCGGCGAATCACAACCTGGCGCTTTCAGTCACAACCGCGACGCTCCCTGGCAAGAATGACAAGAAGTGACACCAAGTGTTGCGCGCGCGCCAACTAGTGTCGCGTCTACGCCAACCAGTGTCGCGCGAGTGACAACGAGTGCACTCCGAGCGCCAAGTAGCGACAGGTAGCGCCAAGTCGCGCCGAGCACGCGAAAGCCGGTGTCAGGCCGTCGGAATTGCCGTGGATTTTTCGCCTGCGAAAAAAAGATGCTCTGCCAGAGCAACTTTTCGGGGGGCAAAACCGATAATAAGAGTGATGGACGACGATGAGAGATCTAATTTGACCGGGCGGCTACGCAAGGCTGCCGAGAAAATGCCGTACCCGTACTTCCTTCTGCGGCTCGAAGAAATCGAGGCGTGGTTGAAAGCGGGCTACTCCGTGAAGGGCGTGTGGCGAATCTACTGTGAAAAGAGCGTACCGTTTCCAGGCTCGTATCGGTCGTTTCTTCGCTACTGCAACGCCCACGCACTCGGACCCCGCCGAGCGAAGAAAGGCACGCAATCGGACCTCCATCGGAGAGGTCAGGCGTTGCCAGCCCAGCGGCCCAACGAGACCCCGTCGAAACAGGGACCGTTGAGGGGTCCCAAGCCTGTGGGCAGTGTGCTCGGCCCGCTGAGGAAGGTTTACCCGCCGCCACGCGACCGGCCGCCAGGGCTCACGCCAGAACAAATCGCCCGGATGATGGACCCTGACGGCGACCTCGGGCCCAATCGATGAGCGACTCTGTCAATCTGATCATCGCGACCAGGTTTGACCTCGGGGAGATCATTCGTGATGCCGTCAGCGAGGGGCAGCTTGCTACCGGGAGACCACGTCGTGATGCAGATGAGTGTTGAGGGCGCGCCGTCATCGCGTCCGAGGTCCGACGAGCTTCCGCATGTTCTTACGGTACCCGAGCTCGCCGAGTTTCTGCGCATCTCCGAAAAGAGCGTCTATGCGCTCATCTCCGGCAAGCATATTCCTCACGTTCGAGTGCTCCGCCGTGTCCGATTCCTGAAGAACGACGTGCTACGGTACGTCCAGGAAAACCGGGTGTCCGCATCGGAGGAATAACCGACGATGACGGTCATCAAACGAGACGGAAGATGGACGGTCGACTTCTGGTACGAAGCCAAACGCTACCGAAAGAAATCGCCGATCGATACTCAACGAGGCGCAAAGGAGTACGAACGGCTCCTCCTTCAGCGCCTGATCCAAGGCGAGCCGTTGACCCCTCAGACTGCGAAGTCCGAGGAGAGCGCCACTGCGCCCAGGTGCCGGTCCTTTCTCAGGGAATGGCTCGAGACGTATGCGAAGACCAACAACAAGCCGAGCGAGATCAAATCCAAGGAGCTGATCATTCGCTGTCACCTTTCGCCTTTCTTCGGCAAGCGGCGCGTCTCCGAAATCGGAGTTCGAGAGCTCGAGCGCTTCAAGAGCGCACAGCTCTCGAAGGGCTTGTCGCCGAAGACGATCAACAACCAGCTCTCGGTCCTCCGGAGGGCACTCCGCTCTGCTCAGGAGTGGGGCGTGATCGAGGTGGTGCCCACCATCAAGTGGATGAAGGCGCCAAGAGCCGACTTCGATTTCCTCGATTTCGAGGAAGCCGAGCGTCTTTTCGACGCAACCGTCCCGGAGTACCGCCCGATGGTCGCGACCGCATTGAAGGCCGGGCTTCGGCTCGGAGAGCTGCTCGCCCTACGGCAAACGGACGTCGACCTGGTCAATGGGCAGATCTTCGTGAAGCGGTCCGTCTGGAAAAGAACCTTCGGGACTCCCAAGAATGGTCTCTCTCGACGGGTCCCGATTCCACCGAGTCTCGTCCGGATCCTGAAAGACCACCGACACCTCCGCGGGGAGCTGGTGTTCTGCCAGGAGGACGGGTCCCTTTTGACCGGGGACATGGTCAAACGGGTGCTGCCTCGCGCCTGCCGAAAGGCGGGCCTCGACCGCACCATCCAGTGGCACGTGCTTCGACACACCTTCGCGAGTCATCTCGTGATGCGCGGCGAGCCGCTCAAGGTGGTTCAGGAGCTCTTGGGCCACGCCAACATCGAGGCGACGATGATCTACGCCCACTTGAGCGAGTCACGGCTCAAAGACGCCGTCGCCAAACTCGACGAACCAGCGCCGAGCCGACCCGACGATGGTCACTATTTGGTCACTCGCGATCGGCACAGTCGCTAACCGCAAGCAATCACTTGTCTTAAGTAGTGGAGGCGGTGGGAATCGAACAGCCGGCAGTTCACCCGATTCGGACGATTCTCGAACGGTTTCGCGGACAGGTATCGATCGAAACACGTCCAAAGAACACGAGCAAAACGCGTTACCGGACATTCTTATGACAATGTCACAAATCCCCGACGTGAACCGGGAGCTCGCGGAGGTCGGCGCGATGTTCGCGGTGTTTCGTGCCGTGAAGGGCGAGCGTCCGGAGTCGTGATGTTACTCCTGCGAGTGCCTCC
>Ga0114931_10003037_pt1 | contig 21334 bp, 11 predicted proteins | sample 2SBtaG_FD_89579 | JGI IMG/M metagenome (GOLD analysis project Ga0114931, IMG submission 89579) | Deep subsurface microbial communities from Kolumbo volcano to uncover new lineages of life (NeLLi) - 2SBTROV14_V59a metaG | ecosystem: Environmental > Aquatic > Marine > Volcanic | place: Kolumbo...
AATCCCGTAGGGATGTCATGTTTATAGCTATTGCTCGACCCACAAAAGGAGAACTCCGTAGGAGTGACATGGACGTGGGGCGGCTCCCCGATTTCATAAGTCCGGGCCGGCATATCATTTCTCCGGCTTTCAGGTGGTGCCTATGGTGTGGTCCAATATATGTCACGCCTACGGCGTTGCCTTGAAACGATGAACGGACGTCTACAAATATTTCACGCCTACGGCGTTATGACGTGGTATACGAAAGGTTGCCGCCTCAAAAATTCGCCCGGCTGCCGAGAGACGAACCGTGAGGCTGCCGGAAGACGATATGCTCGGCTGCCGGATGGCGAACCACGAGGCTACCGAAAGACAAGCCGCGAGGTGGTCGGCAGGCGAACAGGGAGGTGCCGAGATGGCGAACCGTGAGGCCTTGGGCAAAGAGTTCAATCCCGTAGGGATGTCATGTTTATAGCTATTGCTCGACCCACAAAAGGAGAACTCCGTAGGAGTGACATGGACGTGGGGCGGCTCCCCGATTTCCTGAGTCCGGGCCGGCATATCATTTCTCCGGCATTCGGGTGGCGCCCATGGTATGGTCCAATGAATAGGTCACGCCTACGGCGTTGCCTTGAATCGATGAACGGATGTCTACAAATATATCACGCCTACGGCGTTATGGCGTGGTATGCGAACGGTTGCCGCGTCGAAATTTCGCCCGGCTGCCGGGCGACGAACCGTGAGGCTTCGGGCAACGACATCAATCCTATAGGGATGTCATCTTTGTAGCCTGCGCCCCATTTCAAAAGGAGAACTCCATAGGAGTGACATAATTGAAGCCGCCATGGCGACCGGGCAGCCTGTTTGCGTATTCCCGCGCAATGCCGTCAGACATGCTTCCGGGGAATTACAACACCCTGTTCACGACGGGAGGTCGGTGATTGGCTCATCGTGCATTCTCCAGCGAGGGAACAGCATATTCCATGCGAGGCCTACGAAGGCGTGCATGATCGGCGGTCCCCAAATCCACGAAAAATGTCCCGTCGCGCGGGGCGGTTGCCGAAACGAAACGCCCGCTGTGGGGTTGGAGGCGGTGGTATGTGCTAATCATGTGTGCCCCCGCATGCCGGCGGCGGCTTCGTACGGATTTCCTGAATGGATCAACGCATCATCATTCGCGGCGCGCGCGAGCATAACCTCCAGAATATCGACCTCGATATCCCCCGGGACCGCCTCGTCGTCATCACCGGGCTGAGCGGGTCGGGCAAGTCGAGCCTCGCTTTCGACACCATCTATGCGGAAGGGCAGCGGCGCTACATGGAGAGCCTCTCCGCCTATGCCCGGCAGTTCCTCGGCATGATGGAACGCCCCGACGTGGACTTCATCGACGGCCTCAGCCCCGTCATCGCCATCGAGCAAAAGACCGTCAGCCGCAACCCGCGCTCCACCGTCGGCACGGTCACGGAAATCTACGACTTCCTCCGCCTGCTTTTCGCGCGAGCCGGCACGGCCTATTCGCACCGCTCGGGCAAACCCATGCGGAAACAGTCGGACGATGAGATCATCGACGGCATCCTCAGCCTGCCCGAGGAGGCCCGTGTCGTTCTGCTCGCACCGGTGGTAAAAGGGCGAAAAGGGCACTACCGCGAGCTTTTCGAGCAGATTGCCAAACAGGGATTCCAGCGCGTCCGCATCGACGGTGACGTGCGGGAGATCGAGAAAGGCCTGAAGATCGACCGCTACAAGACCCACGACATCGAGGTCGTCGTGGACCGGCTCGTCATCAAAGCGGGGCTGCGCACGCGCGTGAGCCAGTCCGTCGAGACGGCCCTCGGCATGGGTAACGGTACGCTCATCGCCGCCGTCATGAACGCCGATGCGACGATGGACGACCGTCTCTTCAGCCGCCACCTCTTCTGCCCCGAGGACGGCGTCTCGTACGACGACCCGTCGCCGAACACCTTTTCCTTCAACTCACCCTATGGCGCGTGCCCCGAGTGCAACGGCCTCGGCATCAAGCGCGAGATCGACCCCAAGCTCGTCATCCCGGATGACTCGAAGACCATCGCAGAGGGCGGTCTCGCACCCCTCGGCAAGCCCCGTGAGGTGTGGATCTTCAGCCAGCTTCGGGCCGTCGCTGCGGCCTATGGCTTCGATTTCGACACTCCGCTCAACCATCTCGACCCGGAACACCTCGCCGTCCTCCTCGACGGCGCCGGCGACCGGCAGTTCGACATCACCTACCATTTCAAAAGCCGCACCGTCAAGTACAAACACCGGTTTGGCGGCGTGCACGGGCACATCTGGCACACGTACGAAAACACCGCCGGGCTCCGAAAGTGGGCCGAGGCCTTCATGCGGAAGCTGCCGTGCAAAGTATGTGACGGCGGGCGGCTCCGGCCCGAGAGCCTCGCCTTCCGCGTGGGCGGCAAGTCCATTGCCGACCTCGTCCGGATGGACCTCGCCTCGCTCCGCGCCTTCTTCGACGACGTAGCGTTCACGGACCGGCAGGCGCTCATCGCCCGGCCCATCGTCAAAGAGATCCGGGAGCGGCTCGACTTCATGCTCAACGTGGGCGTGGGCTATCTCAACCTCGACCGCACGGCGCGGTCCCTCTCGGGCGGCGAGAGCCAGCGCATCCGCCTCGCCACCCAGATCGGCACCCAGCTCACCGGCGTCCTTTATGTCCTCGACGAACCCTCCATCGGCCTCCATCCCCGCGACAACAACCGCCTCATCGATTCGCTCACACAGCTTCGCGACCTCGGCAATTCGGTCCTCGTCGTGGAACACGACCGGGAAATGATCGAGGCGGCGGACTTCGTGGTGGACCTCGGCCCGGGCGCAGGCGAGTTCGGTGGGCACGTCCTCGGGGCTTCGGCGCCGGCCGACCTGCCGGTGGGCTTCAACGGCCATCGGAGCCTGACGACGGCGTATCTGCGCGGCGAGAAACACATCGGTATCCCGAAAGAGCGGCGTGCGAGCAACGGCCGCCACCTCGTGCTTCACGGCGCGCGCGGGCATAACCTAAAGAGCGACATGCTCGACCTTCCGCTCGGCACCTTCATCTGCGTCACCGGCGTCTCGGGTTCGGGCAAATCGAGTCTGATCAACCAGACCCTGTACCGCATCCTCGCCGCCCAATTCCACCATGCACGGGCTGTGCCCCTGCCGTATGAACGCATCGAAGGGCTCGAACACATCGACAAGGTCATCGACATCGACCAGCGGCCCATTGGGCGCACGCCGCGGTCGAACCCGGCCACATACACCGGGCTATTCGGCCACATCCGTGACCTCTTCGCACAGCTTCCGGAGTCGAAGATCCGGGGGTACAAGCCGGGGCGTTTCTCGTTCAATGTGAAGGGCGGGCGATGCGAGGCCTGCAAGGGTGCCGGCATCGTGAAGCTGGAGATGAACTTCCTGCCGAACGTGTATGTGGCCTGCGAAACGTGCCGGGGGCGCCGGTACAACACCGAGACGCTCGACGTCCGGTACAAGGGCAAGAGCATCGCCGACGTGCTCGAAATGAGCGTTTCGGAAGCACTCGATTTTCTGGAAAACGTCCCCCGCATCGCGCGGAAACTGCGAACGCTCGACTCGGTGGGGCTCGGCTATATCCGCCTCGGGCAACAGGCGACGACGCTCTCGGGCGGCGAGGCACAGCGGGTGAAGCTTGCCAAGGAGCTCTCTCGCCCCGGCACCGGGAGCACGCTCTATATCCTCGACGAACCCACCACCGGACTGCATTTCGAAGACATCCGGCATCTCCTCAATGTCCTGCATGCGCTCGTCAATAAGGGCAATACGGTCCTTGTCGTGGAGCACAACATGGACGTCATCAAGGTGGCGGACCACGTCATCGACCTCGGCCCCGACGGTGGCGATGCCGGGGGACGCATTCTCTTTGCCGGCACGCCCGAAGCCCTCGCCGCGTCGGACACGTACACCGGGGCGTACCTCAAAGGGGAGCTTGCCCGTACCCCGATCGACGCACCCGAGAACGGGGGCGACCTGAACCTCGACGGGATGGCCGGCACGGAAGCCGATGCCCCGGAAGAGATCATCGAAGACGCCGACGTGGAGGACGAGGCGGAAGCGTGAAGGGGGATAATACGCCCCTCGCGTAACTATTTGCCCGTTCCGGGCGGCTCCCTCGATAGAAGCATCTCTACCGAATGATGGGAGTACGCGATGGCGTCAACTTTGAAAGGGCTCGTGCTCGCGGGCATTTTATTGATCATAGGCCTGTCCCCGGCCCGGGCGCAAGACGAGGGTCCGTGCCGCGTGTGCCGCGATACGAATCAAGTGGCGCTCACGCACGAAGAGCGCAGCGGGGAAGTCGTTCTGACGAATTGGCCCGGCGCCCTGCTCGAAAAAGGCGAAGACCTCGCCCCGTTCGGCGAGCTCGATGTGATGCCGTTCCTCGACACGCTCGCACTCCAGTACTGGTACGGCGTGGACGGGGCGCGTCCGGCCATGTCATTCATGCTCTCGTGGACCCCCGGCGACGAAGGCATCGTCCACGGCCGCCGCGTTCCGGCCCATAGTCTGCCGCGAGACATCCGCCTCACCACGCTCGATCTCCGGGCCGACGTCTATGTGGCCGGGCGGCGGGTGACGGGTCTCCTGCTTTCGGTGGACAGCATGGCGCTTCGCGCGTCGCCGTATGTCTATCCCTTCGACGGCATCGAACTGACGTGGGACTCGCTTTTCACCGAAGGCACTGGAGCCGATGCACACCGTTATTTTTCGGAGGGTTTCGAATTGCGCAACCCGGAGATCGTGCGCATCGGGTTCGAAGTGTTCCGCGATGAAAGGCCCCTTGCCGTGCGCACGCATCCGCCCCGCCCGATTCCTGTCGATGTCTACTATCCCGATCCGGATATCTGGATCGTCATTCGGGGCGACGGCTATCGTCCACCGCCGCATATAGCCACGGGGCCCCGTCGCCCGCGGCGCGGCGCCGTGGGGCGCAGAGGCGAAAGACCCACCCGCACCACACGCGGCAAGCCCCGCGCTTCCGACGGCAAATCGCGCCCGACGCGCGGTAAGCCCGGTGCTTCGGGCGACAAGCCCCGCGCCACGGACAAGGGCCGTACCAAAGCCGGGCGAGACGACACGGCCCGCGATGGATCACGGGGGAGCATTCTTGATACGATCGGGAAGGCGAAAAAGAAGAAAGACGATGACGACGACGATGACGATGAACAATTGCTGCCGGCGGCGATTGCCGGGGCGGCGGCTGTCGGATTGGTGGCCTTTGCCGGTGGGACGATCGGGTATTTCGGCAATACGGCCCACGCGCCCCTCGGGCTGAGTTCGGGCTTCGTGCGCCCGAAATGGGGCATGCTCATACAGGTGGCCGTGAATGATGCCGTGCTTGGTGTGAGCAACGACCCCGAACGCTTGACGGCGAACCTGTTCACGTTCATCGACCTGTTTGACGCGGAGATACAGCCGGGCTTCGGTGCGGGCGTGTGGGCCGAAGAGCACGGCGACGACATCCGGTACCGGCCGAGTTTTTCACTCGGGGCTGTCGGCCGGTTCGGGCCGGTCGTGCTGCAGGGGGGCTACGACCTCGTCGAAGGGGGGACGCAATTCGGTGTGGCCTACAGTTTTCGGATGTGGCCGTGAGCGGCGCCGGGGTAAACGCCTCCTTCGACGCGTAGTCAAATCGGGTTGACGGACGCGCAACATCTCGAGTTGTTTGCACTTCATTGCGGTTGACAGGAATCGAACGGAAGATCGCCGATGCCGGCCGGTGGCAGCGAACCCGAAGCACATATTCGTTCTATCACCAGGCTTCGTTTTAGACGACAGATTCCGACGTTCAGTAATTCAACCGGGCGGTATAACGCCCCTGTCGCGCAGGCCCATACCTCCATTGGGAATTACCCATCAAACGCAAGTCCCCGGCGGCGATGAAAGGACGTTCGGAGGTGGTTCTGTATGCCTCTAATACCACAGTTAATACAGAATGGTGTTAAATAATTATTATGGAAGCGGTTTTATTTTGACTGATGTTTGTGGAAGGGCTTCCGAGTTGAAACTAAGCAATAACCACTGCTTATACGGTCCCGCAACTCGGTTACTTGGACACGACCATAACCAGACAAAGTGTTGTATCGGTCCATGTTTGAAGATGGATTGAATGCGACGTTATTTAAAGGTGATAACATGAATACATATAGATATATTACAAATAAAGCATATAGACTGATTGCTCTTTTTTCCCTTTTCGTCATGTACCCGACAGGCGCTCAAGCACAGACGATTGTCGTAGGGGACATGCTGGAGGCAAACCAGTCGACGGTCGAAGCTTACGGGCAGCGAAGTCCCTCCTGGTGGCACAACCTTGGGGAGCAGTTAACGTCCCTGGTTGCCGTCAAGAATGAACAGGTGAAGGAAGTGGCCCTGAAGAACATCATCTATTTTGCAAACCAATATGGCGACAAGGTGGACCTTCGCTCTACAGTGCCGTACCTACTGAGCGCTTATGCGAACAATCCTCGGTTAGAAATCCGTTTCATGGCGCTTGCCGCGCTTGGCGCACTGGGCAGCGATGATGGGATGGAACGTCTCGGCCGGCTTGTCCGCCGTGAAAAGCCCGGACGACTCCGAGATCTGACCCTGATTGCCTTGAACGATTACTATCGTTTAAAGTGAGGGGTTTCTTCGATGGTCCAGGAATCGAGTAAGCACGCGTAGTAGAATGGCTATTAGGCGGCGGGGCCCGGCAACATGCCGGGCCCCGCCGCCTTTTTTCATTGGTATGAACCAGTCAGGACGCTCAGATCAACCCCGCGCGCTGAATGGCTTCGCGGAGGATCCGTTCCTGATTCGCGTCGAGATGCTTCGGGATCGAGACCTCGATCTCCACATAGAGGTCGCCGGTACTCTTTTCGGTGCGGACGCCCTGCCCGCGCAGGCGCATCTTTTCGCCCGGCTGGGCACCTTTGGGGATGGTGAGCTTGATGCGCTTGCCGTAGGCATTGGTCGTGTGCCGCGTGGCGCCGAGCATGGCATCAAAGGCCGATATTTTCACAGCCGAGTACAGGTCGTCGCCCTCCCGCTGGAAATGGGGATGTTCGGCGACCGCAAAGGTGACATACACGTCGCCGCGCCGCCCGCCCGGACCGGCGGCGCCGTGCCCGCGGAGGCGCACCTTGAAGCCGTCGCGTACGCCGCGCGGATAGCGCAGGCGGACCTTGTTGCCCGCCGGCATTGGCACTTCGATGTGGCCGCCGCGGAGGGCCTGTTCAAAGCTCAGCTTAACCTCCGTCTTACGGTCGAGACTCGGGTGTCCTCGCCCCGGTCCGGTGCGGGCGCTGCCCGGTGCGCCGCCCGGTGCGCCGCCGCTGAAGACGCCTTTGAACAGGTCGCCGATGCCGCCGAAGAGGCCTTCATCGCCAAAAATATCACCGCCGCCGCCTCCACTTGGGTCCATGCGTACAAAGGTGCCGTCGGGCTTGCGGTAATATTGTCCACCGTTTTGCGTCGTATAACTGTCTCCAAAGAGGCTGCCCAGTGGATTCTTCCGCATCCGGTCGTACTTCTTGCGTTTCTCCGGATCGGACAGGATCTCATAGGCCTCTTGTATTTCCTTGAAGCGATTCTCAGCGTCCGGCTGTTCCTGATTGCGATCCGGATGATACTGGCGAGCCAGTTTGCGGAACGCCTTTTTAATGACGTCCGCCTTGGCGTTCTCCTTTACGCCGAGTACTTTATAAAAGTCTTTGATTTCAGGCATTGCGTTCACATTCAAATTTCTTGTCCGGGCCGTAACTTATGTACCGGTATCTCATCGGGCCAGCACCGGGGTTAATAACCGACTTTTCGAGGGCTGCCCGTACAGGGTTTCACTTATCATACGGATTCTCGGATCCAAAGTGCGACGATTTTTCGCACCATCCACTTCTGGGGGCCATTTTGTCTCGCTCTTTGACAAATGGATAGGAGCGACATCTTTCGTGCCATCACATCGCTATCGGAAAAAATGTCTGACCCATGTATCAAAAAAGTTCTGGTGGCCAACCGGGGCGAGATCGCGCTACGGGTGATGCGCACATGCAAAGAATGCGGCATCGCCACGGTGGCCGTCTTCAGCGAGCCGGACCGGACGGCCCCCCACGTTCGCTATGCCGATGAGGCCTATCCGATCGGCCCGGCGGCGTCGTCCGAATCGTATCTGGTGCAGGAGAAAATCCTGGCAGTGGCGGGCGAAAGCAGCGCCGATGCCGTTCATCCTGGCTACGGTTTTCTTTCGGAAAATGCGGATTTTGCCGATGCCTGTGCCCGGGCAGGGCTCATTTTCATCGGGCCACCTTCGGCGGCGATTCGGGCGATGGGCGACAAGACGGCGGCGCGGTTGCTCATGGAGCAAGCCGGTGTGCCGATGGCGCCGGGCACCACCGATGCCGTCAATGATGTGGCCGAAGCCGCACGTGTGGCGAAGGATATCGGCTTTCCGGTGCTGGTCAAGGCGGCGGCCGGCGGGGGGGGCAAAGGGATGCGCATCGTCGAGCGAACGGATGAATTCGAGCGAACCATGGCGGCGGCTCAGCGCGAAGCCCTCTCCGCCTTCGGCGACGGACGCGTGTTCATCGAGAAATACATCGAGCACCCGCGCCACATCGAGTTTCAAATTCTGGCGGACCACCACGGCAATGTCGTACACCTTTTCGAGCGGGAGTGTTCAATCCAGCGCCGGCACCAAAAAGTCATCGAAGAGGCCCCTTCGGCCATCCTGACGCCTGCCCTTCGTGCCCGGATGGGCGAGGCTGCCGTGGATGCGGCGCGCACGTGTGGCTACCAGAATGCCGGCACGGTGGAGTTTCTCGTGGATGCTGATCTGAATTTCTATTTCATGGAAATGAACACGCGGCTACAGGTGGAGCATCCCGTGACGGAGGGCATTACCGGATTGGATCTGGTTGGGGAGCAGATTCGGCTGGCCGAAGGGGCTCCGCTCGGATATACCCAGCGCGACCTGTCCATCCACGGGCATGCCGTCGAGTGCCGCGTTTACGCCGAGGACCCGGCGAACAAGTTTCTGCCCGATCCGGGACGACTCCTCCGGCATGCCCCACCCTCCGGCTTCGGCGTGCGGGTGGATGCCGGTGTCGAAGAGGGTGGCGAAGTGCAGATTCACTACGATCCGATGATCTCGAAGCTGATCACTTGGGGACGCTCCCGCGAGGAGGCCGTCCGCCGCATGCGCCGTGCCCTCGATGAATATGACGTCGCCGGGGTCCGAACGACGATCCCATTCTGCCGGTTTGTGATGGATGATCCGGGCTTCTGTGCCGGCCGATTCTCCACCCATTTTGTCGCAGATCACTTCGATCCCGCCGCCCTCACCCCAGACGACGCTGCCCTCGATGAGGCGGCCGCCATCGCGGCCACACTTTTTCATACATCACGGCGCTTACCAAGCACTAAGATGTCTGAGAATGGCGTCGCGGACAGCCGGTGGTTGCGTCGGAAAAATGGGTGACGATGCCGGGATCGTTCCCTCCGGCAATAATATGATGGAAATTGCTTGTGGATTTCGACGAATCCTTTGCGACAACGGCTGCTGAGAACGAAAGCCCGGTTCACTCTGCTCAAACGCCTTCGTGGTGCCGGTTGGCTTCGATGGCGTCTCGGACTTCGTCGAAGCCCTGCTCGATTCGGGGCAAGAGCACACTCATATTGCCGGCCTGAAAGCCGCTTGTCTCTATGCTTCGACAAAGATTTGCAAGCTCATGGGCCCCAAAGATCAGGCTGTTGGCCTTCATAGTATGAGCGGTTCGCCGAAGCGCATCGTCGTCGGCATTCTTTGCTGCCTCGCGAAGGTTCCAAATGAGGCGTGGTGATTCTTGTAGAAAGAGGTCGATAACGTTACGAACGAAAGCCTCGTCTTCGCTTGTGCGGTAAAGTTCGTCCAGTGCAATTACGACAGCGTCCGGCATCGGCGGTTTTTCGGGTCGTGGTGTCTTCCCTGCCTGTCCATCTCCACTACCAACATCTTTACGTCGATTACCCAAAATCGAAGCCATTAGTTCGTCGAAATTGACTGGTTTGCTCACGTAATCATCCATTCCGGCATCGAGGCAGCGTTGCCGTTCCTTGCGCGTGGCATTCGCGGTGACCGCAATGATGCGGGGCTGAACATCAATATCGGCTTGCAACCGTATCAGGCTTGCGGCCTCGCATCCGTCCATTTCGGGCATCTGAACATCCATCAACACAACATCAGCGAAGCTCTTCTTCAAAACCTCAAGGGCTTCGTGACCACTTTTCGCCTCGGTCACGTCAAAACCTACTCGCGCAAGGCCTCCCATCAAGACCAGCCGGCTGACGGCATCATCCTCCACTACAAGGATTCGCCGGGTTTCACGCGCCGACGAATCATCGGTAGGCACCGGCTTGCATGTCAGACGGGATTCAGGGACCAAATTGGTCACTAGCGCATCAAGCCAGGCGTTTTGCCTGACCGGATCGAGCAGGCGGGAGGCCGCCGGCAAAAGCGGCTGAATACTCCCGGGAGGGATCAAAAGAATCATTGGTGCGCCGGCCATATCATCCCTTTCGAGGACGGACTGCAGAGCTGCCTTTTGAGTCGCCGCGATGGCCACGGCGTCAAACTCGCTTACTGGCTCAGGAAATGGTGGTACGTCGGCGAGAGCGCAAACGGAAAGACCCCATTTCTCCGCCGTACGCTTCAAGCGCTGCCTGTTAATCGCGTGTCCGCCAACGATGAGGATACGTTTGCCCGCGAGTCCTTTCGGAACGATTAGAGCCGGCGTTTCGGCCGGAAGCAGGACCACGGTGAAGTGAAAAATGGATCCGGCACCTTCCTGGCTTTCAACCCACACCGAGCCGCCCATCATTTCAACGAGGCGTTTGCTGATGGCAAGTCCGAGCCCGGTGCCGCCATATTTTCGGGTGGTTGAGCTGTCCACCTGGCTGAAAGACTGAAACAAGCGGTGGAGCCGTCCCGATGGGATTCCAATTCCCGTATCATTTACCGAGAATTTTATCTCACACCGATCGTCTCCTATTTCACGATACTTGCCCGTAACTGAGATGCTCCCGTCGTCGGTGAATTTGACGGCATTTGAGACGAGATTGGTCAGAATTTGTATTAAGCGTACTCTGTCGCCGGTTACGCTTTGGGGTACGCCTTCGTCAAGGTCGTATGCGAGTTCCAAGCCCTTCTTCGCTACATCAACGGCGACGACGTCGAAGACATCTTCGATGACTTCATGGAGGGAAAAGACTACATCCTCGAGTTCGACTTTGCCGGCCTCGATCTTTGAGAAGTCGAGAATGTCGTTGATGATATGCACGAGAGCTTTGCCGCTGGTGCGGATTACCTCCAAGTACTTTCGCTGGGTACGGTTGAGGGTGGTGTCGAGAAGAAGGTGTGTCATGCCGATGACGCCATTCATGGGGGTGCGAATTTCGTGGCTCATATTAGCCAGGAACTCACTCTTGGCGCGAGTGGCATCAAGGGCGGCCTCTCGCGCGTCAATAAGCTCGCGTTCCATGGCCTTCCGCTCCGTAATGTCCGAATCGATAATGATGAGCTTGCGGACGTTTCCGTCATCGTCAAAGATGGGCGTCAACGTAGAAGAAAACCACCGGGCTTCACCGAACATGGTCTCAATTCGGGATTCGTAGATAACAGACGTTTTGCCGGCGATGGCGTCCCGGATGAGGACGCCGAGATTAGGATTTCCGGAGCCTTCCGCAAGCGTCCTGCCCCGAAGCCGAAAAAGGTCTTCAATCGTGTAGCCCGTAAGGCGTGTGAGGCCTTCATTGATCCATTCGATCTGTCCATCGGCATTGGCGATTAGAACGGCATTGTCGGTCTCTCGGGCCACCAGCGAAACTTGTTCAAGCTTCAGGTTAGTTTCATTAAGACGCGCATTGACTCGTTCGGCTTTCTCCTTCGCCCAGCGAAGCGCTACGGTGCGTCGTTTAATCTCGCTTTCCAGAAATTGTTGGTGCCGGCGTAGTTTGCTCTCCCGAAGCAGCAGAAGAGCATATATAAACCCGACCAATACAAGTATCATGGCAAATAAGAACCATGGGCGGCTCCAAATTGGGGCGGTGATGACGAAGCTATAGCTGGCGGGCTGAGAATTCCAATTATTGTCGCCTTTGGCCGCCCGTACCATGAATGTATAAGCACCCGGAGCCAGCCGGGGATATGTAGCCTGGCGGTCTTTGGTTGTAGAATTCCATGTCTCATCGAGCCCAACAAGTTTGTATTGAAATATGACCTCTTCGGGGTAACTGAGACTGATGCCGACGAAGTCGAAGGTGAGGTGATTTTGGTCGTGCGAAAGGGAAAGATGGGCCGGAAGATGGCTGTCCGGGTCCAGGGCGCCTTGATATGTTTTGCGGGGAAGTGGATCCAGGAAGACGCGGAGATTGGTTATATGAATTGAGGGCTTTTCCAAGCTAGGGTGGTCGTGCTCGGGGACATATCTATACAGGCCTCGAACAGTACCAAACCAGAGATTACCCCGGTGGTCGCCGAATGCAGAGCCTTCTGTACATTCCCGCCCCACAAAGCCCCGAGAAGGGCCATATCGGGTGAAGTGGACCCCGTCTGCCTGCTCCGTGATTCGATTGAGCCCGTCGTTGGTGCACACCCAGAGTTGATTTCGTACGTCTAGCACCATCGACAGGACGTGGTTGTCTGTGAGTCCATTATCGCGGGTATACGTAATGAACTTCGGTTTCTCCGCCGGCTGTTCCTGTGCGAAATGGCTGACCCCACCGCCATATGTTCCGATCCATAGACCGCCATCCGGATGTTCGAGAATGGCGCCCACTTCCTTGTTTGGTAGCCCGTCTTCCATCGTCACCGAATCAAAGTGCTTTCCGTCAAAGCGCGACATACCGTTATAGGTACCGATCCAGAGGATGCCGGCATGGTCTACAAACAGCCGTATGATGGTATTGCCGATAAGCCCGTCCCGGGTCGTGTATTGTCTAAAGGAGCCGTTCTTGTATTTGAGCAGCCCGTCATCCGCCGTCCCGATCCAGAGGGATCCATCCGGGGCAATGGCAAGTGCCCAAACTGCACTCTGGATGCCCATCTGTGTGGCCGAGATCTTTGTGAAGGTGTGTCCGTCATAAAAATTGAGCCCCTCAAGCGTGCCGAACCACAGCCCCCCCGTGGAATCCATGGCGGAAGCGTAGACCCAATTGCTTGTTAGCCCATCTTTTCGAGTGAAGGTGGTAAAGGATTGACCGTCGAAACGGCTGAGTCCGCCGCCATCGGTCCCAAACCATAACCGACCGCTGCGATCCTCCACACTGGTCCATACAGATTCATCTGCAAGACCGTCGTGGGTATCGTATAGCACAAATGGTGAGGGAGCATAACGAAAAAGGCCGTCTGAACTACTCCCGATCCACACGTTCTTTTCCCGGTCGGCGTAGAGGGACCATATGCTATGTGCGCTAAGGCCATTTTCACTCGAAAAAAAAGTAGTTTCCCCGTTTTCCAGAAGCACAAGTCCGGTGCTCGTTCCGACCCACAGCCCTCCGCTGTTGTCAACGCTCAAGGCATCCACTGAGACGTTTGGGATTTGATCGAAGGGGTTAAAGGAATCGCCGTCAAAAACGCCGAGACCTCTTGTGGTACCGATCCAAATCCTGCCATCGGGGGTTTCAGCCAGCGACCGAATTTCATCATTTGGGAGTCCATCGTATGTCGAAAAACAACGGAAGGAAGTATCGTCCATCATGCAGAGGCCGGCGTCGGTTCCAATCCAGAATGTCCCCGAATGGTCAACGAACAGGGTTCGTACGGTGGGGCTCGGTAGACCTTCAGCCAACGCAAAGGCAGTGATGGAGTCACCGTCGTAACGAATCAGGCCATATTTCTGGGTGCCGAACCAGCGAACACCATCTGAGCCTACATAGACGGCGTATACTTGCGAGTCGTCCAGTCCAAGGTTGGGTGTCGAGAAGGCAACACCGTCGTAGCTGCTTACGCCGGTTTCTGTACTGAACCAAAGCGTTCCGTCAGGGCTTTCGGCGATCGCATAGACTATATCCGAAGCGAGGCCGTCCTTGGCGCCGAACGTAGTAAAGCTCTGTCCATCGAAGCGGCTGACACCGCCGCCATTGGTGCCCACCCAGAGGTAGCCGGTCTGGCTCTGGAATATTCGAAGAGGCTGGGACTGGGCCAGCCCATCATCGATGGTATACCCGGTGAAATTATAATGCTGTCCCTTGCACACGGAAGGGCTTAACCACAACATGAGGACGAAATAGATCCACATGCCGTATCGTGCGTCTCTCAGTCGGCTCGTCGAAAGCAAATTCTCTTTTCCCACCCTGAAATGCCCAAGCTGATGATAAACCTTCGCTCCTGTATCATACGAAAAATTTCGAGTGCGTGGGGCATGGAAAGCGCGGGGTCGACATGATAACCGATGAGGACGGATGGTTTTGTCGAATCAGCCGAGGCTAGTTAACACCGGGCGGCAAGGACGATTTCACTGATCGCTTGACGCGATCGAGCTCCACCTCCGCCTTTTTCATCAGCGCCATGGCATCATCGAGGCGTTGTTCCCGACCTAGTTTTTCTAGAGTCTGGCAAACCGTGGCAAGGGCGATAGCACCGAAAAGACGACTGGTAGACTTCAGCGTGTGCGCAGCGTGTTGGACGGCCTCGGCATCGCCGGATGCCATTCCTGTCCGGATAGTTTCGATCAACACTGGCGAGTCATTGACAAAAGATTCCAGTACGGCACGAATGAATTCAGGGTCGTCACCGACATTTTCTCGCAGCATGTCTAGCGAATATGCTGGTTCCTCACCAGGGTTGTCCGTCGTCGACAAAGCAATTTCGGTATCCCTTTTGTCGGCTCTTTTCGACCGGGAAACAGCTTCTACAAAGTATTGTTGGAGGGCGTCCATCACGTCTTCGATTCGCACCGGCTTGCTGAGGTAGGAATTCATGCCTACGTCAAAACACTGCTGTCGGTCCTGTTCTGTCGCGTTGGCAGTGATGGCGATAATGTATGGCTGGTTCTCGGGAGGGAAGGTATCTCGAATCCGTCGCGTTGCTTCATAGCCGTCCATTTCCGGCATTTGCACGTCCATTAGCACAATGTCATATCGACATCGTTTCAGGGCGTCAATCACCTCAAGACCATTTGCGACCGTATCTGCTCGGTGTCCAATTCGGTCCAGCAGGCGGACAATCACTTTCTGATTGACGACATTATCCTCAGCCAAGATAATTCGAAGTGGTATCGTATTTGGCGACGAGGTTGTTGACGCAGGTCTCGTTCCAACAGTGGACGAGTCGGTAGGCTTCGAGCCAAGGATCCTTGTAAGCGTCTCAAAGAGATGGCGTTTCTTGGCGGGTTTGGTGAGCCATGCAGTCAGGGGAGTTTCGCTCAGTTTGCCTCGCTGGCCCACTGAACTTAGCATGATCATAGGGAGATCAGCATATTTAGCCCGGGCGCTGATTTCTCGAGCCAGCATGAGGCCGTCCATATCGGGCATGTGCATATCCAAAATCGCCAGATCAAATTGATTTTCTTGCTCCAGCGTGGCCAGGGCCTCCGCTCCTGAAGTGACCAAGTGAGCCGTGACGCCCCATCGTTCCAGCTGAAGAGAAAGCATCCGGCGATTGGTTTCGTTGTCGTCGATCACCAATACGCGTTTCCCATTGAGATCATTGTCCTTACGGATGTTGACCCGTACCTGGGTTGGTGCCGAGGGAACCTGAATCGTGAATTGAAAGACCGATCCCTCACCTTCCGTGCTTTCAACCCAAATACGCCCACCCATCATTTCGGAGAGACGTTTACTAATGGCCAACCCAAGACCTGTACCCCCGAACCGCCGCGTGGTGGACGTGTCTACCTGGCTAAACGATTGGAAGAGTCTGTTCAAACGATCTTCCGGAATGCCAATACCGGAATCGCGAACCTGAAAATGTAATTCAAAAAGTCGATCCTCTAGTTGGGTAGCATCGACTGAAACCGTCACTTCACCCTCACTGGTAAACTTGACGGCATTCCCAAGCAAGTTGGTCAGGATTTGGCGGACGCGCGTGACGTCGCCACGGACTGTGGCAGGTGCGTGTTCGTCTATATAATAAGCAAGGTCAAGCCCTTTGTCCGCTGCGCGGGTCATTACCAGATCAAAGGCCTCTTCGACTACCTCGTTCACTTCGAATGCCTGTTCCTCGAGCTCGATTTTTCCCACTTCAATCTTCGAGAAATCAAGGATGTCATTGATGATTTCAAGCAGAGCATCACCACTGGATCGGATGACCTCTACAAATTCCTGATGTTCGGGACTGAGTTCGGCGTCGAGGAGAAGGCTCGTCATGCCGATGACGCCATTCATCGGCGTGCGAATCTCGTGGCTCATATTCGCCAGGAACTCACTTTTTGCGCGGGCTGCATCGAGCGCCGCTTCTCTTGCATCTATGAGTTCTTGCTCCATCGCCTTTCGCTCGGTGATATCGGCATCGACGACAACCATTTTGCGGACCCTGTTTTGATCATCCAGGATCGGCGTAAGCGTAGAAGAAACCCAATGTTCAGTCCCGTTTTGGGCTTTCACACTGGCTTCGTAGGTGATAGCACGCCTTTCTTCGAGGGCTTCCCTAATAGCCGATTCGATCTCCGGATTATAGGATACTTCTTGGAGGGTTTCGCCTCGAAGGTTACGGATCTCATCAATTGTCAGTCCAGTGAGTCGCTCAACGCCTTCATTCACCCATTCAATGCGACCCTCGGCGTCAGTTATGAGGACAGCGTTATCAGTCTCCCGCGCGACGAGAGAAAGCTGTTCCAATGTCTGGTTTACGGCTTCCACTTTTTCCTTTTCTCGGCGCAGTTACTCGGTACGTTTGTCAACCCTTTGCTCCAATAACTGTTGACGCCGTAACAGTGCTCCTTCGCGTCGCCGAATAAAAGCAATGAGCCCGAGCACGAACGCCAAAAAACTAAATGTCAAGAACCAGGGCGTTTGCCAGAATGGCGGGTAAATCTGAAAGGTCAATGAGGCCGGATGCCTATTCCAAATGTCGTCACCGTTTGCTGCCCGAACCATGAAAGTGTATTGTCCGGGCGGAAGGTTCGCATATGTTGCCCGGGTCTCGGTCGATGGGGGTGTCCAAGTTGCATCGAGTCCTTCCATCCTGTATTGATATCTAACCTGACCGGGTGCACGCAGGCTAATACCCGTAAAGTCGAAAGTCAGATGATTTTTATCATGAGGTAGCCGAAGCCCAATTGGCAAGCCGGAAGCAGGATTGGAGCCCGTCGAAAAATCGGACCAATCAGTTTCCTCAAAAGAGAGACGGACATCCGTGATATGGATTTTCGGCGGGAATCGATTGGCAATGGCTTCACCCGGTGTATACCGCATGATACCCTTAACTGTCCCAAACCAGAGCCGCCCCTTGTGGTCCCGGTGCACTGCACCGGCGTCGCATTCTCGTCCTACGAAACCGTCACCGACATCATAATGGGTGACGGACAATTGTTTTTCAGTCGTGAAACGATTCATATTTACACGGTCGAGACCGTGATTCGTGCAAAGCCACAAGTCACCGCTGACCCCAAACGTGAGGCTCATGATATCGTTGTCCTTGAGACCGTCGGACTTGGTAAAGCGCTGTACTTGATATGTGTTCTCATTCGCATCGAGAGAATAATAGCCAAGGCCCCCGCCGTAACTGCCGATCCACATTCCGCTTCCACCGTCACTAAGCATATAACTTACATCCTCCTGCCCTTCGGGTACAGGCGTGAAGCTTTGTCCGTCGAACAGAATGGGCCCCTGTTCCGTACCGACCCAGAGTGTACCGCTACCGTCAAAAGCAAGGGCGTAAATGGAATTGCTCGGCAAGCCGGCCTCTTTAGTATAGGTGTCAAAAGACCCATTTTTATATCGAATAAGTCCATTGTGAGGCGTTCCAAACCACAAGGCTCCGTCGGGACCTTCTACCATAACCCATACTGCACCGTCGATACCCGGTCCCTTCAACGTGTAAAACCGGTGTCCATCGTATCGACTGACACCCTCGGTCGTACCAAACCAAAGATTACCTCTACGATCGACGAGGGAAGCATAAACCGTATTCCCAACGAGCCCGTCGGCTTTAGTGAACGTCCGAAATGAATGCCCATCGAATCGCGAGAGGCCTGCTCCGCTCGTGCCGAACCACATTGTGCCGCTTGGATCTTCCAAGATACTCCACGCCAGGCGATCCGAAAGGCCGTGTCGCGTGTCGTACAATACGAAGGGGGAGTGGCTGAATTTGTACAGTCCCGTTCCGTCTGTACCGATCCACAGATTGTCTTCCCCGTCTACTAAAAGTGCAAGAATTCCCTGATCAATACCATTCTTGCGCGCAAACGAAGTGATCTTTCCATTCGAAATTTCGAACAGGGCAGATCCGGTTCCCACCCATATACTACCGGTGTGTTCGACAACGATGGCTGTGACGCGCTCCTGACTCAATTCGTCGAAAGGAACTGCTGAAAAGATGCCGTTATGGTACTTCGTCAAGCCGCGACCAGTACCGATCCATAATCCACCGTCTCGTGCATGTGCGATAACACGTACTGCATCGTCTGAAAGCCCGTCAGCGGTAGTGAAACACGTAAATATTGGACCGTCGGAATTTTTGAGACAGAGGCCCTTATCGGTGCCTACCCACAAATTGTTTTTGCTGTCCTGATAGAGGGCTCGAACGGTATTGCCTGCCAGCCCATCATTCTTGTCAAATGTAGTAACCTGTCCATTTTGGTAGCGCACGAGCCCAGATTGATCCGTACCGAACCAAAGCCCTCCCTTACGATCTTCAAGCGAGGCGAATACTTTGCCGCGATTCACTCCAAGTGTGACGGGCAGGAATTTTTTTCCGTCAAATCGATTAACCCCTTTGCCCGTGGCAACCCATATAGTCCCGTCCCTATCCTGAGTCAGCCCAAAAATTTGACCGGAAGCCAATCCGTCGGAGGTAGTATAATTGGTAAACGTGCGTCCGTCAAAGCGGCTCAACCCGCCACCGAATGTTCCGATCCATAGGTATCCACCGCGATCTTGAAGAAGTGTTCTTGGCTGCGATTGGGCAAGCCCGTCATCGATGGTATATGATTCGAAAAGGTATTGCTGCGCCTCCGCCCGATTAACGCCGAAAAGGAGGCATAATACTCCGGCTACGAGAAGTGCATTTCGCGAGGTTGAATTCATTGTTTTCTCATGACGACTACTACGACCTCCGCAATAGGAGGCAATACGCCACTAGCCTGTTTGGGGAAATCACCTAAGTGGTATCGACAGGCAAATCGTAAGATAAAATCTGGGCGGTGGTTGCCCATTTGAAGATCCCACAGAGGTGTTCAGAATAGGGATGCATGGTCACCGTGAAACCTCGTCGAATCCTACAGGAATCCTTGAGTTTCCACAAACCGTGCCGTATCCTCCGGGTCCTTATTGAAAGAACATTGCCTGTACGATAAACGCGAAGCGAATCTCATGAAAAAGGATCTTCATCCTGAATATAAGCTGACGACAGTTCAGCTCGCCGACGGCACAACATTTCAGACGCACACGACGATGAAGAATGACACGTACGTCTCGGAAGTTGACTCAACGAACCATCCGTTCTACACCGGTCGTCGCCAATATGTCGACACGGCGGGGCGCGTAGAGAAATTCATGCGTCGGTACGGTAAGAAACAGTAACCGCGCACACATTTGTTTTGGCCATTTGGCGATCCGCTACGGTGGATCGCCTTTTTGTGTTTAAATGTCTTTTCGCCGCAGTCTCGTCACGATTTCGTTTGGGTGCGAGGCCGATCGCGAATCACTCGGGCTCTGCTTCCACGTAGCAACTTGTCGGAAGCTTCGGAAGGACGCTGGCTATTCGAAATGCTTATGGCCGGAGCAATACCTTACCCCGGTTTTTACGTTCTTCGATGTATCGGTGTGCGTCCCCGGCTTTTTCGAAGGCAAACACGCGGTCAACGTGAGGATGGATCTGCCCCGCTTGGTAGTACTTGAGCAACTGCGTCATCCAGGAATTCACCGCATCGCCCATCCTCCAGAGGTGCCCTAAATTGACGCCGAGAACACCATGGTTGGCCCCAATGAGGGAAAGTGGGGCGAACCGGAGCCACGGTACTCGGGCCATCTGTTGAAGGGCCTTTAGCTTTCCGCCGCCTGCTGCCGACGAAAAACCATACGCCACCAAGCGCCCGGTGGGCGTCAGACAATCAAATCCTTTCTTCCAGTATTCCCCACCGATAGGATCCAAGATTAGATCCATCCCGGTGCCTCCCGACAGGCGCATCACCTCGGTTACCCAGTTGTTGTTTCGGTAGTCAATGGCGTGCGCATACCCATGTTCATGTACGTAGTCATGCTTGGCGGGCGATGCTGTTCCGAAAAGTTCAGCGCCGTATATGCGCCCCAGATCGGCTGCGGCCGTACCCACCCCCCCAGAGGCACTGTGAACGAGCACTTTTTGCCGGCGTCCGCCCAGTTCATCCGCGTGGCGGAGCCCACCCATGACCACCATGGCCTGAAAGGCCGTTAGATAATTCACCGGAAGCGCTGCTCCTTCTTCCGCCGTCATTGTTGCAGGGCGACCAAACACCTGTCCCGTGGGTAGGCACACCTTCGAGCTATAGCCACCGAACCTAGTCATCGCCAGCACAGCATCGCCAATTTCCCATTCTGTAACATGGGCACCTACCGACGCAACTGTCCCTGCCACCTCATACCCAAACACGGCCGGAAGCCGAGGCGCATCGGGGTACAATCCGAACCGCGCCATTAGATCGGCAAAATTGACTCCTGCCGCTTCCACTTCGATGCACACTTGACCCGCGGCCGGCACCGGGTCAGGCGCTTCTCTAAGTTCGAGTACATCGGGGCCGCCGGTGCGGGTCATCCATACCTGTTTCATAACGATACTTCTGGTCTGGGGTGGATCTGAGGAACCTAACCGCCGAAAAACGGATCACCTCCACAGTTCTTGAAAAGAAGGGAAAAATATGGTGGCCGCACCCGGAAAAGATGCGGCCACCATATTCAGTTGGCGAATTTTAGGCGTGCTCAGACACCGGAAGAATTTAGGAGATCAAGAAAACAATACGTGCTACGCCGGTTTCTGCGACCAAGAATTACAATATCCACTTGGAGAAATGGGGCCTTTGATTAGATTGCATCCTCCGCAAGCTGCACCAGCCTCAGCCGCGACGAATAGGGCACAATTGGAGCAATTCTTACTCGCTTCTACCGATTGATCCACATAGCCAAGGCTCTGCCTCAACTGCTGGCTCTGTGCCTGATCCGCTTC
>Ga0114931_10003038_pt1 | contig 21328 bp, 20 predicted proteins | sample 2SBtaG_FD_89579 | JGI IMG/M metagenome (GOLD analysis project Ga0114931, IMG submission 89579) | Deep subsurface microbial communities from Kolumbo volcano to uncover new lineages of life (NeLLi) - 2SBTROV14_V59a metaG | ecosystem: Environmental > Aquatic > Marine > Volcanic | place: Kolumbo...
AATTTTACCTAAATCATTGGTAAATTCCACCGTTACCGACCTAAGTTCTAAACTCGTGGAATCCTGGGATAAGTTCACTATCGGTTTTTTACCGGAACGCCATGGTACTGTCCCATTTTATAGAAGCTGACAGGGGACATCCAAAGGGGACGCCGTTTACTTAATAACTTGGCGGATTCCCATAATCTGCTCAAACTCCATACCATTCGCCTCACAGTACAATTGCCCTCCCCAGCTTTGCTTCAGCTACTGGATTCGGCATCGAGTTGAGCGACTCAGTCGGCGGCCCCTTGGGATATCTCTAATCATTTCACGACTGCCATACCGGATCAGCTCTAAAAAATACTCATCGGCATCGCAAAGGATGGATTTGTAGCGGTTTTGGAAGACATAACCCACACGGTTATGCCGGCGAGCTCGAGGAATATGAGCAGTTAGAAATATTATCTCAAAGTTTTTTCTCAGATTTAGTACATGAAGGTAACCACACCGGTTCGGGCGGCGAAGATAATTGCACTATTGAACAATTTTTGAAGGGTGAAAATATTGAAAATACTTCTCTTAACCATTTAGCATGTCAATATTTTTACGGTGCGCATAGGGACCGTATCTATGGTGGAACTTTGGAGAGTGTTTTTGAGAAAGGTATACTTGGGAAGGTTTTAAAGCAATTTGAACGTAGAGCTTTGTGATTTTGGCCGCGCGTTTTGTAGAGCAAAACTTACGCTGATTATGAGTCGCGCCTGGCATTAACCGTTCAAAAGAATATTTCGAATATTTCCTGTAAGGAATTTGTAAAATGAAACATACATCTCGTGTAAAAGATTATGATGGGTCTAATAAGGAACTAGCGAACCAAGTAGGAGATCTATTTTATGACTCAATGTCTGAGTTCTTAGTTTATCTTGCGCAAAAAATTAGGACTGATGGTGAGAAGGATCATGCTCGCGGCCGGGTTAAATTGGCAACTGAACTTTTCGCTTGTTCAGATAATATACTTACAGCATCGAAAAACGTTTCAACTGCGTGGAAAATCTGTGAGCCCTATGTTGAAGAGTGGCTAACTAATAACGGGGTAGAACGCTCATAGTAAAATGTAACAATGTAACAAGAGAAAACCTGGCGGACAACGAGGCCATAACGGCACAACCTTAGAGTTGGTCGATAACCCAGACGAAACGATTGCGCTGGCGATTGATCGTCTTACACTACCGAAAGAGAACAACTACGTCTGCTTTTAGCATTCACTAATAGTAATTACGAGATTGACCAAATGCCTGATTTTGGCCGCAAGCAGACACACTCAAGCTAAGATTCGCAAATAAAGTTTCCTTCTGCGTGTGGAATAGGGAATAGATTAACGAACAATTTAGCAGGTAATCGGAAATCGTCGTACTGAGTACTTAACCGTTTCGGAACAACCAATCCTTTGACTCTTCATTCGCCGCATCGAATATTCCAAATTCTTGGTCGCGAATACCGAATACCTATAACCCAACAAATAAAACGACCACTCAGCTTGTTAAGAAAACGTTAAGCAACCCACAAAACACAATGTTATTAAAGCATCTGAAAGTCTGAACGCTACCTTGCTTAAATTTACGAGGAGAAATGATATGCGCAGATTGCTTGGCGGTATCGGACTATGCTGGTTGTTACTAAATTCAGCTGTCTATGCGGCCCAATACTCAGTCACTGTTGTTGACAACCCACGCCCGGTTAGCCTGTCCGGAATCAATGACGCCGGTCAAATCGTTGGAAGCGCCTATCAAAGTGGGAGTATTTTACTCGACGCCTACTATTGGCAGTCTCCTCACCAGGGCATGGACCTTGGCCGGCTGGGATGCTCTTACGAGAATGAAGGGGAATGTTATTCCAAGGCCTTTGACCTCAACAATAACGGGGTCGTTATCGGTGAGAGTCATACCCATCCGGGCTATGCTTATTTACCCGTGGCTTTTCGCTGGGAAAACGGTGCGATGGAGCAGATTACTACCGTCGGCGTGGAGTTTTCCCGAGCGCAAGCTATCAATAACAGGGGCACCATCACCGGATTCGGCCGGGCTACTTACAACTACAGCTATGTTTCCCAAGCCTATGTGCGTTTTAATGACGGGCAGACAGTGGGCCTGTGGGGCGCCGCCTCCGGACTGGCCAGCTTCGCCTATGGGATCAACGATAACGATACGGCAGCCGGTTGTTATACCCCGCTGGGATACTTGCTAACCCCGGGTTACTGGAGTGATAACGGCAGCGGCCAATATCAACTCACGGCACTGCCGGCGCCGGGATCGCAGGCCTGTGTGGAAGCGATTAACGATCAAAACGTCATGGCCGGGTATGCGATTGATAGTACCGGCGCCCACCATGGCGCCGTCTGGGAGAACGAGCAATTCACCGATTTGGGTACGCTGGGTGTCTATGTGAATTACAGCCATGCCACAGCCATTAATAATGCCAAACAGGTGGTTGGTCACTACAGCAGTTGGCAGCGCTTATGCCGGCCGACCTGTAGAACCAAAACCCATGCCTTGGGATTTATCTGGGAAAACGGCGCCATGACGGCACTCGATAACCTAATGGCCGAGCCCGATGTGTATGTGACCGACGCCTTCGATATCAACGATTCAGGGCAAATCGCCGCGTCGGGTATCGTCAACGGTTCCGCGGAATTTTTGATTTTAATGCCAGTACCTTAGGAGAAGGTGTCATCAATGCGTTGAGGGCATGGTACCTTGCTAAGGTGCTCACTTTATGACTGCGCAAAATAAGGTATAAGTTACGCGTGATATTGGTAATTTGTTTGCTGCTAGCCGCACCTATTGGCTCTACGCATTTCTTGACTACCTATAACGAAATTTGCGGCGATATGTTGATGTATCGCGCCAAATTCGGATTATATGAGTACGGGGCTCTTGATGACGAAGCGGGACAGAGGTGGGTCTGTAATCACAAAATAATGGGCATCCGTGGTAACTTTATGAAATGCAAACTTACACCAAAAGAATGCCGAATGGCTGGATACTAACAATAATTAATTAGTGTGAGTCGTGGCCCGGCCTAATCCCGTTGCATGTATCGGCTCCGAAGCCTCGACGCCCGCAAGAACTGGTCGTCCAAGGCACGCTCGAAGGGTAGAAACCGGTGATGAACTGCGGCGTTTCGAATTTGCCGGGCGGCGTTTAAGCCGCACGCGCTGATCACCATATCAAAGAAAGGAAACAAGGCATGTACCGGATAGTCGTGAAAGACATTTAATTGCCGGCCGTCCCTTTCTAAGATCGACACCGTTTCCCTGTCGTCGGGGCAAAACACGGCTATGACCGGATCAAGCTGTTTACCGTGAGCGAGTTCAAAGGTATAGTCGATCAGTTGTTGAATTTCATCTCGGCCGCCGGAATGTATGACGGCCCACACCGGTCGCCCTCCCGCCGCCAGATCCTGAATTTTCGTTACCGTTTTCAAGTCCGGCTCGTGGGGAGGGTCTTTAAGCTGCAGGTCTTCCAATCTCGGACAGTGCTTTGCCAGGTACAGCCGGTGTTGGGGATCGATATCCTCCAAGAGAAACACCCGGTCAAACCACGGGCCATCGTTTGAGCCAAGTCTGCGGCTGTATTCGGACCAACGCAGCAAGCGCGCCACATGCCATGTTTCGTAGCTTCGGAGACCGGTGATGTGACTCCACTCACCGATAATTCCGGCCGGAAAGGCGTCAATAATAACCAGGGTGGGCGCAAACGCTCTCAGTTTACCGTTAAGCCAATCGGCGAACGCCGCCGGTGACCGGCTTAACACGGTTGTGGACGCTTCAATGGCGTCCCTGAGCACTTGCTTTCGTTTGGGATGAAAAACGGCGGTATCAAAATCATTGCCTCGGATCATGGTTGTCAGTGGCGCCCCCACCCAGGCGGCGAATACCGGCCCGGCAATCATGGGTAGATACCCGCCAAAACTGGCCACGTGGGTGTATTTTTTTTCGCCGTGAAGATCCTCCAGCACGTTCCACAATCGTTGCAATCCGTGGGATAAATCGGCGCCAATGGGGCAGAAGATGTCCAAACCGTACTGCTTGGTTTGGTGGCTTAGCCGGTTGCCACCAAATTTCTTGCGCGCGCTCAAATGCGCCACATCCACCTCGATGCCATGTTGGCGTAACCCGCTGACAATGCGGTCGCAGGACTGCGCCATGCCGCCCTGGTCCGGAAAATAGTTTTCGGTTAACCATAGGGCCCGCATGGGGGCGGGTCGATCACACGGTTTAACTGTCGAAAAAGCCATGTTCTTCGGATTCATCAAAGGCGGCGGGCTCTACCAGATCCTGGTCGAATGCACGGATATCGTAGTCATCATAATAGTGATCAAAATATATGCCGGAATAATATGGGCTATAGTGGCTGTTTTGATAATAGCGGTGCCGGTAGCTATGGGTCCATCCCCGGTCGTATTGGGTGTAATTGCCGGTCACCTCACTTTCAGATTTCTGCTTGGCGTTGCAGTCCACGCACATAAGCACGTCATCCGCCAGTACTATGCCGTGTTCCGCACAGGTCGGGCGGTTGCACATCTGACAGAGTTTAAGCGCGGTTTGACCGCAATCGCGCAAAATAAAGAAACCCTTTTTACCGCACATTTGGGCATGGTTTTATCCTTGTTTTTGATGCTCGGCTTGCTTATATATGCCGCCAATGAGGTTTAGAAAGCGGTTCATATCGACCACCCAATTCATATTATTCAACCCCGTGGTACGGCTTTCCAACACGGCCCTTTCGCGATAGGTATTCCGCTTGTCGCCGGCCTTCGTCTTTTCCATGGTGGATGGATAGCTGTGAGGCAGTCCCATATTGACGGACAGCATGCGTTTTGCCTTGTATTTGCATTTGTTTTTTTTCGGCTTACGGATATAACGACTACGCACTAAATCGGTTATCTGCAACTGCAGACTGGTACCGTCGTACAATCGCGCCCGTCCATGAAACCATGGGTCCTGATAATAGATATCGGTGATACGGTTGGACTTTTTGTCGGTTTTGAGTATTTTGCTTTTGATGTCCGCCCCCCGAAAATCGATATTCAATTCCAGCTTGGAACCGGGCTTAAGGTCTTCCGATAAGATGGTCAACATGGGTTCTACGAATTGCCTGAGGTTGTCGGGAATATCTTTGCGTCGCAGTGAAAAATAAAAATAGGTGTTGGCTATGGCGAACAGTAGTAAAACAGCACCGATCAAGGCCCCCACAATGCGCGGTAGTCCGAATAGGAAAATGTACCCGCTTAGGTAACTGAATAGGTACCCGCCCACGGCGGACCATCCTGCGGTCTTTCTAGCATCGTCGTTGAGCTCATCAAATTCCGACACCTGCTGCACCGTTTTCAGCCATTTCTCGGGAGTATACGCACCGGACATTTTTTTGTTTTTGATAAAGGTTTTTTGTACCGCGGTAAGGCCGGCATGTTTTTTTAGCGCCGCCAGTGTTTTCATCACTCTTCCTTATTATTATTATTCACCTGTTGTTGTCTTTAGGTCATAAACGTCTATGCCGCAAAAATCAAGTGAGCGACGTGTTCAACGATTGGTACAATCGGGCAAGCTGATTGGTTTGATGGGACCATGTCAGGTGCTGGAGGAAATGCCGCCTGGCGGCTGTTGCGATTTCCGCGATCTTATCGGGGAATTCCAGCAGAACTCGAATTCGCCGGGCCAACGCTGAAGGACGGTCCGGCTCCACCAAAACCCCCGTCTGTTGGTCTACGATCAATTCCCTGACCGACGGGAGATCCGAGGCAACCACGGCCACACCAGCCGCCATGGATTCGATAATTTTTAACGGACAGCATCCTTGCTGCAAATTCCGCGGACAAGGCGTCAGCGGTGCCACGGACAAGGTGGCATGCTGCAGCCACGGCGCCAGTTCGGTTTTTTTTAATCGGTATTTCCAATGTATGCGATGCTCAAGTTGATATTTTTGAATCAATTTTCGAAAGGCTTTGGTTCGGTTTACCTTGGAAGAACAACAGATTACCAAGTGCAAACGCTCCATGTCCTTTAGCAAATGCATGGCTTTAATAAGAACTTCCAGTCCCTGCCAGGGTTGCACGGCACCGATGTAAATTAAATACGATTCCGGCGCATCGGACGGCCGCGGCTGCTGTGTTTGAGCTTCCGCGCCGTTGTATATAACTGTACATTTATCCCCGTCCAAGCCTAGCGCTATCAAGTTGTCCTTTAAGGATTGGGACGGCGTAATCACATGATCGGCCTGTTGCCAGCAATACTGTTCCAGTTTGCGAATTTTTTTCACGGTTTGATCGCCGATGGCCGGATAGGTCTGGGCAAGTTCAATGGAAGGTAGGCCGTTGATTTCGTAAATATTGATAGTCGCCCGTCGGGAACGATGCAAAATCGGAATTCCCGACCATGGATCCCGGAAGTGACAAATTTTTAAGTCCCCCGCCAGGCGCTCGACCACCCCGCTCAGGTGCCGGCTGTAGGCCATGGTACGTTTCAGGAGGTTGGGCTCCAGCCCTTGAAAGCGCACGATTTCCACATTGTCTTCCCGCTGATAATAGGGCAAATCGTGATCCCCGAGCACATGCAGCAATCCGTTCCCATAAACCTCGAACAGGGTTTTCGCCATGTGGTGGATGTGGGTGGCGGCGCCTTTGGCGGAAGGGTAAATATCAAAAGCGGCATAAAGGGCTTGATGCAAATAGGCCGGATAGTACGATTGTTGTATGACTGTTTATAATTCGCGCGTCATTGAAATATTTGTTATCGTAAAGCTTGGATGCCGTTTAGAGTACGACATATTCTAGGAATGCGCAATTGTGAATATGGTGTTAATGAGCACGGCAAAACCGCACCCCTATCGATCCCGGGCGGGTATTCAGTGTCACGCGGGGGAGGGTTGGGTATGATTCAATGGTGAATAATCAGCGAGTCCGGGATGAGTCCGGCCCATGAAAGGCCAGACCTCGAATGGGACTGTATTAAAACAAATCCGTAAAAAGTTCTATCGCATCCGACCCAAACGACACCACCGCTCATAATTCAATGAGAAATTCAGCGACACGCCGACACCAAGTTTAAAGTCCACATTGCCGTTGATGATGCCGTCTTCCGCGCCGAATCCCGCGCCGCCACCCACGCCGGCCGACACGCCCACGCCCATGCCCATGCCTGTGTCCTGTTTGTCCTTGATTCCCACGTTGGCCGAGGCGGCGGTTGCACCAAAATCGGCACAGGTCATTTCCACCGAAATACTGCCACAGCCGCTGGCTCTACATTTTATCGGTGTAGCTGGTAAGCCCTAAGTTCGAGGGCTTCACGATGCGCACAAAACTGTTTTGCAGCCTTGCCTCATAGGCGGACAGCGGCGTCTTGCTTAACACAAGCTTGCTGCCGTCATTGATGTCAACGATAAATGCCGTGCCTGGCTCGGAATCGTTCGTGTGCATCAGATCCGGGAGGCCGTTGCCGTTGTTGTCGTTAGAATTTCCCGCTTTTCCACCGCCTCCTCCACCACTGCAGGAAGCCATGAGGAGTAAAATACTCAAAAACAAAAAAGCCTGATGAAATGCTGTTAGTAGTTTAGAACCCGTAGCCCGGGTTCGTGCCTCACCCAGGCTACGGGTTCTCATCCAGGGACATATACGTTTAAATGCAAATGCCCGAAAACAAAAATCAAACAAGAGTAGCTATGCATTGCAAAGCAAGTTTAGTGTCCGAGTTGATCCGGATACTAAACTTATAAACAGTCGGCGGAGGATCCGTTGTCAACTAAAAAAAATAGAAAAATAGAAAAAAACCAAAAACCATTATTACGCTCTAACGCTTAAGAGCGGCGACTCATTGAATTTATAAGCCGCGAAGCGCTGTTTATGCCCTTGATGGGCGCTAAGTCTGTCGATGGACTTGGGTTGGTGTTCCTCCATGTTGGTGGTAGTGCCCATGTTTTGAAGAAGTTGCAGGGGCGACCATATATATCCGGTTTTCCCCGGGGTCGAATGCGACCCCGGGCCTGATGCGATCCGAACGGACGCAGGGTAAAATATCCTGCCAGGCAGGTTGCGGTGTGGCGGCACAATCACGTCAACCTGCACGAAAAACGCCGGTTGCAGTGTGTGGGTGGCGCAGGTAACTGCCGCCTAATTGCAGCACTTATTTGGCGCGTTGCGCGGATAGCTGCCGTGAAACCGCCATAAAAACGGAAATGACTTTTTTTAGTTTCCTGCTTGGTAGATAACACCCTAACGCGATAAAATAACTTTTGGCAGTTATGGGGAGCAGGGAGTCATGGTGGACATTCAAGTCAGCGAGTTGGCCGTTTATCCGTTGAAATCCGCCGCGCAAATTCCACTGCGGCAAACCGTGATCGACCCGTTCGGGTTTCAATTTTATCGACGCTGGATGGTGGTCGACGCACAGAACAGGTTCCTCAGTCAACGTGATATGGCCCGTATGTGCCTGATCAAGCAGTCGGTTGAGCAGGCCGGCTTAACTCTTCGGGCCCCCAGCATGACGGCGCTGTTTGTCCAGGCCGGTGGTGCAGTCGCCCGTCGGGTGAGCGTATGGCGTGATGAGTGCGATGTGCTTGATTGCGGCGACGAGGCGGCTCGCTGGATCAGCGATTTCCTGCAGCAGCCGTGTCGCATGGTGTATTTTCCTGATCACGAAAAACGCTGGGTCGACAAGCACTACGCAAGTGAGGGTTCCCTAACCGCTTTTACCGATGGTTTTCCCATTTTATTGCTATCCCAAGCGTCGTTGGACGATTTGAATGCCCGCATGGCTGTGCCATTGGAAATGAAGCGGTTTCGACCGAACCTGGTAGTCAGTGGATGCGCGGCGTTTGACGAGGATAACTGGCGCGGCATACGCATCGGCGATGTGACTTTTGATGTTGTCAAGCCATGCAGCCGATGCATGATTCCCAGTATCGATCCGGATACGGGTGAGCGCAGCGGCGCCGAACCGACCCGGACATTATTGACTTACCGTAAAAAAGGCAACAAGGTCTATTTCGGACAGAATGTGCTGGCACGGGCGCAAGGAGCGATTGCCGTAGGTATGCCCGTTGAGGTGCTCGGCTAGTGTAGCGTCTCCTATAAAACGTGCATTGAGAAAGCCACCCAAGGTGCGAGATAGATTTTTTTAGGCAACCATCAAGTCTATCTCGTCACAAGGTGCGTTTTATATGGGACACTACACTAGTTCCGGGTGGCGAGCCCATCGTTTTCACCCCTATTCATTTTAGCAGTCTGGGGCAACTCCGCCGATCGTATTGTATTACGCTTTGCGCCGCTGCCGTACAGCCTGAGCCAATTGCAGTAAGACGGTTTCGGTCTGTTGCCAATCAATACAGGGATCGGTAATACTTTGGCCGTAAGTCAGCGCACGGCCCGGTTTGACATCCTGCCGCCCGGCAACCAGATGACTTTCCAGCATGGTGCCGATAATGGTTGGGTCGCCGCCGCCGATTTGGTGGGCGATATCGGCGCATACCAGCGACTGGTTTTCATGTTTTTTACGGCTGTTTGCGTGGCTGCAATCAATCATGATTTTGCATTCCAGCTTGGCGTTGCGCAGAGCCTCGCAGGCTGCTTGTACATTCACCGCGTCATAGTTGGGCTGTTTTCCGCCACGCAGAATAATATGGCAGTCTTGATTACCGGTGGTGGAAAATATGGCTGAACGGCCCTGTTTGGTCAGCGACAGGAATATATGGGGTTGGCCGGCGGAGCGAATGGCATCGATGGCGATTTTCAGGTTACCGTCAGTACCGTTTTTAAATCCTACCGGGCAGGAAAGTCCCGACGCCAATTCCCGATGCACCTGGCTTTCCGTGGTACGCGCGCCGATGGCGCCCCAGCTCACCAGGTCGGCAATGTATTGAGGGGTGATCAAATCCAGGAATTCGGTGCCGGCGGGAACGCCCAGTTCATTGATATTCAACAGCAGTTGCCGGGCAAGGCGCAAACCTTTGTTGATTCGAAAACTGCCGTCAAGATCGGGATCGTTGATCAGCCCTTTCCAGCCCACCGTGGTGCGCGGTTTTTCAAAATACACGCGCATGACGATAAACAACTCGTCAATCAATTGTTCACGTAAGGCTTGCAGCCGTTCGGCGTATTCCAAGGCGGCGACGGTGTCATGGATGGAGCAGGGTCCGACCACAACCAGGCAGCGGTCATCGTGCATATGCAGGATATTTTGAATGCATTGCCGGGCGCTGAACGCTGTTTCGGCGGCCCGATCCGTAAGCGGGTATTCTTCACGGATCGACTCCGGGCTGGCGACTTCTTTGATCGCATTAATACGAAGATCGTCGGTACGGTACTTCATTGACTTGCCTGCAACTACACGGTTAGACGGCGACCGGCGCTTTAATGGCGGGATGGCACCGGTAATCGGTGATGTTCACATCCTCATAGCGATAGTCGAAAATACTGGCTGCTTTTTTCAGTTGCAACCGCGGTAAAGGAAAAGGATCCCGCTCCAACAGGGTTTTTGCCTGATCCAAATGATTCGCATATAAATGCACGTCGCCACCGGTCCAGACAAAATCGCCGGGAGCCAGGTCACATTGCTGTGCCACCATATGGGTCAGTAAAGCATAAGAGGCGATATTAAACGGTACACCCAAAAACACATCGGCACTGCGCTGATACAACTGGCAGGAAAGCCTGCCGCTGGCAACATAAAATTGAAACAGGGTATGGCAAGGCGGTAAAGCCATCCGGTCGACTTCCGCCACATTCCAGGCGCTGACGATATGGCGGCGTGAGTCCGGATTTTGTTTGAGGCCGTCTATAAGGATTTGAATCTGGTCCACGGGACCGTCGGGGCCGGGCCAGGCGCGCCATTGGCTGCCGTATACCGGGCCGAGTTCGCCATTTTCATCCGCCCATTCATCCCATATGCTGACGCCGTTTTGCTGCAGATACCGGATATTGGTACTGCCCTGCAGGAACCACAACAATTCGTGAATGATAGACCGAAAGTGAAGTTTCTTGGTGGTAACGGTGGGAAACCCCCGCTGTAGCGGGAAACGCATCTGGTATCCAAACAGGCTTAGGGTACCGGTGCCGGTGCGGTCATCCTTGCGCGTACCTTCGCGCAACAGGGTATCGATCAAGTCAAGATAAACCCGCATTAAGCTTTTTCCGCCGCGGCTTTAACCGATTGCATGCGGTACGCCAGTATGATCAGCGCAATGCCGGCCAGTATCATGGGCGTGGATAATACTTGACCCTGGGTCACCCAGCCGAAAGCCACGTAACCCAGATGCGCGTCAGGCTGGCGAAAAAATTCCACCGTGGAACGGAATATGCCGTAACCGAGTAAAAACGCGCCGGACACCGCCATTCTTGGGCGGGATTTGGCGGAAAAAAACCATAAAATCGAAAACAGCAGCAATCCTTCCAAAAAACCTTCATACAGTTGTGACGGGTGGCGGCAAGTGGCCATGCAGGTTTCAACCGGCGTGGGACCGTTCATGGTGGGTTTTAAAAGGGTCAGTTTTTCGGGTAAGGCCACGCAAAAGTTTTCCGCGGCCGAAGTCGGGGATGGATCGCCGCAGGCTTGATGGCATTGGGTGTTGGCGTTCCAGTCACGAAATACCATGCACCAGGGCACATCCGTCGGGCGTCCCCACAGTTCGCCATTGATAAAGTTTCCCATACGACCGCTAAACAGGCCCAACGGTGCCAGCGGTACGGTAAAATCGGTGACCTGAAAAAATCCCTTTTTATAGCGCCGGCAGAACAGGCCAATGGCCAACATCACACCGATGGCGCCGCCGTGAAAGGACATGCCGCCCTCCCAAATTTTAAACAGAAAAATCGGGTCGGCGAGTAATTTGGACATCTGGTAAAAAACTACATAGCCTATGCGGGCGCCCAATATCAGCCCCAGGGCGCTGTAGAATATAAGGTCGATGACTTCGTCGGCAGTCCAGCCTGAGTTGGGTTGTTTGGCCCGGTAACGGCCAAGCATCAGGGCCAGCGCAAAACCCAGCAGGTAGGACACACCGTACCAGCGAACCGCCAGCGGACCCACTTCAAAAATGACCGGACTAATATCAGGTTGAATCATCATAGTGGCGGCCATGTTACCATAACGAACCGAAACGAAACAGAAAATACACCCACAGGGTGGGGTAGGGGGGAGTCTTTTGAAATGGTTATTGATGTTGACCGCCGGTGTAAGCCTGCTTTTAGTAAACGCCTGCAGCCCACCGCCACCGGCGGACAAAGCCGCCGCCAATACAGTCAAAGCGTTTTATCAGGCCCTGAAGAACAAGGACTATGGCGCGGTGATGAATTATTACGCAGATGATTTTTTTAAAAATCAGAGCAAAGACGCCTGGCTGGAGGTGTTAAAAAAACGCGGTGATTTGCAAAAAGTCGATGTTGGCCATTTGCAGGCCGACACCCGTTTCAGCGGTAAGTTTTATATCTTTCAAATGCACACTGTTTACAGCGGCGAACCCAAGCGGGAGACGCTCACCCTGGTGTGGAGTATTGAAGACAATAAACTCAAAATCGTCGGTCACATGCTAGATCAATGATAACCCACAGACCTGTTATTTCCTGCAAAATGACCGGGTTTTGTGACCGGGTGTCGGCCTATACAATGGCAAAGGTCATCAACCCATAAGCGAATCGTTATGAATCATTTGCAAGGCCAGGCCAGTCTTTATTTGCGCCAGCACGTTGAACAGCCGGTGGATTGGTATCCGTGGGGGCGGCAAGCCCTGGACATAGCCCGGCATGAGCAAAAACCTATATTGTTATCCATTGGTTATTCGGCGTGCCATTGGTGTCATGTCATGGCTCATGAATGTTTCGACGATCCGAACGTTGCGGCCGTGATGAATGAATTGTTTGTCAATATCAAGGTTGATCGCGAAGAACGCCCGGATTTGGATAAAATTTACCAACAGGCACACTATCTGCTGAATCAGCGCAGTGGCGGCTGGCCCTTGAATGTCGTGGTGACGCCTGACGAGCAAATACCTTTTTTTAGCGGTACCTATTTTCCCAAGCAGGCACGCCACGGCATGCCGCCTTTTGTCGATGTATTACGGCATGTGGCGAGAATTTACCGCGACAACCGCGATGATGTTGAGAACCAAAACCGGCGATTACTTGACTTCCTGCAGCACGGCCTTGAACGTACCGCCAATGAGCGCACCCTGAATCTGGCGCCGCTGGATACAGCGGTGAATACCTTGCACGATTCGTTTGACCGGACATACGGCGGCTTCGGCTCGGCACCCAAATTTCCTCATCCGTCCACCATGGTGATACTTACCGGGCTTTGGCGGGCCGGTGGTGAGCATAGCCGCGGTGGGTATGACATGACCTCATTCAGTTTGGAAAAAATGGCACGCGGCGGATTGGCAGACCAATTGGGCGGCGGTTTTTTCCGTTATTCGGTGGATGAACGGTGGACCGTTCCCCATTTTGAAAAGATGTTGTATGACAACGGGCCGTTGCTGGAATTGTACGCCCAGTATGCCCGATGGGACGAGAATACCGAGCGCCGGGCGCTGTTCACGGATACAGCCGATGGCATCGTACAGTGGCTATTGCGGGAAATGCGCGATGAAAAAGGCGGGTTTTATGCGACCCTGGATGCGGATTCCGAAGGCGAGGAGGGCGGATACTACTTGTGGGCGGCGCAACAATGGGATGCTTTGCTGGATGAAGGGGACGCCGCCTGGGCCAGACAGGTGTTCGGGTTAAACGAGCCGGCCAATTTTGAGGGGCAATGGCATCTACAACGACTGCCGTCCGTTGAAACCAGGCAGGGTTAATATCATCACATTGTAAAGCGCCTGTTAGGCGAGCGTCAGCGGCGTGTTGGCCCGGATCGGGACGAGAAAATTATTACCGCGTGGAATGCTTTGATGATCAAAGGTCTGGCCGTGGCCGGACGCTTGCTGAATAAGCCCGATTATATTCAAGCCGCCGAGCAAGCAGTGGATTTTATTCGGGAAAACGTCTTTGTTGATAACCGCCTGTTTTCGGTTTATCAGGACGGCGGTGCCAGGCAACGCGGTTACCTGGATGACTATGCCTATCTTATCGATGCCTTGCTTGCACTGCTGCAAGCGCGATGGCGCAACGTGGATATGGAAATGGCCATAGCCTTGACGGAATCCATGCTGCATCATTTCTATGATGAAGGGGTCGGGGCTTTTTATTTTACCGCCGATGATAGTGAAAAACTTTTCCACCGCCCGATGAATTTCACCGATGACGCCACCCCAGCCGGTAATGCCGTCGCTGTGCAGGGGTTAACCCGGATGGGTACCGCCCTGGGTAATGAATCCTGGCTGCAAACAGCGGAGAAAGTGGTTCGCACAGCGTGGTCCGATTTAGAGCAGTTTCCCCACGCGCATTGCGCGCTGCTAAACGCCACCATGCAGATTGTGCAAGGCGAACCCCTGGTGGTGCTTCGCGGCGAGCCGGCCGAGCTCAAGCATTGGCGCCAAGCCCTGCTGGAGGCCGGAAGTTCCCATACCCTATGGGCCATGCCGTCTCAAATCCGTCCCGCGGGTATATTGGACAAACCTGCCCTGGGACCATGCACCGCCTATGTTTGTCATGCCACCCAATGCGCGGAGCCTGTCGAAGAACTGGGCCGTCTCAAAGCGATATTGAGGTTGTAGATAAACCGGAACTACGGCGCCAGTTTTTTAATTCTCCAGGCGAGAAACGCGGGGATTGAGGTATTGTTCACGTTTCTCGGTATCGAACCGTTGTTTAATATCGTAATACTTTGGCTAGGCCGCTATTTTTATCTCGATAATCCTATAGTTAAGAGTATCCGCGTCGATAAAAAGACAACCAAAGGGCGTTTTTTTCGCCCGGAGGTCGGATTAGTGCCTTTGGCAGATCATAATAGCAGGATAACTGGAAAATGGGTGCCGCCTAAGTGGTGTTGATACAGGTATAAAAAATACTTTGTTAGTTTTGTATGGTGAGTGAAAGTGGGTAGATAACAAAAGGGTGGCGTATGGCTGCAAGGGTAAATCTGGCGTTTGGTGATGAAAAGTTTATCCCATAATATCGATCCGGTAGAGGTTACACCGTCACAGCCTGGTGGTGGCGTCAGCCTTGTGCAATTTTCCGATTTGCATTTGCATGACAACCCGGCGGAAACGTTATTAGGGGTTAATACAGACGTTTCCTTTTCCGCCGTCGTGCAATTGGCCAAGCACAACCATTGGTCGCCGGATTTGGTATTGGTAACCGGCGATATGGTGCATAGCGGTTCAGTTGCCGGTTATCGAAAATTGTTGCGCCAACTGCAGCAACTGCGCAGTGACACTTTTTGTTTACCGGGTAATCATGACATGCCATCCAACATGCACCAGGTGCTCAACGCGGGCAAGGTCAGTACCAAGCGAGTTATTACCGCCGGTGCATGGACTATCGTTATGTTGGATTCCACCGTGCCAGGGCAGGAAGGCGGAGCATTGAGTCTGGATGAAATTCAATTGTTGGACAAAGTATTGCAGCAGCATCGCGACAGCTATGTCCTGGTCGCTCTGCATCATCCACCCAACTCGGTGGGCTGTACATGGTTGGATTCCATGGCCTTGGCCAATCCGGAAGACCTTTTTGAAGTGATTGACAGGCACCGTCATGTGCGTTGTGTTCTTAATGGTCATGTACACCAGCACCACCAGGTCATACGCAATAATGTGATGTATTTATCCTCGCCTTCGACCTGCGTTCAATTTAAGCCCCAATGCGATCAGTTTGCCGTGGACACCCGTACTCCCGGTTATCGTTGGATGCGATTGCAGGCCAACGGCAGTATCCGCACGGGTATCAACCGCTTGGACCAATTACCCGCCGACATCGATATTGCCGCCAGCGGTTACTAAGCCCCAGCGCTGGATGGCAATTTTTTCATGATTTCAATGGTATAACATTCATAAATAATCTAAAGCATGAATAGATGGTATTTATCTTCACAAAATGTAAGGTTAATTGCGATAAGATTATTTTATGTCTAGTAAGATAATACTGAATTGAACTAGCCTATCGTTTGCCAATATATTGCACATTATATTTATACTACCAATATCGCGTCTCGCAGTGCGGGACCAGCAACGGGACATGCTTCATATTCAGGGCGCGGGAATTCTGGAACAGCACCTTACCTCGCCCAGTATATAAAATATGGTTATTAACAATTACACCGGGCTTCTGGATTGGCCTGGTGGCAAACGCGTAGGTAACTGTTATGCAAAAACTGGTTAAACCCCACGGCGGCGGCCCGCTCAAACCCCTGCTACTTGAAGGCCAGGCAGTGGCCGACGAAAAAGCACGCGCGCAGTCACTGCATCAAGTTCAAATCACCTCCCGCGAAGTGGGCGACCTGATTATGCTGGGTATCGGCGGGTTTACCCCCTTGGACGGGTTTATGGGGCGCGAGGATTGGCAAAACGTGTGTGACCGCATGCATACGGCCTCGGGATTGTTCTGGCCCATTCCGATTACCCTGTCAGTGGATAAAGCCGTCGCCGACGGTATCGCCGAAGGTTCGGAAATTGCCCTGGTGGAAACCAGCAAGGATACCCATCGAGTGGAATCCGGCGACATTATCGCCACCATGAAGGTGACGGAAAAATACACCATCGATAAAGAACACGAATGCCGTGAAGTATTTAAGACCACGGATTTGGATCATCCGGGTGTGAAAATGGTGATGGCGCAAGGCGACGTTAACCTGGCGGGTACGGTAAAAGTGCTGTTGCAAGGTCATTTTCCTGAATCCTACCCGCAAATATATATGACTCCCCAGCAAACCCGCAGCCTGTTTGAGGCCAAAAAATGGGTTACCGTGGCGGCATTTCAAACCCGCAATCCCATGCACCGATCCCATGAATACCTGGCTAAAATTGCCGTGGAAATTTGCGACGGCGTTTTGATTCATTCCTTGCTCGGACAGCTTAAACCCGGTGATATTCCAGCCGATGTTCGCTCCAAGGCAATCAGCGCCTTGATTGACGGCTATTTTGTCAATGACACCGTTGTGCAATCCGGATATCCGATGGATATGCGCTACGCGGGGCCGCGGGAAGCTCTGTTGCATGCCTTGTTCAGGCAAAACTACGGTTGTTCCCACCTGATCGTGGGACGTGACCACGCCGGTGTTGGCGATTATTACGGTCCTTTTGATGCCCACCATATATTTAACGAGATTCCGAAGGATGCCTTGGAAACCCAGGCACTGAAAATCGACTGGACTTTTTGGTGCCATAAATGCGAAGGTATGGCCTCTATGCGCACCTGCCCCCATGAAGCTGAGGACCGGCTATTGCTATCCGGTACCAAGCTGCGTAAGGCATTATCCGAGGGGGCGGACGTTCCGGATCACTTTAGCCGCCCGGAAGTACTCGCCATCCTGCGTGAGTACTACGGCAGTTTGAAGGACGATGAAAAAGTGGAAGTGAAGTTAAGTGGCCATTCGGCGCGCTGACGATTTGAGTTGAGTTTATATGGCTGTTGTCATATGAAATCGCGAGTTTTTAATTAACTGACAAGACGTATGGAGAAATAAAGATGCCAACCTATGTACGTACTGATAAATGCGATGGCTGCAAAGGTCAGGACAAGACCGCTTGTATGTATATTTGTCCTCATGACTTAATGCTGTTGGACAAAGATGGTAGCCTGACCGGTCATGCCATGAAAGCATTTAACCAGGAGCCGGAACAATGCTGGGAATGTTATTCCTGTGTCAAGATCTGTCCCCAACAAGCTATCGAATGCCGCCATTATGCTGACGTCGTACCCATGGGTGCTTCGGTCCAGCCAATGCGTGGAACCGACTCGATTACGTGGACCATTAAGTTCCGTAATGGCACGCTGAAACGCTTTAAGTTTCCGATTCGTACCACCCCGGAAGGTTCCGCGGATCCCAATGCCGGCATGCCCGCAACGGATTCCAGCAAGCTCGAAGATCCCGCTGTGCTCTTTACCAACGATATGCACTCCTGCGATGCGTCGCAATTGGTTAACGGTTAATAGAGAAATTTTTCGGGATTTATTGAGAGGGTAAGAATATGTCAGATTACGGGTTTGGAAAACCAGAAGTCATTGAAGAGGAAGTTGACATCCTCATTATCGGCGGCGGCATGGCCGCCTGCGGTACCGCCGTGGAAATCATGCGTTGGGCGGAAGCCAAGGATCTTAAAATCAAATTGATCGACAAGGCCGCCCTGGATCGTTCCGGCGCGGTGGCGCAGGGCCTGTCCGCGATCAATACCTACATGGGTGAAAATGACCCCGCCGACTACGTGCGTTACGTACGTCAGGATTTGATGGGTATTATTCGTGAAGACCTGGTATACGATGTCGGCCGCCACGTGGACAGTTCCGTGCACTTGTTCGAAGAATGGGGTTTGCCTGTTTGGAAACAAAAAGGCGACGAAGGCAAGAAACTGCCCGCAGGCGGTAAGCCGGTGCGTTCCGGTAAATGGCAGATCATGATCAACGGTGAGTCTTACAAATGGATCGTCGCTGAAGCGGCCAAGAAATCCTTGGGTATGGACAATATCCAGGAACGCGTGTTTATTGTCCGCTTGGTCAACGATAAAAACGATCCGAGCCGCGTGGCCGGTGCCGCCGGATTCTCCGTTCGTGAACACAAACTGTATATCTACAAATTCAAGTGCTGCATGATGGCGTGCGGCGGTGCGGTCAACGTATTTCGACCCCGTTCAGTCGGTGAGGGCACGGGTCGCGCATGGTATCCGGTCTGGAACGCGGGTTCCACCTACGCCATGGCGGCTGAAACCGGTGCCGAACTGACCATGATGGAAAACCGTTTCGTACCGGCTCGTTTTAAAGACGGTTACGGTCCGGTGGGCGCATGGTTCTTGTTGTTTAAAGCACAAGCTATGAACGCGGCCGGTGAAGACTATCAGGAAAAGAACGCTCACATGCTGCAAGAGCATGGTTACGGCGCTTATGTGGACGGCCATAAAATGGGAACCTGTCTGCGTAACCACCTGATGATGAAGGAAATGCGCGAAGGCCGTGGACCGATCTTTATGGATACGCCCACCGCCATGGCCAAATTGGCCGAAAAGATGACGCCGAAGGAAATCAAACACCTGGAAGCCGAAGCCTGGGAAGACTTCCTGGATATGACCATCGGTCAATGCGGAGTATGGGCAGGTGAAAACATCGAGCCGGACAAAGAAATGTCCGAATTGATGCCGACCGAACCCTACCTGCTGGGTTCCCACGCCGGATGTGCCGGTATTTGGGTCTCCGGTCCCACCGATATTCCCGGCGTTCCGGAAGATTGGAGCTGGGGTTACCGCGCGATGACCACTGTGAAAGGTCTGTTCACCGCCGGTGACGGTGTGGGCGCATCCGGGCATAAATTCTCATCCGGTTCGTTTACCGAAGGCCGTTTTGCCGCCAAGTCCATGATCAAGTTTGCCTTGGACAACAAGGACTGGAAACCGGAAATGGCCCGTACCGTGGACGAGTTGGTGGAAGAGATTTATGGACCAGTGAAGAACTACCTGCAGCATAAAGACTACACCACCGCCATCGACGTGAATCCCCACTACATCACGCCGAAGATGTTGCAGTTCCGCCTGCAGAAAATTATGGATGAGTACGTGGCCGGTGTATCGACTTGGTATCAGACCAACGAAGCCAGCTTGAAAATCGCCGACAAGAAACTCACCATGATCAAAGAAGACTCTTTGAAAATGCGTGCCAAGGACCTGCACGAGCTGTTACGGGCCTGGGAAAACTACCACCGTATCATCGCGGCCGAAGCGCATATGCGGCATATCAACTTCCGTAAGGAAACCCGTTATCCGGGTTATTACTACCGCACGGACCATCTGGATCTGGACGATCAAAACTGGAAGTGCTTCGTCAACTCCAAGTTGGATCGTGACACCGGCGAGTGGACGTTCCGTAAAGTACCGTATGTACAATTGATTAAATAGATTAATTGTCGCGGAACCGGCGGGTCAGACCTTCTGACGCGTGACGAATATACCGGGTACCTGTGGGTACCCGGTTTTTTTTCAGGTATAATAAGAGTAATTTAGTCTAGTAATAGCGTCAGATAAGCCGTGAACTCAACTTATTGATGCTCTTTTTGAGGAACGCAATGGAAGACAAAGATTTACGTTTTGCACAAAACCCGTTGGAGCTTGAGCCACCGGCCGGGCCCATACAGCCCGTGGAATTCAGGCTGTCCGACTCCATTCAATTCCGTTGTCATAAAGATATATCCTGCTTTAACGCATGTTGTAAAAACATCGATATCATATTGACACCGTATGATATTCTGCGCTTAAAAAAACATCTTGGCTTGAGCTCGGACGAATTCTTGGTCAAGCACGCGGTGCCCTTTGAGATGGACTTCCATGGCATGCCGGGGTTTAAAATGCGCACCCTGGAAAAGTCCTCCGCCTGCCAGTTTATGACCGAACAAGGCTGCAGTGTCTATGAAAATCGTCCCGCTGCCTGCCGGTACTACCCGATGGGTGCCAACTGGATGCGGCGCAAGGACGAAGCCGAAGTGTTGGATAGTTTCTTTAAAGTAAAGGAAGCCCATTGCAAGGGGCATGATGAAGACCGAACAATTAGCGTGAGCGACTATCGCAACGAACAAGGTGTCACTAAATATGATGATATCAATCGCCCTTGGGTGGAGGCGGTACTAAAAAAACGTTCCGCCGGTCCAACCGTCGGTAAACCCAGTGAACGCAGCTTTCAACTGTTTCAACTGTGCAGTTATGAGTTGGACCATTTCCGCCGGTTTATCAACAGTGATAGTTTTAAATCGGCCATGGATGTTAGCGAGGAACAGTACGCCATTGTCAATCAGGATGAGGAAGAACTGTTGCGATTTTCCATTCGCTATTTACGTCAGGTTCTATTTGGCGAGCCATGCGTGGCGCCCAAGCCTGATGCTTACGAAAAACGAAAAGAGAAAAAAAAGCAAAGGCTGGAGGTACGGCAGAAAGCCCGGCAACAACAACAGGAAACCGATCAAAAAGCCCGTACGGATTTTTATGATGAAGCACGAGAGGACGATGAAGGTAGTTAAAGTAGGCATTGTTTCCGACACCCACGGATTTTTAGACCCACGCATACTCCACACCCTGGCAGGCAGCCATATGATCATCCATGCCGGTGATATCATGGCCGGCAGGGTACTGCGTGATTTAGCAACAGTATGCACTGACGTGATCGCTGTGGCCGGTAACAATGAATTGGCCCGCCGCTGGATAAGCGGTGACAGCGATGGATTGGAACAGTTACC
>Ga0114931_10003039_pt1 | contig 21328 bp, 34 predicted proteins | sample 2SBtaG_FD_89579 | JGI IMG/M metagenome (GOLD analysis project Ga0114931, IMG submission 89579) | Deep subsurface microbial communities from Kolumbo volcano to uncover new lineages of life (NeLLi) - 2SBTROV14_V59a metaG | ecosystem: Environmental > Aquatic > Marine > Volcanic | place: Kolumbo...
TTCCTTGAGCCTGAAACCCGCATGATCCGAACCCACAGCGATTGACATGCACTTACTCCTTCACGCGACTATAATCATGAGGTTGTAACACACTGCAAAACGGGAGAGGAAAACCTCTCCCGCTTCAACCACAATACAGCCATGGTCTAGTAAATCCATCGGTAACAATCTGCTTTAGCTTTCTTTTGATTCTGGTGCATGAAATAGTCTTCTTTTGTAGGAATATCAGGCTGGAGATAGCTCATTTTACGTGTGGCTAAATCTGAAAATTGAATATCCTTCGCCGCCCTGGCATATTGATCATAAGCAAGCTTATAAACTAATTTGTCATCAAAAGTAGTGCTTTTTGCACCTCTCTTGTTCATGCAGTTATCCACAGCCACTTCATATATCTCGCCACGAACAATATAGGCCATCCCATAATTCGGGTCAATATTCAAAGCCTTGTTTGCAATACTCCGGGCTTTTCGAAGCTGGTTCAGTTCTTTATAACATGTGGCCATGTCACAAAGAATTTTTTTATTATCCGGCTTGATAGCGATAATTTTTTCATAGGTTGCAATCGCCTCATGATATTGCTCCAGGTTCTGTTTGGCATTCCCCAAATATTCAAGAGCAGAAGTATCTTTCGGCTTTAATTTTAGATAAAGGTTAAACTTTTCGATAGATTTTTGAAATTCCGATAGCTTGAAATACGTTTCCCCAAGTGTGTACATTAAATCCGTGTTCTTTGGATCCATCTGCAGCGCTTTCTCCTGCGCCGCGATGACGGCGTCCTGATCTCCGGTCGCTCCCAAAAGCTGCGCATAGACCTTTTGTGCTTCTGCATTTTTGGGTTCCATTTCCAGTATTTTTTTATATACTTTTATCGCTTCGTCAGTACGATTTTCAGAAACGAGCAAGTTGCCCAGCGCTTTGTAATCGGAAATATTGGTCGAGTCGATTGCAATAGCTTTTTTATACTCCTTAATCGCCTCATCTGCCTTCTGTTTCCCTGCCAGCAACCAGGCAAGGCTTCTATGGTAATGGGATTTCTGCGGATATTTCTCCGTTCCCATGCGATAAACAATCAACGCACTGTCCGGCTTATTTAGTTTGATGTAGCAATCACCAAGAAAAGTGTAGAGATCGGGAAAACGTTTTACCGTGTCTAATTTTACTACTTTCCAGAAATAAGGAATTGCTTCACGGTAGAGTTTATTCTTGGTGTGTTCATAGCCGGTACTCCATGCGATATTCAACTTACGATCCCAGATTTTCCTCAACGAGTCCTGGATCGCTTTCTGACGCTCCGGACTCAGGGTTTGCTGCTGCTGACCTCCCGTTGTCGCACATCCCGTCATCAGAGTGGTGGCAAGCATTACCGCAAAACCTAGTACAAGTGCAACTGTGAGTGTTTTGTGCAGATTCTTTTTAGCAAACACTTTTCTCTCCTCCTGCTATTGTCCGAAAATTAACGTTCAAAAAAACTAATTCCTGGTTATTTCTTCAGGCTCAATCTTAGCTAAATTGATGTAAAAATGCAAGTGTTTTTTCATGTTAATGCCGCCGCTGAAACCACAACTCACCGCCGGTTACACTGCCGGAAATACGGATAACAATATCCTGAGAATTCATTTGAGATGAGGGTCCCCTCGTACCAATCTCCACTGCTGTATCAACCCGCCCCTGATTTCCCTGAAACGGGAAACCAAGCCCAAAGCTCATAAATTTTTCCTTGACGGCATTCCCGGCAATATCCTTGAAAGGCAATTGTGCGAAATAGCCGCCCAACCGATAGGAAATTTTTTTGCCGTAAGCAGCGAGTGGATCACGACTATTCAGATATTCTATTCCACCGCTATATCTCTTGAAAGCACCAAAATTATTTATATCTCTTCCAGCCACTGTATATTTATTCCAGAATTGGGTAAAAAAGTCAGCAGCAAGAACCAGCTTGGAAAAGCCAAAAGAAACGCCTGCACCGAGCGCTGATGGATAAGAAAGACGAATGGTCTCGGATTCAATCGTCCCCTCAGTACCAAACTCTGTCTGCGTGTTGGTGCGAAGATTACTGGAACTTTGATAAGTAACGCCGATACCAAGATTTTTAATTGGATTGTAAAGTATGCCTAATTGAAGTCCGCCACCCCAAAGGTGGCTGTTAATCTTGTCGTCAGAATTTTTATAGCCTGGTTCTGAGAACTCGGTCTTCCACTCTTCATTAAAGCTGCCGAAATTAAAATTAATGACACCGCCAACAGCCAGACCGGGCATAACAATATATTGTAATCCGAGTCCTGCAGCATTCAGCCCGCCGCTTCCTTTGACAAAACGATCGTATGTGACGGAATCATTGCTAAACCGTTTTTGAAAAACATACCGTGAAGCAGCCAGAGGCCGCAAGGACATAATCATTTTCAGATAAGCTTTTAAAGGCACAATAAATCTAAAGCCGGACGCATTCCCATTCCGGGTGGTGATTTTATTGCCGCTATATTTATTTTCAACATTTTCATATTGAAAATCCACCGCAACCGTTGTAATATTGCCAATGTTAAGCGCGGCAGGATTCATTGCGTTTAACGTAAAACGATCGACAACGCCGATACCGGCGCCGCCCATGCCCACTGCTTTTGGCGAAACAAAATATCTCGGCATACCCAGACCCAGTGCGGAATAATAAGAATCCGCAAAACAAGTGGACGCCACGAAAAGAATGAAAATGGGGATAATGTGATTAAAATGTTTTTTTATCATAATTGTACCTGAAATATATCTTGCATCTCATTTCAATGTAAATTGAATTTGATTGGCTGTCGTAAGTTTTAGGGATCGAATCTTCCGGTTGGCGGCACAGAATAGGTAATCCGAGCTGTCGGCGCCAGGCTTGAATCGGCCAGGCCGGAATAGAAGCTCATTTTCGCTGTATTCAATCCCGGATCGGCAGGAAGCAAGCCCAAACCGTAATTTGTCAACTGCCCGGAAACCCACCCCTGGAATATGGTATTCATGGCAAGCATGGCTTCCGCAGAAGAAAAATCAAACTGCTGCAGCGTACTGAGGGCGACATCGGTGGCAGCTTTGGAATCATTGGCAAATTCCAGATTTTCCGGATTCGCCAGTGAATCATTAAGAATCGGCGTTGCTTTTATGCGCATACCAAAGCTTCTCGTATCACTATTTTCTCTATCAATATGAAAATTTAAGCGGACATTATGAATTGTTGCATTTTTTGGTATTCCCGACAGATCAAAATTAATGATGGATCGATACCCTGTCAGGTTTCCGACCAATAGTTTGTCAACCTGATCATCAAGTTGGTACTCCGGTATCTGCGCGTTAAATTCCAGGAGGCTTGCATCGCTTAAAACATCGAGGTCGGTCGTATCAGGCGTTCCCCCCTTTTTGGTATATGTAACGTGTAGCTTACCCCAATTACTTGAGGCATTGGAAGAATAAAACTCGGCCATAAAATCTGCATGATCAAACATCATAATAATGCCGTCGTTAAAATCATTTGCAACCCATTGGTTAACCAGAGCTAAATCCAGAGGAAATTCTATAACCCCACTGTCAATCGGCGCGACCTTAAACCGGGCAATGACCGAATCTGCATTAAAATGATCTTTAATATCATTCCACACAACTTCCGATTCCACCCAGGCGTAGTCCGGCTCTATCGGATAAACAGATACTGAAATAGAATCTCCGTCACCGGTATGATAACTTTGCGTTAATCGTACAACTGCGGAATTGACCGAAGGTGTATCTAGTACGGTATAAGTTAAAAAGCGCATGGCAATAAAAGATTTCACATTGTCATGGGAGCCGAGCAAAAGTGTATTCCGCGATCCGGCGATAGGTGTTTCCCAAAAAGTTGATGCTTTATTAGCGCGCACAGTTTTTACCAGAACGTCGCCTTTGTTTTCGCGCGGTAAGAGTTCATAGCCGCTTGGAAGGGGTTTATCGTTTGTGCAACCTGCCAGAATCGCAGTGATAAAGGCAAACAGTCCAAGGTAATTAAACATTTTATATTTTGATATTCGCATTGTCATGAATCTCGTTTCCAGATTTAAAAACAATATTTCCTTTTTTTACGACCTTATCAACAAAGTTCATCCCAAAGTGATAGGGCAAAAGTTTATAATCCTCTAAATTGAAAATAACAAAGTCTGCCTGCATGCCCACCTCAAGTCTACCGACCTCATCCACCCGTCCGATCGCCGCTGCGGCATGCACAGTTGAAGCAACCAGGGCCTCTGCAGGAGTCATGTGCATCTGTGTGCATGCAAGCGCCATCATCATGGGCATGGATTGAGAGGGTGACGAACCCGGATTAAAATCCGTAGCCAGTGCCACCGGCAGTCCTGCCCGGATCATCTTTCGCGCAGGTGCATATTTTTTTAACCCCAAAAAGAAAACAGCACCCGGCAGCAGGACAGGAATGACATCAGATCCCGCTAAAGCTGAAATGCCCTCATCACTTATATGATCCAAATGATCAGCCGAAATCGCACCAACTTTAGCAGCCAGTTCCGCACCTCGTCCGTCGGAGAGCTGATCGGCATGAATCTTGGGAATCAATCCTACTTTTTGAGCTGCCTGCAATATTCGCTTCGACTCATCGAAAGTAAAAACATGCTCTTCGCAAAACACATCGCAAAAGACAGCTAATTTTTCTTCCGCAACGCGAGGGAGCATTTCCTCTATGATCAAGTCAATATAATATTCCCGCCGACCGCGATATTCTTCAGGTATTTCGTGCGCACCCAAAAATGTAGGTAACACTTCAACGACATGACCTTCTGCAAGTTCCTTGATAACTCTCAATAGTTTCAATTCATCCGCAACGCTCAGACCATAGCCGCTTTTCGCTTCTATTGTCGTGGTGCCACAGGCAAGGAAACGATCAAGGTGAAGCGTCGCTTGCCGGCGCAAATAATCTTCGCCGGCTTCTCTCACCTTGCGGACGCTCGATTTAATTCCCCCTCCTGCCATCGCAATTTTCCGATACGTTTTCCCCCGAATCCGCATTTCAAATTCGTCTTGCCTTGTTGCGGCAAAAACCGGATGAGTATGCGGATCTACAAAACCCGGCGTAACAAGCTGTCCGGCAGCATCGATGACCTTTGCATTTGAAGCGTCAACAGCGTCCATGACCGCAGAGGTTTTCCCGACGGCGACAATTTTCTCGCCACGGGCAGCGAGAGCAGCGTCTTCTATTAAGAGCAATCCGCTGTCTGCCTCTTGACCTGTCCCGGTTTGTCCCCAAAAAGAAGTGACAAGCTGAGCAGCATTTTTTACGATGATATCTGCACGAATAGACAAAGTACTAAAGCCTCTTGCTCATTTTTTATCGGCCCAGCAACAAGTTTCAATTTATAAATTATTGACCAAAAAGCAATATGAATTTTACAAGAAGCAGCAGCTTGGAACAGCCTGGTACAAAAAAGGGCAATCTTGTGATTGCCCTTTGAGTAACAATATGAAATTGTTTTTATTCTTCAGATTCAGGTTCGGTTGTTTCACCTTCCTCACCTTGTTTTTCGGCTGCTTTTGCTTCGCGCTTTTGCCGGGCTTTTTCAATCTTCGCCGCCTGAACACCTTCATAGCCGACCATTTCAAAAATGGCGAGAGGTGCATTATCACCTTTTCGGTGTCCTATTTTTATCACGCGCGTATAGCCACCGTTTCTGTCAGCGTACGTAGGGGCGATTTCCTCAAACAACTCTTTGACTAGTTTTTTATCTTTAACAGTCCGCAAAACCATCCTTCTGGCTGCCAAGTCACCACGTTTTGCAAAAGTAATGAGACGTTCAACAGTTGAACGAGCTTCTTTTGCTTTTGGCGTTGTGGTGATTATACTTTTATGAGTCAAAATCGCAGTTGCCAAATTGGATAACATGGCTTTTCGATGGCTCGCCGTCCTGCCTAGTTTTCTTCCTGACTTTAAATGCCTCATGAAATTAATCCTTCAAATCTATTTTAAAATCAACCTTCAGACTTTTTGAGAAATTTATCGACATCCATGCCGAAATGCAGGCCTTTCTCTTCCAGAATTTTATTCAACTCTGTCAGTGATTTACGGCCAAAATTTCTAAATTTAAGCATTTCTTGCTCATCTCTGGAAACAAGATCGCCGATGGTTTGAATATTGGCTGCAGTGAGACAATTATGTGAACGAACGGAAAGCTCCAGTTCATCAACATTCATTTTGAGCAGTTTGCGAATGCGAATCGCTTCTTCATCCACTTCAGGCGCTTCCTCTTCCTCGGTCTCCACGTCAATCGAAATGAACAATGAAATATGATCTTTTAATATCTTGCCTGCATAACTGAGTGCGTCATCAGGCGTGATGCTGCCGTCTGTGGTTATCTCAAGCATTAACCGTTCATAATCCGTTTTTTGCCCGACACGCGTGTTTTCTACTTTGTAAGTGACGCGGGTAACAGGTGTAAAAATGGCATCAATCGGAATCATTCCCAAAGGCATATCAGGAAATTTGTTTTCCTCCGAAGGAACGTATCCTCTGCCGCGTGAAATACGTAGTTCCAGCTTGAAATCCGCATCTTGATTCAAAGTCGCAATATGCAGTTCAGGATTAAGCACTTCAAACTCTGTTGTATTCTCCTGAATATCGCCGGCTTTAAACTCTTTGGGTCCTTTCAGGTCAATGACAACTTTTTCGGGTCTCTTTTCAATAAGCTTAATACGGACTTGTTTCAAATTTAAAATGACATCTGAAACGTCTTCAAGAACACCGGGGATCGTAGAAAACTCGTGCAGAATTCCGTCGACGCGGATACTCGTAATCGCTGCACCGGGAATTGAAGACATCAAAACCCTTCTTAAAGAGTTGCCAATTGTTGTCCCAAACCCTCGTTCAAGAGGTTGGACAATAAACTTTCCATAAGTTGTACTATATGTTGACTCATCCAGTTCAATGCTCTCTGGCATCTGAAAACTTGGTAAGGCCATACGGTTTGCTCCATAAAATAAATGACAAGTGACAAATGAAATTGTGTCGAATTATTTCGACCAATTTTATTTTGAATAAAGCTCGACAATCAAACTTTCATTCACATTCACAGGAATTGATTCTCGACTGGGAACTTCGAGGACAGAGCCTGACATTCCCGCTTTATCCAATGACAGCCATGAAACCATTTTACCGTCACGAACCCGTTTCATGGCACCATGAATCATCTCCAGTTGTCGGCTTTTTTCTCTCACTTTAATTTCGTCGCCGGCAGATACCTGAAAAGAAGGAATATCTACCAGATTCCCATTCACTACAAAATGGCGATGACGAATCAATTGACGGGCCGCAGCGCGGGATGGTGCTAAACCAAGACGGAATATAACATTGTCTAATCTGCATTCCAGCATTCGGAGCAGATTCTCACCGGTAATCCCCTTGGCTCGTTCCGCTTTTTTGAAATAGTTATGAAATTGGGCTTCCAGCAATCCGTACATTCTTTTAACTTTTTGTTTCTCTCTTAACTGGATCGAGTATTCAGACTGTTTGAATCTTCTCGCACGTCCATGCTGACCCGGTGCATACCCTTTTTTGTCAAATGGGCACTTGTTGGAATTGCATTTTGTGCCTTTGAGAAAAAGTTTCATTCCTTCTCTGCGACACAATTTACAATCAGCACCAGTATATCTCGCCATATAAAAAAACCTCCTCGTTAACGACTCGTTTGTCGCCGTAAAAATCAGTATTTCTATTTAATAATCAAACCCGACGCCTTTTGGGCGGTCGACATCCATTATGAGGAATGGGGGTTACATCCTTAATGGAAGTAACTTCCAAACCCGCGGCCTGCAAAGAACGAACGGCCGCTTCACGACCGGAGCCAGGTCCTTTGACGAGAACTTCCACTCGTTTCAGGCCAAGATCCATTGCTTCCTTTGCGGCAGCTTCCGCTGAAAGCTGTGCAGCAAAAGGCGTACTTTTCCGCGATCCCTTAAAACCGGATCGACCGCTTGTTGCCCACGAGATCACGTTTCCATAAACATCCGTCAACGTCACATTTGTATTATTAAATGTTACCTTGATGTGGGCGACGCCATTTGCTTCTACTTTTTCTTTCTTTTTCGATGTTCGCTTTTTGGGGTTAGCCAATGATCACCTCGCTTATGTAAAAACAAAACTTATTTTTTCTTTTTGATACCAACAGATACGCCACGCTTGCCGCGCCTTGTTCTCGCATTGGTATGCGTGCGCTGGCCCCGAACCGGCATATTCCTTCTGTGACGCAATCCTCGATAGCAGCCTATATCCATCAGCCTTTTAATGTTCATGTGGATTTCACTGCGCAAAGCGCCCTCAACTTTATATTCGCCTACGATGACATCACGCAGTTTGGCAATATCATCGGGATCCATGTCGCGGACACGCATATCGGGATTTACATTTGTCTTTGCCAATATTTTCTGTGCAGAAGACATTCCAATACCAGCTATATAGGTAAGAGCAACTTCAATTCTCTTATCCCGAGGTAAATCTATACCTGCAATACGAGCCAAGATATTCTCCTTTAATTCTCTTTACTCAGACAATTAACCCTGACGTTGTTTGTGCCTGGGGTTTCTTTTGCATATAACTCTGACAACACCTTTTCTGCGAACGATTTTACAATGCTCGCACACTTTTTTTACTGAAGATCTGACTTTCATTTTATTTTGCTCCTAAACTCAAGCATAAATTATCGGACGCGCTCATGTCCTATTTATTTGTACCGATAGATGATTCGACCACGGGTCAAATCATAAGGAGATAATTCTACTGTAACCTTGTCACCGGGCAATATTTTAATAAAGTGCATCCTCATCTTGCCGGAGATATGTGCGAGTACTTTATGTCCGTTTTCCAATTCCACTTTAAAATTGGCATTGGGCAGTGTTTCGAGAATGGTACCATCAATTTTTATTGATGCTTCTTTTGCCATAATCTTAAATTTCCTCACTCGCTGCTAATGATAATATTTCCGCTCCGTTTTTCGTAATCACCACATCATGCTCAAAATGAGCTGAGGGCAATCCATCGCGTGTGACAACCGTCCATTGGTCGTTTTGAGTATAAACTTCATATTCACCCACATTAACCATCGGTTCAATTGCGAAAACCATGCCTGCCTTTAGCCTGGGCCCTCTGTTCGGCTCACCGTAATTTGGAATCTGCGGTTCTTCGTGCATTTCTTTTCCGATACCGTGTCCGACAAGATCACGCACAACAGAAAACCCCGCGCGCTCGACATGCGTCTGAATAGCATAACCAATATCATAAAGACGATTGCCTTCTCTCGCCGCTTCTATCCCTTTATACAGCGATTCACGCGTGATCCGCAAAAGCTTTTCTTTTTCGGGCGAAACTTTTCCTACCGGAAATGTTCTTGCAGCATCTCCATAATATCCATTTAATTCAACACCAATATCAACGCTGACGATATCGCCTTGTCTGAGAATACGTGGACCCGGAATGCCGTGAACAACCTGCTCATTTATAGAAATACAAATATTAGCAGGGTAACCATGAAAACCTTTAAATGCCGGTCGCGCTCCCTTTGATCGAATAAACTCGGCAATTTCTTTGTCAAGTTCGATGGTGCGAACACCCGGCTGAATTAGAGATTTTGCCAATAAAAGGGATTCTGCAACAATTTGAGCACTCTTTCGTAAGAGATCGATCTCTCTCGAATTCTTTATGCTAATCATTTCGTGTTTTTAAAATTTCCGGAAAATCTTGTCAATATCCGCTCGCACCTGATCAACGCTCCGGGTTCCATCAACCACGTACAGCTTTTGCTGCTCCAAATAGTAATCCTTTAACGGAGCAGTCTTTTCCTTGTAAACTTTAAGACGATTTCTGACGGTTTCTTCTTTATCATCGTCTCGTTGAATAATCTCACCGCCACATATTCTACATTTGCCGTCTTCAGGCGGCGGATCAGTAATCAAATTATAATTGTAGCCACACTTGCTGCAAACCCGCCTGCTTGTCAGCCGTGTAATAATAATTTCTTCAGGAACATCAAAATAAATAACTCCGTCAATAGGCGCACTATCTTTTAAAATATCATCCAGACTTTGTGCCTGCGGTACTGTTCGCGGAAAGCCGTCCAAAATATAACCACTCGCACAATCCTGCCGCGCCAGACGTTCTTTGATCAGCGCGATAATGATATCATCAGAAACAAGACCGCCGGAGTCCATAATAGATTTAGCTTGCTTTCCAAGTTCAGTGCCTTCACTGACCGCTTGTCGGAGAATATCCCCGGTAGAAATTTGCGGGATATTATATTTTTCTGCCAAAACGGACGCTTGTGTTCCCTTGCCTGTACCCGGTGCTCCAAGAAATATTGTTCTCATCATCTTCTCCACATCCGGAATCGGCTTAGAATCGCCGCCTTCCGCGTATTTTACCACTCTTCATAAAACCATCATAGTGGCGCATGAGCAAGTGAGATTCAACTTGCTGCAAAGTATCCAGCGCAACCCCGACAACAATAAGCAGCGACGTTCCTCCATAAAAGCTGGCAAAGTTATAAGATACATTTGTAAACTTTGCAACAACGGATGGAAAAATTGCAATAATTGCCAGAAAAATCGACCCTGGCAAAGTAATACGGGTCAGAATATTATCAATGAACTCGGACGTCCTTTTACCGGGGCGAACACCTGGAATAAATCCGCCTTGTTTCTTCATGTTATCGGCAACGTCAACCGGATTAAAGGCTATTGCAGTATAAAAATACGTAAAGAAAACGATCATAATACCATAAATAATCCAGTAACTCCAGGACTGATAATCGAACAGCATATTTATGGACATCATAAAATTGCTGTTGGGGAAAAACTGCATGGCCGTTTGCGGAATAAACAAGATGGACTGCGCAAAAATGATCGGCATAACACCGGCAGTATTGACTCTTAGCGGGATATGCGTGCTTTGGCCGCCGTAAATCTTACGTCCGATGACCCGCTTGGCGTACTGGACAGGTATTTTCCTCGTCCCCTGAGTTAAAAGAACAGTCCCGGCGACAGTGCCCACAAAAATAACCCATAAAAGCAATTCTGTTATTAATGTTCTGTTACCACTTGCGACTTGCTGCAATTCATCAAAAATTGAGTTTGGAAATCGAGCTATGATTCCAATAAAGATAATCAAAGATATCCCGTTTCCTATCCCCCGCTCGGTGATCAATTCCCCTAACCACATAATAAGGATCGTTCCGGCTGAAAGCGTTAACATAGTTAGCAAGCGAAATCCAAAACCCGGGTGAGGAACCACAAGTTGCCCGGAAGTACTGTATCCGATTCTTTCCAAAAACACACTAACGCCATAGCCCTGCAGAATAGAAATGGCAACAGTGCCATAACGGGTCAACTGAGTGATCTTTTTCCTGCCCTGCTCGCCCTCTTTTTGCAACTTTTGAAAATAAGGGACAACAGCTCCCAGCAACTGAATAATAATTGAAGCAGAAATGTAAGGCATAATCCCAAGAGCAAAAACAGTGGCACGCTTGAAAGCACCGCCGGCAAACAAATCGTAAAGACCAAGCAAACCACGCTGTGCTTGCTGGAAATACTCCAGCAGCGCCTGCGCATTTACACCCGGGATCGGAACATGGCCGCCAACCCTGTAAACGATCAGAATGAGCGTCGTAAAAAGGATGCGCTTTTTAAGTTCCGGAATCTTAAATATGCTCTGTAGACTCCCCATCATAGTGTGGTAGCCCTCCCACCAACAGCTTTTATTTTCTCGACGGCGGACCGACTAAACGCGTTGGCTGAAATTTCCAGTTTTCTGTCCAGTTGCCCGTCGCCTAATATTTTGACGGGGATGTCAATTTTATTTATTAATCCACTTTCAAAAAGAACAGCAGGATTAATTTCATCAACTTTGAGTTTATTCAAGTCGCCAAGATTGACGATTTGAACTTCTTTTTTATTAAAATTCTTAAAACCACGTTTAGGAAGACGACGCATGATTGGCATCTGACCGCCTTCGAACCACAAGTGCTTTTTAGAGCCTGAACGGGAACGTTGTCCTTTATGTCCACGCCCCGACGTCCCGCCACGAGCACCACCGCGTCCAATTTTCTTACGGCTTTTACGAGCCCCATCTGCATATTTTAATGTCGATAAATCCATTTCTTCCTCAAACAAATTATATTAAGCAATAAACAGACGAATCTCTACAATTCTTCAACGGAAACGAGATGCGAGATTCGGTTGATCATTCCACGAATCACAGGAGTGTCCGAATGGACTACACTTTGATTTAATCTTCGCAAGCCTAACGCCTTGGCTGTAGCTTTTTGCTTAGCCAAACGTTTTATTGTGCTGCGCTTCAGAGTAATTTTCAATTGTTTTACTTTTTTCTTTGCCATTGAGCAATTCCCAATACATCAAATTCTATTCTTCTAAGGTATCTTTGACTTTAGGTACGGTATTAAAAACTCTCATCACCGAAAGACCTCGTTTTCGAGCTACGCTCTGAACGTCCATCAGGTTTTCAAGCGCAACCATTGTGGCCTTCACCACATTGTGAGGATTTGCAGAACCACGACTCTTTGTAAGAACATCAGTAACGCCAACCGCTTCCATGATAGCGCGAACAGGGCCACCCGCAATCACACCGGTACCCGGGGCAGCAGGTTTCAAAAAGACCCGACCTGCACCATACTTGCCCTCAATTTCGTGGGTCAAAGTCCCATTCAAAAGCGGTACAAGGATAAGGTTCTTTTTTGCCGCTTCAGTGCCTTTTGAGATGGAATCGGCAACTTCATTCGCTTTCCCGAGACCGACACCTACATGTCCCTTGCCATCGCCAACAACAACAATTGCGTTAAAACTGAATCTCCTGCCGCCTTTGACAACTTTGGCGACGCGGTTGACATGAACTACTTTTTCATTAAGGTCTAATTCATTGGGATTAATTCTATCCAAACCCTTGTTACTCCTTTTTCACAATTGTAAGAAATAATTAAAAGTCCAGGCCACCTTCTCTTGCGCCTTCGGCCAACGCTTTCACTCGACCGTGATACAAGTAGCCTGCTCGATCAAAGACAACTGATTTCACTTTCTTCCCGACCGCCAATTTTGCGACCAACTTTCCAACCTCTTTCGCCTGTTCCACCTTGGAAACGTCCTTGATCCCGGCAGAGATATCTTTTGACAAAGTAGACGCAGTTATAATCGTTCGACGATTTTCATCATCTACAATTTGCGCATAAATATGCTTATTGCTTCGATGAACAACCAAACGCGGCCTTTCTTTCGTTCCGCGTATCTTTTTCAGGATATGTTTTCTACGACGTTTCCTGGCGAGTTTTTTTTCTAAAATCCTATCTGGCATGATTATTACTCATCATTCAAGTTAAACCACATGTTCAATATTATTAAGCAGCAGTTTTTCCTGCCTTCTTTCTCACAACTTCGTCGAAATATCGAATTCCTTTGCCCTTGTATGGCTCGGGTGGTCGAAAAGAACGAATTTTTGCGGCAACTTGCCCAACCAGGACTTTATCGATACCACGAATAATGATGACATTGTTCCCTTCTACGGCGACCTCGATACCCTCGGGCGGTATAAAAAGAATCTGATGCGAATATCCAACAGAAATCAGCAGTTTTTGACCTTTTAATTCCGCACGATAACCTACTCCAACAATTTCCAGTCTTTTTTCAAAGCCGGATGTAACGCCTTGTACAATATTCGCAACAAGAGTTCGCGAAAGACCATGGAGCGAACGATGCTCTTTGCTTTCAGAGGGTCTTTCAACAGTCAACGTCCCATCCTTGAGTGTCAATTTCATGTCCTGATGTATCTGCACAGCAAGTTCACCCTTTGGGCCTTTTGCCGTAACATAGTTATTTTTAAAATCAATCGACACACCGTCGGGGATGGATATGGGTATTTTTCCAACTCTTGACACAACGTTCTCCTAGTTTAAGTTTACCAGATATAGCAAAGGACTTCTCCTCCAACGCCGGCGCGTCGGGCATCCTGCCCGGTCATTACGCCTTTGGATGTCGTTAGTATTGAGACGCCAAGGTTGTTAAAAACCCTCGGTATTGTTTTTTGATTAACATAACGACGAAATCCCGGTTTGCTTATACGTTGTAATCCGGTAATCACACTTTTATTATTTTCATCGTATTTCAAGTAGATACGAATGACACCCTGTTTTCCATCTTCGATGAAAACATGGCTTTTAATATATGCCTCTTCCTGCAATATCTTTGTTATTTGCTTCTTTAGATTTGAAGCAGGAATATCTACTTTGCGATGTTTTGCCCTGCTCGCATTTCTGATTCTTGTCAGATAATCTGCGATGGGATCAGTGTTTGACATGTAATTTCTCCCTAACAACCCAATATTCGGCTGAAACTAATTAAACAAAATCTCATAAAAATCGAGCTACCAGCTTGCCTTGGTAACGCCAGGTATTTTACCCTCCAAAGCAAGTTCACGAAAACAGAGTCTGCAAACTCCATATTTTCTATAGTATGCTCTTGGGCGCCCACAGCGGGAACAGCGGTTGTACTTCCTTACCTTAAATTTGGGTTCTTTTTGTGCTTTTACGATTAAAGCTTTTTTAGCCAACACAACTCCTTGCGAATTTATGAAATAAAATGATTAAGATCTCTTGATAAACGGCATTCCGAATTCTTTTAATAACTCGTATGCTTCTTCATCTGTCTTTGCGGTTGTCACAATGGTAATATTGAAACCGCGGATTTTTTCAATTTTATCATAATCGATTTCAGGAAACACAATTTGCTCTTTGATAGACATATTGTAATTTCCTCTGCCATCAAATTTGATCGGCAAGCCGCGAAAATCGCGTACTCGAGGAACTGCAATGCTAATCAAACGTTGCAGGAACTCGTACATCATGAATTTACGCAAATTAACACTGCAACCAATCGGCATGCCTGCTCGCAATTTAAAATTTGAGATAGCTTTCTTTGCTCTACGAATAACAGGCTTTTGACCTGTTATTTTTCCAAGCTCTTCGGCAGCCGCTTCGACATGCTTCGAGCTCTCTGTCCCATCCCCAACACCCATATTCACAACTATTTTCTCAAGACGAGGCACCTGCATCACATTTTTATAATTAAACTTTTTTTGCATGTGCGATACAATTTCGTCTTTATATAATTTTAGAAAATCCGGTTCGTACTTTTTTTCTTTGGTAGCCATTTTTTAAAATCCAACATTAATTTGAAGAAACCAGCATTTCACCACATCTTTTGCAAATACGTACCCTGTTTTTTCGCTGTTGAACGTCATCGAAGACAACTTCGGTACCCATTCTGCTCGGCGTATTGCATTTCGGACAGATGACCATGACATTAGAAACATGGATTGCCGCCTCTTTTTCAACAATACCACCTTGAGGATTTTGCTGTGTAGGCTTGGAGTGCCGCTTTATAAAATTCACTCCTTCAACAATTACACGATCCTCTTCAGGAAAGACTTTTAGAACCTTTCCTTTTTTCCCTTTATAATTTCCTGCTAAAACCAGAACTTGATCATTTCTTCTTACACGCATTTTAAAGCTCGCCTTTTATGGCCAAATATTTTCGTTTTCTATAGAACTTCGGGTGCCAGAGATACGATTTTCATAAACTGCTTTTCACGTAACTCGCGCGCCACCGGACCAAAGATACGCGTTCCCTTAGGTTCCATCGCATCATTGATAAGAACAGCCGCGTTTTCATCAAATCGAATATAGGAACCGTCTTTGCGCCGTTTTTCCTTTTTTGTACGCACAATCACTGCTTTACTTACTTCACCCTTTTTTACGGGGCTGTTAGGTATCGCCTGCTTGACAGAGACAACGATAATATCTCCGACTGTTGCATATTTCCTTTTTGATCCGCCGAGAACACGAATGCACATTACTTTTTTTGCACCGGTGTTATCAGCTACATTTAACCGACTAGATTCCTGGATCATTATTCATTCCTTCTACTTCACAATTGCAGAGATAGTAAAGTTATTTGGCTCTCTCAAGTACTTCAACCAAACGCCACCGTTTACTTTTGCTTAAAGGTCTCGTTTCCATGATCTTGACGACATCACCTACATGACTGTCATTGTTTTCATCATGCACCATGAATTTTGATGTCTTTCTTACATACTTTTTGTAAAGTGGATGTTTGATATTTCGTTGTACATGAATAACACGACTTTTATCCATCTTGTCGCTTGAGACAACGCCAATCTTAACTTTTCTATGTGCTCGTTCCACTATGAATTCTCCAAAATCCCAATATTATTATTACCTGAATGGTTCAGTCAACTTCTTGTACCGGATTCATATTCATGGATCACGGTTTTAATCCTTGCAATATCACGCCTTACCATTCGTATTCGAAGCGGGTTGTCAAGCTGGTGAGTTGAGTGCTGAATGCGAAGGTTCTCATATTCTTCTTCAGAATCTTCAAGTCGAATTTCCAACTCATCCAGAGACAGTTGTTTTATTTCTTCCATCTTCATGCTATTATTCTCCGAAATCCGAGGTGGTCACAAATTTTGTCTTTAAAGGGAGCTTATGTGCGGCAAGCCGCAATGCCTCTTTTGCAACACTTTCAGACACACCGTCAAGCTCAAAAAGTATTCTTCCGGGTTTTACAACTGCAACCCAATATTCCGGCGCACCCTTGCCTTTTCCCATTCTTGTTTCAGCAGGTTTTTGGGTGCACGGTTTGTCGGGAAAAATACGAATCCAGACTTTGCCTGTTCTCTTGACATAACGAGTCATGGCAACACGCGCGGCTTCTATTTGCCTGGCAGTAATCCAATGCGGATCCAGGGCTTTTAATCCAAATTGACCAAAAGCCAAACGAGAACCACGAACCGCTTTTCCGTTCATACGGCCACGTTGTTGTTTTCTATATTTCACTCTTTTTGGCATTAACATAAACGACAATCTCCACAAATATCTTTAAATCATTTGGTCGCCGATAACTTCACCGCGGCAAATCCATACTTTAACACCTATTGTTCCATAGGTTGTTTTGGAGATAGCTGTGGCGTAGTCAATATCAGCCCTTAATGTATGCAAAGGAATACGGCCTTCTTTATATTGCTCTCTTCGTGCCATCTCAGCGCCGCCAAGTCGTCCTGCGCAACTGATTCTTATTCCCTCAGCTCCCATTCTCATTGCGGACATGATGGCTTTTTTCATTGCACGACGAAAAGAAACTTTTCCGGCCAATTGACTGGCAATATTTTCAGCGACAAGAAAGGCATCCAGTTCCGGTCTTTTGATCTCATTAACATTTAGCTGAACATCTTTTGATGTTACCCTCTGCAATTCTTCCCGCAGCTTGTCCACTTCACTGCCCTTCCGGCCAATAACAATGCCAGGTCTTGCTGTGTGAATGGTGAGGGTTATTTTCTTGGGCGTTCTTTCGATTTCTATCCTGGAAATACTCGCACGCTGCAATCTGTTACGAATGTATTTCCGCAGCATCAAATCTTCTTTTAACTTTTTATCAAAATCTTTTTCATCGAACCATTTCGAGTCCCAGCTTCTGATAACACCGAGCCTGAAACCTATAGGATTTGTTTTTTGTCCCAAACCTATCTCCTACAATAAGAACACGTTAGTTTTCTCTATCGGCTACAACTACTGATATATGACACGTTCGTTTCCTTATCCTTGCAGCCCGCCCCATCGATGCGGCACGGAATCTTTTTAAAGAAAAAGCACCATCGATTCTCAATTCCTTGATGTACAGATCCTCCGGCGACAATTTTGACGCTTCTTCATTGTTAAGTATATTTGCGACTGCGGATCTGAGAACTTTTTCCAAAGGCTCCGATGCACCGGTGGCACTATAATGTAAGGCGTTTATGGCACTATTCACATCCATGCCACGAACCATTTTTGCGACCCTGCGAACTTTATAGGGTGACATGCGAATCCATTTTGCTATCGCCCTGGCTTCCATTTAATTTACTCCGAATCTTTATGTTAATGTCTGGACTTTTCGGCTTTTCTATTTACATGCCCGCGATAAGTTCGGGTATGGGCAAACTCTCCCAATTTATGACCTACCATATTCTCAGAGACAAAAACAGGGATAAACTTGTTGCCATTATGAATGGCCAATGTATGTCCAACAAATTCCGGTGGAATTGTGGATCGGCGCGCCCATGTCTTAATTACTCTTTTTTGGTTCGAGTTATTAAGCTCCTCGATTTTAGCCAGGAGCTTCTCGTCAATATACGGACCCTTTTTAATCGATCTTGCCATTGATAATAATCTCGCTATTTTCTTCGTTTAATGATAAAAGAATCTGAAGGTTTTGCTTTACGTGTCTTGTAACCTTTTGTTGGTTTACCCCACGGTGTACATGGGTGACGCCCGCCCGAACTTTTTCCTTCTCCACCGCCCATGGGGTGATCGACGGGATTCATAGCAACACCTCTGACTTTGGGACGTCTTCCAAGCCAACGGCTTCGCCCGGCTTTGCCAAGAGTTACGTTTTCGTGATCTGTATTGCCAACCTGCCCAATGGTTGCGCGACAGCCCAGCCGCACCATCCGAACTTCACCGGACGGCAATTTAACCTGTGCGTAGTCACCTTCCTTCGCGACAAGTTGCGCATAAGTACCGGCTCCGCGTGCAATCTGGCCGCCCTTCCCAACCTTCATTTCGAGGTTATGAATTATTGTACCCAAAGGAATTTTTGCCAGAGGCATAGAGTTTCCGGTTCTGATCTCGGGAGATTCTCCAGAGACAACCGTATCTCCAACCTCTAACCCGATCGGCGAAAGAATATATCGCTTCTCTCCATCAGCATAATTTAGGAGAGCGATAAATGCGCTTCTGTTAGGATCGTATTGAATCGATGCTACTTTTGCAGGAATCTCAAATTTATCCCGCCGGAAATCTATTATGCGATAGTTTCTCTTGTGTCCGCCGCCCCTTCTTCTGGCTGTAACACGTCCAACATTATTTCTTCCACCGGATTTTTTAAGTGGCGCCAACAATGAACGTTCAGGTTCCGTGCTGGTGACTTCAGCAAAAGAATTGACACTTTTATAGCGCTGACCAGGGGTAATCGGTTTGAAATTTTTTAAAGCCATCTAGTTATTCTCCTCGAACTCGGCTCTCAACCTTTTGAGCCTTCAAAGAAATCGATCTCATCGCCGCTTCTCAATGTGACAATAGCTTTCTTCCAGTCAGAGCGCTTTCCGGTAGTAATTCCTCTTTGCGTATTCATCTGCTTGGATTTTCCTATCACATTGATCGTCCTGACCGAATCCACGGTTACATCAAATTTTTTTTCAACTGCTTTCTTTATCTCTATTTTGTTCGCAGATCTATTCACGACAAAAGCATACTTGCCTAAATCATCCTGCATTTTCAGCATCTTTTCCGTCAAAATTGGGCGAACAAGAATTTCCCGTTTTTTCTTCATGATTTTAGAATACCTTCCAACTTTTTCACGGCACTTTCCGTAATAAGCAATGCCTGACAATCTAACAAGTCATAAGCAGATGCATCCCCGGCCATAGCAACCTTGAGGTTTTTAATATTACGACTTGCCAATAAAATATCAGGATCATACTTGTTAACCAATAAAAGTGTTTTCGATGCCGTCAGACCAAAACCATTAAGGATAGAAAAGACTTCTTTGGTTTTCACCTCAGTCAAAGTAAAATCTTCGAGCACTTTCATTCGTTCATCACGGGCTTTCGAGGAAAGCACTGCTATCCTTGCCAACCTTTTCACCTTTTGTGGCAGTTTGTACGAATACGGATGCGGTTGAGGACCATGAGCCGTACCACCACTTTTCCAAATAGGTGATCTAGTCGTACCGGCACGCGCGGTACCTCGACCCTTCTGCTTCCACGGCTTTTTCCCGCCTCCCGAAACCATACTTCTTGTCTTCGTTGCAGCCGTTCCCTGCCTCGAGTTCGTTCTCTGCGCCTGGACAGCGAGATAAACCGTATGCTCATTTGGCTCAGCAGCAAAAACTTTATCGGAAACCTTTAACTTGCGACCAGCAAGGTCTCCATTTTTTGTATAGATATCTAGCTCCATGTCACATTACTTTCTTATTAAAACGATACCGTTATTGGCGCCCGGAACGGCTCCCTTTACGACCATTATGTTGTTTTCAGGATCAATCTTTAATATTCGCAAATGCCGCACTGTGTTTTGCACGCCTCCCATTCTGCCGCCCATCCGAATACCCTTCATAACCTTCGACGGGCTGGAACTTTGGCCGATAGAGCCCGGGGCACGCAATCTGTCGCTTTGGCCGTGAGTTTTCGGACCGCCACCAAAATTATGTCGCCGAACAACACCCGCGAAACCTTTACCTTTGCTCACACCAGTCACGGACACAATATCTCCAACCGTGAAAATATCAACCTTAATTTCGTCACCGAGTTTAACATCTTTGCCGCTTTCAAAACCCCGAAACTCCTTGAGAACCCTAAACGGTTTTGTGCCGGCTTTTTTCAAATGCCCAAGCAAAGGCTTGGTTGTATGTTTTTCCTTCTTGTCCGCAAAACCAACCTGGATGGCATTATACCCATCTGTCTCTTTGGTCTTGATCTGGGTGACAAAACATGGCCCCGCTTCGATTACTGTGCCTGCAAAGGCATTTCCCGCTTCATCAAAGATTCGGGTCATGCCGACTTTTTTTCCAAGTATTGAAAGCATTTCCATACCAAATGAATTTTAACTTTATCAATTCGGGTCTATTATTAACAACAAATCAAACAACCAACAATCATACTTTGATCTCAACATCAACACCCGCGGGCAGCTCCAGTTTCATCAGAGCATCAACCGTTTTTGGCGAAGAGTTGTGAATATCCACCAATCTCTTGTGAATACGCGTCTCAAACTGCTCACGAGATTTTTTATCAACATGAGGAGAACGTAACACGGTATAAACACTGCGTCTTGTTGGCAAAGGAATCGGACCGGAGATCATAGCGCCCGTCTGTTTTGCAGTATTTATGATTTTTTCTGTAGATTTGTCAATCAGCCTATGATCATAAGCTTTTAACTTGATTCGGATTTTTTGACCCGCCATTTACTAACTCCAAAATATATAGCAATGACTACAATTTGTTATTTATTCAATAATTTCAGTAACAACACCGGCGCCAACTGTGCGCCCGCCTTCACGAATCGCAAACCGCAATCCTTCTTCCATAGCGATATCTGTGATCAATTCACATTCCATCGTTACGTTATCACCAGGCATAACCATCTCAACACCTTCAGGAAGCTTAATCGAACCGGTCACATCCGTTGTGCGAAAATAAAACTGCGGTCGGTAGCCATTGAAA
>Ga0114931_10003040_pt1 | contig 21323 bp, 12 predicted proteins | sample 2SBtaG_FD_89579 | JGI IMG/M metagenome (GOLD analysis project Ga0114931, IMG submission 89579) | Deep subsurface microbial communities from Kolumbo volcano to uncover new lineages of life (NeLLi) - 2SBTROV14_V59a metaG | ecosystem: Environmental > Aquatic > Marine > Volcanic | place: Kolumbo...
GGGTACATGACCGATTCGACCCGTGGGTGTGCGTGCAGCGCCACCGCCACCTCGAGCGCGCTCGCGGACGAGCGCTCGACGCGGACGAAGAGCGTCCGCATCCCGCGCAGCAGCAGCCACGCCTCGAACGGGCCCAGGATCGCGCCGCGGTGGCCCCGCTCGTGCCGGAGTCGGGCCCAGGTCTCGTCCTCGCGCGCGGTGACGAGCGCGCCCGCCACGACGTCGGCGTGGCCGTTCAACTGCTTGGTGGCCGAGTGCATCACGAGGTCGGCGCCCAACGCGATGGGTCGCGTGTTGACCGGGGTCGCGAGCGTCGAATCCGTCGCGACGCGGGCGCCGGCGCGATGGGCGATCTCGGCCGCCGCCTCGAGGTCGGTGATCTCTCCCATCGGATTGGCGGGCGTTTCCAGCCAGACGAGCGCCGTCTCGCCCTGCCGGACGGCCGCTGCCAGGGCGTCCAGATCCCCGGCCGGCACGAAGTCCACGCGACACCGCCCGGCGCCGGCCCGCGACGCGAGCCAGCCCTGGAACGTGAAGTACATCTCGCGCGGCGCGACGACGTGCGCGCCCTCGGGCAGCACCTCGAGCACGCTGGTGGCGGCGGCCATCCCGGACGAGAAGAGCATCGCCTCGGCGCCACCCTCGAGGCGCGCCAACAACTCCTCGGCCGGGTCGAAGGTCGGGTTCTGGTCGCGCGTGTAGCTGTGCCCGCCCGGGTAGCCGCCGTCGGTCGCGCGGCGATAGGTGGCGGACGGGTGGATCGGCGGGACGAGACCGTGCATGGCCGTGTCGGCCGAGGAACCTGCCTGCGCGGCCAGGGTCTCGGGCTTCCCTCGCTCCACTAACGCGAACCGCCGGCGCCCATCGCCTGCAGCACGTTCGCCTGGCCGCCCAGCGTGTGCGCGATCCCGGAGAGGAAGGAGAAGACGCGGCCGACGAGCACGAAGTCGCTCGGCACCTCGACGACCGGGTTCTCGCGGATCGCGTCGAAGAGCTCGTCGGTCATCTCCTCGGTGAACTCGCCCTCGAAGGCGCCGGTGTCGCTGCGCGAGATCATGCGTCGCGCAATCAGCAGGAAGGTGTCGTCCTCGCCCGTCTTCGAGCCGAAGCCGAGCTCCTTGAACGCGCGCAGCATCGAGGCCTCGTTGAAGGTCATCATCGAGAACATCAACTCGAAGAGCCCGAGCCCGAAGCCCTCGGGCAGTTCCTTCGACAGCCCGAAGTCGAGCACGACGAGCCGCCCCTCCTCCGTGACCATCAGGTTGCCCGGGTGCGGGTCCGCCTGGAAGAAGCCGGCGCCCAGGATCATCTGCACGTAGACCGACATCAGGTCCTGCACGACGTCGGCCGGGTCGATGCCGTGGGCCTCGAGTTCCGCCTTCTCGGTGATCTTGATGCCGCCGACCCGCTCCATCACCAGGATTCGCCCGGTCGAGAACTCCGGCAGGACCTCGGGGATCCAGACGCGCGGGTTGGACGCGAACATCTCGCGCACGCGCGCGCCGCTCTCGGCCTCGCGCCGGAAATCGATCTCGTAGCCGACGTGGCGTGTCAGTTCCTGCACGAGCGGCAGCAGCGGCAGCGGGCTCGGATCGAAGCGCTCGTAGACGCGCACCGCGCGCTCCATGTTGCGGAGATCGGTGCGGACGATGTCCTCGATGTCCGGGTACTGCACCTTCACCGCGACGTCGCGCCCGCCGTGAAGACGCGCCGCGTGCACCTGGGCCAGCGACGCCGAGGCGATCGGCGTCCGCGAGAACGCGGAGAAGACCGCATCGACCGGCTTCCCGAGTTCGCGCTCGAGGGCGGCCTCGACCACGGGCCAGGGCCGCGGCGGCACTGCGTCGTGGCACTCCTTCAGCCGCTCGATGAACTCGGGCGGGAAGACATCGGCGCGGGTGGCGATGCCCTGGCACATCTTGATGATCACGCCCTGCATCGACAGCGCGGTCTCCAGGATGGCGTCGGCCGCGCGGTCGTGGAGCGGGCGAAGCTCGTCGTCGCTCAGCTCGGGCCGGCGCAGCAGCTTCCGCTTCCACGCCGGGATCTTGTAGAGGAGGTAGAGGAACACCCCGAGCCGCGCGACCTTCCCGGTGCGCCGCAAACGCGTGAGCGGATGCACGGGTCAGGCCGCGTCGGTCGCGGGCTCGAAGCCGGTCCTGGCCGGCGGCGTCCAGACGGATTCGAGCGCGTCGAACTCCTCGAGCAGCGCCTTCGGGTTCGCCGCAGACTGCATCGCCTCGGCGAGACCGCCGCGGATGTCCTCGCGCTGGTCGCGCGGGCGCGAGCGGGTCATCTCGTGGAGCATCCCGTGCAGCAGGCCATCGACCACGGTGCGTCCCGGCAGCGCGTCGCCATCGACCGTGCGCAGCGTGCGCGCACGCACTTCGGACAGCGCGGTGCGGAGGTACTCGACGTGCGGCTTCTCGTCGCTGCGGATGTGGCGGACCATGCCTCCTGCCGCTTCCGGTGCCGCGGAGACCTCGGGGTCGGACAGCACCTGCTCCCCCCAGTCGAAGGTGCCTTCGGCGAAGACCTCGACCACGCAGACGCGGGCCATCATCTGGAGCATGCGTTCGAGCGTCGGGTCGAGTTGCGGGAAGGGGCGTTCGGCCTTGGAGCGCGCGCGGCCTCCGCCGCCCCCCATCATCCGCATCAGCACGTCGCCCGGGATCCTGGGGTTCTCGAGCGCGACGTCGCGCGCGGCCTCCCACATCTGCTTGTGGCCGCCCTCGTCGCGGTAGCCGGACTCGTCGCGCGCGTGGGCCTCGAAGAGCCCCTGGTCGAGGTGCGCGAGCGCGGTGCCGTCGACCGGCTCGACCACCCACTCGCCCAGGTCCGGAACCTTGACGTCGCGAATGATCGCGCCGAAGCCCTCGACGATGGAGATGATCGTCAGCGCGCGGACGATCGGGTCCCGCACGCCGTGGCGCAGCAGCAGCTTCGCCTGCGCGATGTTGGGGTACTGGGGCGGCATCAGCGCCTTCGGGATCTCGACCAGACGCTGCCCTTCCCGTTCGAGCCGCGCCTGCCATGCCGCGATCGCGGGCCCGCGATGCCGCATCCGCGGCGAGCGGTAGCGGCCGTCCTGCTCGAAGCCGCCGTGACAGCGCACGCCCCCAGCGATCAGGGGCGCCTCGTACGAACCGCTGTCCAGCAGCTCCTGCGGGGTGAAGGTCAGGCGTTCGGACGCCGTTTCCGTGGCTACGCTCATCGGTCTCTCCTCGGGCGGCGGGCGAGGGGCGCGAACCGGACCCTAGCGCATGGGCCCGGAGTCAGGCGTCCGCGGCCTCTTCCGGAGCCTCCGGCGGGCCCTCGAGCACGGCGGATGCGAGCAGTGCGTCGACCTCGGCTTCGGTGAGCCCGAGCAGGCTCGTGGCGATCTCGCGGGTGTGCTCGCCCAGTTGGGGGGCGCGGTCGACGAAGACGTCGGTCATGCCGGTGGCGCGGAAGGCCGGCCCCTCGAGGTCGAACGTCGCCATCAGCTCGGGCTGGTGGATGCTGCGGCCGTACTCCCAGGCCTGGAACTGCGGGTCGTCCATCTGGTCCGTCGCGGTGAACATCGGGCCCGCGGGCACGCCCTCGGCCTGCAGCGCCTCGCAGACGCCGAGGCGGTCGCGCTCCGCCGTCCAGGCGCCGAGCGCGGCGTCGATCGCATCGTGTGCCGCGTGGCGGCCCGCGGCCGTGGCGTAGGCCGGGTCGTTGGCCCAGCCCGGCTCGCCGAGTGCGCGCTTCAGTCCGGCCCAGTCGCGGTCGTCGCGGACCGTGATCACGCACCACTGCTCTTCGCCGAGGCAACGGTAGGCGCCCCACGGCGCGCCGCGCTCGTTGCGGTTGCCGCGGGGCCCGACGGAGCCCGGCTCGAACGCGGCCTTCCAGAGCAACTCGCCGATCATGCCCGTGACGGATTCGATCTGGGCGACCTCGGCGTGGCCGCCGCGCCCGGTCCGCTCGCGGCGGAGCAGCGCAGCGACCGCGGCCAGCGCACAGACGCGGCCCGCGAGGTGGTCGGGGAAGATCGCGGTCGATCCGGCCGGGAACTCCTGGTCGTCGTAGTTCCACAGATGGACGAGCCCGCCGAGCGGTTGGGTCGAGGGCCCGTAGCCGATCCAGTCGGCCCAGGCGCCGTGCGAGCCCAGCAGCTGCGACGAGACCATCACCAGCCGCGGGTTCGCGGCCTTCAGATCGTCGTAGCCCACGCCGAGGTCGTCCATCGTGCCGGTGGAGTTGTTCTCGACCACGACATCGGCCTGCCTGGCCAGTTCGAGCACCAGCCTGCGTCCCTCGGCGGATTTGATATCGACGCCGAAGCTGCGCTTCGACCTGCTCGAACTCGCGAACGACGTGGACATCTCGCTCCCGGTGACGGTGCGGATGAAGTCCGGATAGGTGCGGCTTTCGATCTTGATCACGTCGGCGCCGTATTCGGCGAAGAGCCGCGCACATTCCACGCCCACGCCGCCGATGCCGAAGTCCAGGACCCGGAGCCCGGCGAACGGAGCGGCCGGTGCCGGGATGCCGTCCGGACGCGGACGCGACCCGACGGGTTCGGCCGCGACCGCGTCCGTGTCCCGCCCCAACGTCGGTGCAGCGCTGCGCGGACCCTGTCGGGTGCCGTCCATTTCGATGAAGCCGGACGCCATCGGGGCGCTGTCGCCGCCCGGAAGCGCCATCTCGACGAACGTGCCGCGCGAAAGCAGGTGCTCGTTCGCGAGCACCTCCTCGGGCCGCAGCACCGGGGTGCAGACGATGCCGCGCCGCTGCGCCTCCGCCGAGACCTCCTCCATCGTCATCTTGGAGAAGTGGGCCTCGTACGCGGGCGTCAGCACGTCGGCCGCCATCAACCGGTTGACGAATTGCTCCCAGTGCGGGTCGGCGAACTCCTCGGGCTTGCCCATCCACTCCCACAGCGAACGCCACTGCCGCGGCGAGAGCACCACGAGGCGGACGAACCCGCCCTTGCAGCGGTAGATCGTGTAGACGGGACCCGACCCGGCTCGCACCTCGCTGTACGGCGCGTTCGCGGCGCGCGAGATGCTGGCGTTGGGGTACGACCAGTCGGAGGTCTGCGCGACGCCCAGCACCGCGGAGAAGTCGATGTGCTGCCCGGCCCCGGTCTTCGCGCGCTGCAACAGCGCGGTCGCCGTCGCGAACGCGGCAGAGACCGAAGCCACGTCGCCGGCCAGGTTGGCCGGGGGAACGAGCGGGTCCTTCTCCGGAACGCCGGCCTTGAACATCAGGCCGCCGGCCGCTGCCAGCACCGGGTCGGTGGCCACCCAGTCCTTGTACGGACCGAACGAACCGAACGGCGTGAACGAGGTGTAGACGAGGTGGGGGTGGCGCGCGCAGACCTCGGCCGGGCCGAGGCCGTGGGCCGCCAGGTGGCCGGGCCGGAAGCTCTCGATCAGCACGTCGGCACCGGCGAGCAGCGCGTCGAGGCGCGCGCGGTCGGCGGGCTCCTCGAGATCGAGCACGATGCCGCGCTTGCCGGCGTTGCGGAAGCCGAACGCGAGGCTCTCGCCGGCGTGGAACGGGGCCTGACGGCGGGACGCGGCCCCGGCCGGGGGTTCGGCGCGGACGACGTCGGCGCCGAGATCGGCCAGCAACCGCCCGACGAGTTCGCCTTGTTCATCGGCCAGGTCGATGACCCGGATGCCGGCCAGGGGCTGTTCGCTCGCGTCCACTGCGCTTCCTCCACCCGCAGGCGCCGCGCGGCGTGGAGCCGCGACCCGCGTGCGGGGGACGGAGTGTACCGCGCCCGGGCGCGTGGGCGGGTCGGTGGCCGGCGGCGCACTTCCGCCGCACAATCGGGCGATGACGTACGACACCATCCGCTACGAAACCCACGGCGACGTCGCCTGGATCACGCTCGACCGGCCCGACCGGCTGAACGCGTGGATCCCGGCAATGAGCGTCGAGATGGCCGATGCGCTGGGGCACGCGAACGCGGACCCCGCGGTGGGCGCCGTCGTCGTCACCGGCGCGGGGCGCGGCTTCTGTGCCGGGGCCGACATGGAGGAGACCTTCTCGAAGCGGATCTCAGGGGTGGATCCGGGCGAGGGCACCGACCGCGGTACGGGCGGGCTCCCGCAGGGCCTCGACTGGGTGCAGCTCGTGCGCGAGTCGAAGCCCCTGGTCGCGGCCGTGAACGGGGCCGCAGTCGGCATCGGACTGACTCAGATCCTGCCCTTCGACTGCATCGTGGCGTCGGACAAGGCGCGCTTCGGCATGCTGTTCATCAAGGTGGGGCTCGTTCCGGAACTCGGCTCGACGCACTTCCTGGTGCAGCGCGTGGGCTTCGGCAAGGCGAGCGACCTGTGCCTCTCCGGCCGCATCGTCGCCGCGGACGAGGCGGAGCGCATCGGTCTCGCAGACCACGTGGTGCCGGCGGACGCGTTGCTCGAAACCGCAGGCGCGATCGCCGGAAGCTATGCCGCCAACCCGGACCCGCAGCTGCGCATGACGAAGCGGCTCCTGACCGAGAACGCCTCCGACACGGACCTGGGCGCGATCCAGGCCCGCGAGTCCGCGCTGCTGCGCGAGTGCTGGAAGACGCCCGAGCACGCGGAAGCCGTCGCGGCCTTCACCCAGAAGCGCGCACCCAGGTTCCGCAGGGCCACGCCCGAATGAGCGCGCGCTACGAGGAACTCTCGGTGGAGCGGAACGGCCACGTCGACGTGCTCACGATCGACCGCCCGGAGGCCCGGAACGCCCTCACCCACCAGACGTACGCGGAGCTGGCCCGTGCGGTCCGCGGGAGCGACGCGCGCTGCATCGTCGTCACCGGACGGGACCCGGCGTTCTGTTCGGGCGACGACGTGAAGAAGGTGATGAAGGGCGGCGACGGGAGCGCCGGAAAGCGGATCGCGCGGGCGCCGGCGCTGACGGATACCGCCGGGGCCCTCCTAACCACCGACATCCCGATCGTGGCGGCCGTGAACGGCGCAGCGGTCGGGTGGGGGATGGAACTCGCGATGATGTGCGACCTGCGCGTCGCGTCGGAACGCGCGAGGTTCGGCGAGCTCTTCGTGTTGCGCGGCCTGTGCTGCGACGTCGCCGGGCTCGCCCGTCTCGCGACCCTGGTCGGGCGCGAGCGCGCGGCGGAACTCCTGTACACGGGCCGCATCATCGACGCGGCCGAAGCCGAGCGGATCGGCCTGGTATCGCGCGTGGTTCCGCACGACGAGCTGATGCGCGAGGCCCTGGCGCTGGCCGACCGCATCGCGGGCAACCCCCCGCTCGCGGTGCAGCGCCTGAAGGCGGGCCTGCGCGAGGCGCTCGACCCGGACTGGGAGGCCCTCGGGCGCTGGGCCACGGCCGCGATCGGCGAACTCTTCCAGACCGAGGACCACCGCGAGGGCGTGCGTGCGTTCCTCGAGAAGCGCGGCGCCCACTACACCGGTCGCTAGCGCTCGGGCCCCGCGGTCGCCGAGACGCCTCGCTCGGCCGGAGCTTCGCTCTTGCGGTGCCGGTCCATCCAGTCCCGGGCGAGCGCGCGGGCGTCCTCGACGTCGCGGATGCCCATCGTCCGCTCGAGGTCCTGGACCGCGCGGCGGGCTCCCGGGAAGCCGCCCTCGGCCGCGACGTAGAGCCACTTGTAGGCCTCGATCACGTCCCGCCGCGGGCCCCGGACCGCCGAGAACAGCACGCCCAGCGCGTACTGGGCATCGGGCAGGCCCGATTGCGCGGCGCGGCGGTACCAGCGCTCGGCCTCGAAGCCGTCACGGGCCACGCCGAGCCCGTGCTCGTAGGCGAAGCCGAGCTGGTACTGGTCCATCGCGCTGCCCTGCTCGGCGGCCTTGCGCGACCAACGCGCGGCTTCGGACGCATCCACCGCGACGCCGGTCCCCGACGCATAACGCGAGGCCATCGCGGACTGGGACGCGAGATCGCCCTGCTCGGCGGCCGCGAGGTACCAGCGCGAGGCCTCGGCCGGATCGCGTTGCACGCCGCGGCCCTCGTCGTACATGCGGGCCAGGTGCTGCTGCGCGCGCAGATGGCCCTTCTTCGCCGCGCGCGCGAGCAACGCGGCCGCCCGCACCGGATCCGCCTCGACGCCGACTCCGTAGTCGTAGAGGAGGGCCAGCCGGTAGCTCGATTCCGTGTCGCCGAGCTCCGACGCCTTGCTGTAGAGCGAGGCCGCTGCCCGGTGGTCGACGGGCACGCCTTGACCGCTCGCGTAGATCTCGCCGAGCGCACGCATCGCCTCCACGTCGCCGCGCTCGGCGCGCGCGACGAAGGCCTCGCGCTGCTCCCGGCGGGCCTCGGCGATCGCGCGCTCGCGGGCCAGACGGGCCTTCGCCTCCAACGCGATCTGGTTCTGCGACGCACCTCCGCAGCCGATCGTGGCCAGCAACACGAGCACGGACGCGAACGCGGCCACACGCATCGACACGAAACGCTGCATCGGAACTCCCCGTCCCGGCGGGCCGGCTCGCCCGTCCCGGCGCGTGCGGCGGATCATACCCGACGTGGGACTACCAGCTTCCACCGCCCCCGCCTCCGAAGCCGCCCCCGCTGAAGCCTCCGCCACCGAACCCGCTCCCGCCGGAGCCGGAAGAAGGCGGTGTCGCCGCGATGGTGGCGCCGATCGCGTCGAGCGACGTCCCGATGTCGCTCACGAACATCGTCGGGCGGAATCCGCCGCGGTACCGGGGCGACGCGTACCACTCGGGCGGCGCGGAGTAGAGGTCCGCGAAGGCCTCGGCCCATTCGTCGGCGACCCCGAGGACGATGGCGAACGGGAGGATGCGCTCGAAGGCGTCCGTGGTCCGCGTGCCCATGCGCTCGAGCCGGTCGCGATCCACCCGGGACAGGAACTCCTTGAAGCCCAGGATCTCCTGATGGGCCCGGCGGCCGCGGCGCGTCCGCCTCGGCATCCACGGCGAGAAGGCCAGCACGACGAGGCCGCTCGCGAGGATCGCGAGCCCGGCGGCGACGACCTGAGCGCCCAGCACGGCGGCCCCCAGCAACGCGACCGCGCCGCCCCCGATCGCCCAGCGCGTCCGCACCCGGTCCGGCGGTGCCGCGAAGTACGACCTGCGTCCGCTCACCTGGGAATAGATCGCGTCGCGCAGACCCGGGAGCCGGTCGTGGAACTCGTACTTCAAGTCCGAGACCGCGACCCGGTCCGCGCCCTGGTGGAAGAGACCGTCGAGCAGCAGGCGCTCGTGGCCGCGCAGGGCGTCGCGCCCTTCCAACCGCACGAGCTCCCAATCCCGATCCTTCAGGAACAGGAACTTCGTCGTCTCGGTCTCCTCGATCCGCAGATGGCCCCGCACGGCGAGGTCCAGGATGGTCGACGTGATGTCGACCAGGTGCACCCGTTCGTCGACGACGGTGCCGAGCTCGGCCGGGCTCATTCCCTCGGGCGGTTCGTAGCGCACGTCGATCGCGTCCTTGCCCGCCGGATCGCGGCCCAGGCTGCGCCACAGATGGAGCATCCCGAACCCGACCAGGATCGGGAGGAGCATCCACGGGCTCAGGAAGTCGCGCACCCGGGACCAGAAGCGCTCGCTCGCGCTGGGCTCGCGGATCACGCCCTTCGGGAGCCCGAGGACGATCGACAGGTTCTCGCCGGGGCCGAGGGCGCGAGCTGCGGCGAAGTGAGCCGACGCGGGGCCCGCCCGCGCGGTGCACGCGCGTTCGACCGAACCCGCCGCACCGGTGAAACACGCCAGCTGCAGGGCGTCGCCGCGGTCCTCGGGGAGGTAGACCGCGGCGGTGACCCGATCGACCGCGACCTTCCAGCCGGTCCCGTTCACGTTCCAGTAGAGTTCGTCGTGCCCCGGGAAGAAGAGCAGGCCGCGCGAGACCGCATAGCGGATCTCGTAGGTGTGGACACCCGTCACCAGCCGTTCCGGGTCGCCGATGCGCAGGCGCACCGAGTCGCCGGCGCGGCTGCGCGCCGCCGGGACGTCGGCGCCGTCGACGGTGACGCGGCCGACATCGAGACGGATGTGATAGTCGGCGGAGCGTCCTCGCCCGTAGGCGACCGGGATGTCGCGGAAGATCCCGTGGCGCTTCGCACCTTCGAAGTCCCACGCGATCCGCTCGACCACGGTGAAGCGGTCCTCGGCCGTCAGGTAGATCTCGGTCTCGAACGAGCGCATCCGTTCGGCGCGCGCCGGGGATGCGCACTGGAGCGAAAGGCCCAGCAGGACGAGCCCGAACGCCGCGCGCATCCCCCGTCCAGGTCCGTGGCCCCGCGACACGGTCTCAGTCGCCGAAGCGGACCGGCGGAGTCGTGCGCTCCGCGGCATCGTCGAGTTCGAAGTATTCCTTCTTCGAGATGCCGAAACCCTGCGCCACGAGGTTGCTCGGAAAGACCTCGCACGCAGTGTTCAGGTCCCGCACGACCGCGTTGAAGTAGCGCCGCGCGTTCTGGAGGGCGTCCTCGAGGCTCGACAACTCGGACTGCAACGAGAGGAAGTTCTCGTTCGCCTTCAGCTCGGGATAGGCCTCCGCCACCGCGAGAAGCCCCCGCAACGCGTTCCCCAGCTCGCCCTCGGCCCGCGCGCGATCCTCGGTTCCGGTGGCCGACGTCGCCCGCGCGCGCGCCGCGGTCACCGCCTCGAAGGTCGAGGCCTCGTGCGAGGCGTAGCCCTTCACCGTTTCGACCAGGTTGGGCACCAGGTCGTGACGGCGCTTCAGCTGGACGTCGATGTCGCTCCACGCGCTCTCGCTGGCGTTGCGCAAGCGGACGAGCCGGTTGTAGACGCCCACCGCGTACAGGACGGCGGCGACGAGGATGGCGAATCCGATCAGGCCCATGGCGTCTCTCTCCCGTTGGCGGGGTTCTCCCCCGTATCGGCGCGCGGACGCACCGGCATTACGCCTCGCGCCGCGTTCCGACGATCTGGCGCGCGCGCTCGACGGCCTCGCTGCCACCGAAGACCAGCACGCGGTCTCCGGCACGCAATACCATCTCCGGTTCCGGGTTCGGCAACGTCATGCCGGCGCGGTCGATCGCGAGGACGCTCGCCCCGGTGCGCGCGCGCCAATCGAGTTGCACGAGACTGCGATCGCCCGGCCACCCTTCGGGGACCTCGATCCACGCGGTATCGACGCGCTCCAGGAGTTCCGCCAGCCACGGGTCGAGCCCCAGCGCCGGCGGGGCCTGGAGCAACGCATAGCCCTCGTCCCGGAGTTCCTGCGAGAACCGGGCAACCGCACCGTCCGGGATCGAGAAGGTCTGCAGCACCTGGGCCAGCAGGTCGATCGCGCCCTCGAGCTCTTCCGCGACGACACGCGACGCACCCGCGGCCTGCAACGCGTCGACATCCCGCACATAACGAGACCGCGCCAGGATCGGCACCTCCGGCGCCATCCGATGGATCCGTTCCACGACCTGGAGGGTCGCGACCGGATCGGTGATCGCCACGACCGCGAGGCGGGCCTGCCGGATGCCGAGGCGGTCCAGCAGGCCGGGGCTGGTGGCGTCACCCCAGACCACGTCCTTTCCGAGCCGCCGCGCGTCGTCGACGTTTGCCGGGTTCGAGTCGACGCCGGTGTAGGCGACGTCGACGGCATCGAGTACGCGGCCGACGTTGCGGCCCACGAGCCCATGACCGACCAGGACCACGTGCCCACGCACTCCTCCGGCGGCGGGTCCTTCGCCGTCCACGGTCTCCCGGCCGAGCCGGGCCGCGAGGGCGGGCCCGGCCCGTGCCCAGAGCGGGCTCGCGACCAGGCTGAGGACCGACGCGGCAACGAAGGACTGACCGAGCGCGTCCGACAGCAGACCCGCCGCGGATGCGCTCCCGACCAGCACGAACGAGAACTCGCCCATCTGCGCGAGCCCGAAGCCGGCCCGGAGCGCGACGCCGGCCTGGCGGCCGGCCACGACCCAGACGGCGGCCGTCGCCAGCAGCGCCTTGCCCGCGAGCGCTGCCGCGGCGAAGAGCAGCACGGTTCCCAGGTTTGCGCCGACGACGCCGAGATCGAGCAGCATGCCGACCGCGGTGAAGAAGATCCCGAGCAGGATCCCGCGCAGCGGGAGCACCTCGGAGAAGAGTTGCGGACCGTAGGGCGTGGCGTTCGCGGCGAGCCCGGCCAGGAAGGCCCCGACCGCAAGCGTGAGCCCCATCCCCTCCGCCGCCACCGCCGCACCGAGGACGACGACGACGGCGACCAGGGAGAAGACCTCCCGCGACCGGAGCCTCGCGGCGGCGTCCAGCAACCGCGGGACGCCGAAGCGGGCAGCGGCGAAGAGGATCGCGAGCGCCGCGGCGGCCTTGACCACGGCCCACGCCACCGGTGCCGCCTCGGCCGGGCCATCGCGCGCGAGCAGCGGCACCGCCAACAAGAACGGCACGATGCAGAGATCCTGGAACAGCAGGATCGCGACCGCGACCTGCCCGTGCGGCGCGTCGATCTCGCCGCGGTCGCTCAGGAGCCGCATCACCAGCGCGGTGCTCGACATCGCCACCAGCGCACCCAGCACCAGCGCCTCGGGCCCCGGCACGCCGAGCGCGAGGGCGCCGGCGGCGACCGCGGCCAACGTCCCGCTGACCTGGAGCGCACCTGCCATGAGGCCGCGCCGCAGCAGCCGATGCAGGCGGTCGACCGGCAGCTCGAGTCCGATCTCGAACAGCAGGAACACGACGCCGAACTCGGCGACGCGCGAGACCGCGGCGGGATCGGAGACCAGGCCGAGGCCGCCCGGACCGACCGCGGCGCCGGTCACCAGGAAGCCCGCGATGGTGGGAAGGCGGAGTCGCTCGAACAGTGCGGCCCCGGCCGCGGCGATCACCACCAGCCAGACGAGCTCCGACAGGAAGGACGGCCCGTGCACGACCGGATGCTAGCGATCCGCCTGTGGGATGGAACGAACCGGGATGGGATCCGGAGGATGGACGCGCGCCCCGGATCGGGTCCGAAGCCCCCCAAGCCATCGCGGATCGGCATGCCGCCCGGACCACTTCCGCAGGTGACCGGACGCGCCGGAATCGCGATGATTGGGCGCGACCCGTTCCCCGTGATCGACCCCTTCCGGTCGCCCCCGAGCGCCCGGACCCTTGCCCGCCCCGAGGAGACCCCCGCGATGGCCGCCCTGTGCCGCATGCTTCCCGTCTTGCTGTTGCTGTCGATGGCGCTCACTGCCTGCAGCGAGCCGACGCAGGAAGAACTCCTGCAAGCCGCGACCGAGGCCTACGAGCAGAAGCGCTTCGAGGTCGAGGAAGCGACCTCCGAACTCGCGCTGCGCGAGGAGGAGCTGGCGATGGCCCAGGCCGCGCGCGACGAGGCCGCCGAGCGCGTGCGCCGGGGCGAGCGGGAACTGGCCGAGGCGCGGGCCCAGGTCGGTCTCCACGCCACCGACGAGTTGCTCTTCCGCGAGGTCCAGCAGGCCCTGCTCGAGGACGAGACGCTGGCCGACGTCGCCGTGAGTGCGCGCGTGGACGACGGCGTCGTGACCCTGCAGGGCCACGTTCCCGACGAATCGATCCGCGAACGCGCGATCGCGGTGGCCAGCAACGTCCCCGGGATCGCGGAGGTGAACAGCCAGCTCACGATCCCGGCGCCCCCGGAAGCGGCGGACGACGAGGAATAACGCGCAGGGCGAAGCCCCACGGAGCCACCGACTTGCAGGCCACGCCGAGCTTCACCTTCGCGCTGGCGCTCGGCGTGGGCGTCGCCTGCCAACTCGTCGCGCGGCACACCCGCGTACCGAGCATCGTGTGGTTGCTGGCGGCCGGCGTTGCGCTCGGCCCGGACGTCCTCGGCTGGGTCGTGCCGGACGCGCTCGGAAACGGCCTGCACGCGATCGTGGCGATTGCGGTCGCGATCATCCTGTTCGAGGGAGGCCTGAACCTGGACCTGCGGCGGCTGCGGCGGGCCGCCACGCCGGTACGCCGACTCGTCACGGTGGGTGCCCTCGTCACGATGACCGGCAGCGCCACGGCGGCGCATTACATCCTCGGCTGGCCGCTGCCGCTGGCGGCACTCTTCGGCTCCCTCGTGATCGTGACCGGACCGACCGTGATCCGGCCCCTGTTGCGCAACGTGCCGCTGCGATCGCGCCTCGCGACCGTGCTCGAGGCCGAAGGCCTGCTGATCGACCCGATCGGGGCCATCGTCGCCGCGGTGACGCTGCAGGTCGTGGTGGCGCCCACGCTCGACGGCTTCGCGAGCGGCGCGCTCGGGCTGGTGGCCCGCCTCGGCTTCGGCACGGGCGCCGGGCTGCTCTTCGGACTCGCCCTGGTCGGCCTGCTGCGGGTGCGCCGCGCGGTGCCGGAGGGGCTCGAGAATCTGGTGGCGCTCGGCGCCGCGCTGCTCGCATTCGAACTCAGCGAAACGGTGCTGGCCGACAGCGGCATCCTGGCGGTGACGGTGGGCGGCGTCGTGGTCGGCAACCTCGAGAAGCGCGTGGCCGGCGAACTCGGCGAGTTCCAGGAACACCTGACGATCGGCCTGATCGGCCTGCTCTTCATCCTGCTGGCCGCGGACGTGCGTCTGTCCGATGTCGCGGTCCTCGGCACCCTCGGCTTGTGGACCGTGATCGCGCTCGCGCTCGTGGTGCGCCCGCTCGGCGTCCTGCTCTCGACCTGGGGCCAGGACTTCTCCCCCGGCGAACGGGCCTTCCTCTCGTGGGTCGGGCCCCGCGGCGTGGTGGCAGCCGCGATCGCGTCGCTGGCGGCGGCCGTCCTCGACGAGATCGGGCAGCCGGGCGGAGACGAGATCCGCGCGCTCGTCTTCCTGACGATCGCGGTGACGGTCGTGGTGCAGGGAGGCACTGCACCGCTCGTGGCGAGGTTGCTGGGCGTCCGCGGCCCCGGGCGGGACAGCATCGTGATCCTGGGTGCCGAGGAGCTGGCGTTCGCGCTCGCCGATGCGATCCGGTCCGAGGGGACGCGCATCGTCTTCGCGGACTCGAACCCGCTGCACTGCCGGGAGGCGGAGGCGCGCGGACACGCCGTCGTGTATGGCGACGCGTTCGACGTGCGCACCCTCGGCCGCATGCGCCTCGAGCGCGCGCGCGCGGTGATCGCGATGACGGCCAACGCGCAGGTCGATGCGCACTTCGCCGACGAGGCGAAGGAGGCCTACAAGGTCCCGCAGACCTTCGTGGCCGTCGGCCGCGACACGCACGCGGTGGGCGAGCGGATCGTCGAGAAGGCGGGCGGGCAGGTCCTCTTCGATCGGCCGAAGGACATCGAGCGATGGAACGTGCGCCTGCGCCACGGGCTGGCCGAGGTCCGGCCCTTCACCTTCGTCGGCCGCCCGGAGGCGCAGGAAGACGCGGGGACGCAGACCGCGCTCGAGGAAGCGCCCGACCCCTTCGTGCTGCTCGCGATCGAGCGGCGCGGAGAGATGGAGGCCGCGGCTGCGAATGCGGCACCGGAGACCGCGGCGCGCGCCACGGCCGCGATCCTGCTCTCGGACGAAGCGGACGCCCTCGTGGGCCTCGCGGCGCTGGGCTTCGTGCCCGCGGCCGAAGCCGATGCAGACGAGGACGAAGCCGCGGACGACCATCCGAACGGCGGTTGATTCAAGCACATCCCGCGGTGGATCGCCGACGCCGGGGAATGGTTGGATTCGGGCGCGAATTGATCTACACCCGTAGATCGTCCGCGTCGGGAGGCCCGCGTGCCGGATCGCATCGTCACCGAAGAGCTCGACCTCCTCCGCAAGGTGAATGACGCGCTGGAACGCGCGGGAGAGCCCGAAGCCCCGTCCGAGCAGAACCTCGTCGACGATCTCGAACACATCCGCGAGCAACTGGTGCGCGGCGAGATGGACTTCTTCGAGCGGTCGTCGCTGAACACGCGCTGGAACGTGCAGATGGCGCTGCTCGAGCAGCTGCGCAAGTCGCGCGAGACGCCGCGCATCGACCGCGGCTCGCCCTATTTCGCGCACCTGCGTCTCGAGGAAGGGGACCGCGTCCGCGACGTGTGCCTCGGCAAGGCGACGCGGCTGGACAACGGCCTGCGCATCGTCGACTGGCGTCATGCGCCGATCGCGCAGCTCTTCTACCGCTACCAGCAGGGCGACGAATACGAAGAGGACATCAGCGGACGCGTGCAGGAGGGCACCGTCGTCGCGCGGCGGACGCTGACCATCCACGACGGGAGCCTCGAGCGCGTCGAGGCGCCCGAGGGCGTGTTCGTGCCTGATGCCGGAGATCCGGATGGCTGGCGGCGCTCGGCACGCGCCGCGCCCCGGCTGGGCGGCGGTGAAGGCGCTGCACTGCGCTTCCACGACGCCGCAGCGGGCGAAGTGTGGAAGTTCGGAACCGACGCCTTCGGCCGCGAACACCGGCCCGACAAGCGCCTGCCCGACATCGCGGGCCTGATCGACCCGGAGCAGTTCGCGCTGATCACGCGGCCGAACGCGGGCTTCGTGGTGATCCGTGGCGCCGCGGGTTCCGGCAAGACGACGGTGGCGCTGCACCGCATCGCGTTCCTCGCCTACGAGGACCCGGCGATCAATTCGCGGCAGACGCTGTTCGTGGTCTTCTCGCCGGCGCTGCGCGATTACGTCAGTCACGTGCTCCCGGCCCTCGGCGTGAGCGGCGTGCGCGTGTGCACCTATCAAGAGTGGGCCACAGAACAACGGCGGCGCCTCTTCCCTGCGCTCCCGGACCGGCATCGCGAGGACACGACCGCGCTGGTGCAGCGGCTGAAGCTCCATCCGGCACTGCTGACCGCGCTCGAACGCCATGTGGCGCGTTCGCCCGGGAACCCGACCTGGCGCCAGGTCGTGGACGACTGGGTCAGCGTCCTGACCGACGCGACGCTGCTGGGCGAAGTCTTCGCGTGGGAAGCCCCGGGAACCTTCAGCGAGAAGCAGCTGCGCGAGGTCACGATGACGTGCCGCGCGGCGCTCGAAGCGACGCTGGCCCATCTCGAAGGCGACAAGGACGCCGAGGCCGAACTCGACCCCGAAGACGATGCGATCCTGCTGCGCGCCTGGCAGCTGCGCGTGGGCGCGCTGCCGGAGCCCAGCGGCGAAGCGGTGCGCCACCGCCACGTCGCGATCGACGAGGTCCAGGACTTCTCGCCCCTCGAGGTCCGGGTGCTGATGGATTGCCTCGATGCGCGCAAGAGCCTGACGCTCGCGGGCGATACCCAGCAGCACGTCACTGCCGAGAGCGGCTTCACCTCGTGGGCGGACTTCTTCCGCCACCTCGGCATCACCGGGACCGAGATCGACACGCTGCAGGTCAGCTACCGCTCGTCGGACGAGATCGCGCGCTTCGCGGCCGCGGTGCTCGGCGACCTGCGCGAGGACGAGCCGCTGATCACGACGCGCAGCGGCCCGCCGGTCGAACTCTTCCGCCACTCCGACCACGGCGCCGGCATCGCGGCGCTGGCCGACGCGCTGACGACCCTGTCGGCGGCCGAGCCGATGGCCTCGGTCGCACTGCTGACGCCGAGCCGGGCGCTGTCGGACCTCTACTTCGAGGGTCTCGCGCGCTGCGACGTCCCGCGCCTGCACCAGGTCACACGTCAGGACTTCCGCTTCGCCCCCGGCATCGAGATCACCGAGATCGAGCAGGTGAAGGGACTCGAGTTCGACTACGTCGTCCTCATCGGCATCGACGCCGACCACTTCCCCGACACGCCGAAGGCGCGCCGCCTGTTGCACGTCGGCGCCACGCGCGCGGTGCACCAGTTGTGGGTGACCCACGTCGGCACCCCGAGCCCGATGTTGGGCGAGGCCGCGCGGGCGCTGGCGACACCCGGGCGCTGAACGCGGTTCGCAGACTTCTACGTGCGTCCGTCGAGGAATGGCCGCCCCCATATGGGAGGCAGCTGGAGATTCCTTGCCACGCGGATTCGCGACCTGCCACTAACAGATTGCGGAAGGCGAGGACTCCGCGCAGGACGTAGATGGAGATGTGGATGCGGGTCGCTCGTCGAGGTCTGGTCGCGATGTTGTCCCTCGGCGTACTGGCGCTTCCGGTCGGAGCTTCCGCAGAGACCGTGACCCGCATCGGATCCGCCGGCACGCGGGGCGCCGCGGGGGCGCCGGGCGCGAATGGCGCGCCGGGTGGAACCGGGGGCAGCGCCGCGGCCACTGCGCAGGCCGACGAGCGCGACAACATCGCGGTCGCGACGGGCGGGATCGGCGGAAGAGCCGGCGATGGCGGTGACGGCATCCCGGGCGCGCCTGCCGGCAACGGCGGCGACGGCGGAACCGGAGGACTGGCAACGGCCACCGCTACCAACGTGGGCACCAGTCGGCGCGCAACCTCGAACGCCACCGCGACCGGCGGGACCGGAGGCCGCGGAGGCCTCGGAGGGCTCCAGGCCACCGGAACGGCCAAGGGCACTCCCGGGGCCGGCGGCAACGGCGGCGACGCCAACGCGACGGCCGATGCCACCGCGTCCTTTCTCCCGGCGACCGCCCAGATCACGGCGGTCGGCGGGAACGGCCTGGACTCCATCATTGGCGGCGACGGGGGAGCCGGCGGCAATGCGACCGGCTTCGCTCGCGCAGAGGGCGTAAAGGGCAGCTCACCGACGGCGGGCGGTGGCGGTGGTGTCCACGGCGGCGACGGCGGCACGTCTTCGCGGCCGTCCACCGCGGCGGGCGCCGGGGGAAATGCGTCGTCCGAGTCCATTGCGATTTCGAACGAGCTCCAGTTCACCCGGGTGGTCGCCACCGATACCGCGACCGGGGGCGATGGGGGTCTTTCCAGCGCGGGAAGCGCCGGCCGCGGGGGAGATGCGCGTTCCTCGGCGAGCGCGACCAACGCCTCGAACTCCGCCATCTCGCGCACCGCGGCGACCGCGACCGCGGTCGGAGGGAGAGGGGGCGCAGCCAGTTTCGGCCGTGCCGGTCGTGGCGGGGACGCCGTGGCGACAGGAACCCTCGCGAGCACCCACGACGGCCTCAGCTTCTTGAGCGTGTCAGCGACAGGCGGCGCAGGAGGCTCGATCGGCATCGCCGGTCCGATGACGGGCGATGGCGGAAACGCAACCGCCACCGCGCTCGGGTCGAGCGATGCGGGGACCCTCTCGGTCTCGGCGATCGCACGAGCGGGCACGAGCTTCGTGGGCGGAGGCGGCCAGGCGACGACGGACGTGCAGGCGATCGCGGCCGGGGACAGTGCCGTGACGGCGGATGCCCAATCCTTTGGAGGCGTGTCGGCGCAAGGCAGCGGCGGTAGCGCCGTCACGCGCATCACGGCGGGAAACGCGGGCGCTGCTCCGGTCTCGATCCACGCGGAGGCCACCGGCGGCGGATCGAAGACCGGGAAGGGGGGCGCTGCGACCGCGACCGCGATGGGGAATTCGCAGACCGGCGACGTCGACGTCACGGTCGCCATCCGTGCGGGAAGCGCGAACCCGATGGGATCGCTCAACGCGGTCGATGGCCGGGATGCCATCCTCGACAACGCCGCCTCCGGATCGACGGCCGGGAACCTGACCCTGACCCAGCGGGCCACGGCTGGCTCCGGGAGCGGCGCGTTCTCCCAGGGCGGGAACGGTGGGGCGGCGACGTCCCGCTTCGACGTCGTTCACGCGGGCGGCGGCGATCTGACCCTCACGCTGGAAGCGCGCAGCGGAGACGCGAACGAAGCGGCCTCTCCGCCGGCAGGCGCGGTGGCCCAGGCAGGCGCGGTGACACTCGATGCGCGCGGCATCTCCGACGGCGACGTGACCATTGCCGGAACGGCGTCCGAGGGGACGGCAGACGCGTCCGCGGGAACCCACATCGGCCTGTTCGGCGAGTCCCGGACCGGCGGAAACGTCAGCGTCACCGCGGAGTCGACCGCCCGCCGCGGTTCCACGGGTCCCGGCGGCGACATGGTGCTCACGGACGCGGTGGACGGGCTGACGTCGGGCGTTCTCACCCTGAGCCAGACCGCACGAGGCGGCAGCGGAACCTCCGGCGGCAACGCGGTGAGTTCCCTGACCCGCTCCGTTTCGGCCCAGGCGTTGAACGCCGAGTCGCACGCCTTCGGTGGCGGACCGGGCGCCAACGCGACGGCGAATCTCGACCTGGCGAATTCGTCTGGCAGCGTCACCGGGATCGCGGCCGCGACGGCTGGGAGTCTGCTGGGTGGAATCATGCCCGCTGGAGCCGGGGGCGGAGATGCCCGTGTCGATCTCGTTGCGACCACGGCGGTCGACGGCCAGAACATCACGTTGGGAAGCACCGCGTCGACATCGACCTGGGGCGCGTTGGGAGGTGCCGCGGGCACGCAGATCACCGGGCAACCATCCATCGGCGGTGGGAACGCCCACAGCAGATCGCGGGGTGCCGCTGCGGGCGACAGCACCGTGACCGTGCGAGACCGCGCGGTCGGGGGCAGCGGCGGATCTCGAGGAGGCGATGCGACCTCGCACGCCGAGGGATCGAACCTGGGTGCAGCTGCCGTCCTGGTCCAGGCCGAGGCGACCGGGGGCAACGCGCATTCGGGTTTCGGCTCCACTCCGGTTCCTGGGATCGGTGGCGTCGCGACCGCGACCGCCAGCGGCAGCTCCGTTGGCGGCGATGTCACCGTCATCGCGCTCCAGCGGGCGGGTGGGCCGGGAATCGTGGGCACCGCCACCGACAGCGTGCTCCAGAACGCGGTCTCCGCGACGACGAGCGGCCGGATCCGGTTGGAGCAGGAGGCGACCGGGGGCAGTGGTGCGCTCGGCAGTTCCTCACTGCCGGGAGGCACCGGTGGAGCGGGCCGTTCGACCCTGTCGGCGACCCACACCGGAACGCTCGAACTCTCGTCGAGAGCACGGGGGGGCTCGGGGGGCCCCGGTGCGAACGGGGGGACTGCGTTCAGCGCGGCCACGGGCGAGTCCGCCGGAGACGTGACGGTCGAGGCGGATTCGATCGGCGGCTCCGCAGGCGGGCAGGCGATGCTGGGGCTCGTCTCCGGCACATCCACCGGCGGCGGCCGGGTGCTCGTCACCGGGCGCGCGACCGGCGGCTCGTCCCAGGGCGGCCGGGGTGCCGACGTCGTGTTGCAGGATGCAGTCAGGGGCTCGACCGCGGGAACGCTGACGTTGCAGCAGCTGGCGATCAGCGGTGGGGGCGTCTCCGGTCGCTCGGGGAATGCGACCAGCCTGCTGGACCACCGCGGTGCGATCGGTGACCTGATCCTGGAGGTCTCTGCAACCGTCGCCACTGCTCGAGACGGCGTTGGCGACGCTCACGCGGCGGGCACCGGGCAATCGCTCGGCGGCGACGTCACGGTGGACACGACCGCGGTGGGAACAGCCCCGGACGCCGGCACCAGCGCTGCAAACACCAGCCCGTCGCCGCGCGGAAGCGATGCGCGAGCCCGTGGCGAGGGGATCGGACAAGGCAGTGCGACGGTCACCGTGACGAGCATCGCGACCGGGGGCGACGGCTCCGCTCGCGCCGGAGGA
>Ga0114931_10003041_pt1 | contig 21323 bp, 17 predicted proteins | sample 2SBtaG_FD_89579 | JGI IMG/M metagenome (GOLD analysis project Ga0114931, IMG submission 89579) | Deep subsurface microbial communities from Kolumbo volcano to uncover new lineages of life (NeLLi) - 2SBTROV14_V59a metaG | ecosystem: Environmental > Aquatic > Marine > Volcanic | place: Kolumbo...
CTCTTGGGTTCACGAACAAAACGGCATACCCGTTTGCTGCCAGTAATTGGTTTCTTGCGGAAAACGATTCGCCGTACATCCCGTGCGGCCCACCGTGAATGGATTGAATCAACGGCCATTTTTTCGAATCGTCGAAGCCAACCGGTTTCACCAGCCAACCCTGCACCCGGTTGCCATCGTAGCTTTTGAACCAGAACATTTCCGCGTTCTGCAAACGAATTTGTTCGCGAAATTCGTCGTTGTAAGAGGTGAATCGTTTGGCGTTGTTTCCCATCGCGTCGGCAATGAATAACTCGCCGGGATGAGTTGCGTCGGACTGTGTATAAGCAAGACGATTCCCCGAGTTCGACACGCTGTAAGATCGCGACATCGCTTTTTGGCCAGCGACAATTTTTACCGATTCGGTAGGAAGATCGACGTTACAAATTCGCCCGTAACCGTGATCGCCAATGGTGAAGTAAATCGACTTCCCAGTAGGATGCCATTCGATGCTGCGAATACGGCGATCGACGTTGGAAGCAATTCGTCGTCGTTTTAGTCCGTCCGACGAGATGACGTAGAGTTTCGTATTTTCCGGAGGACTGTCTTTGGTGTTGCGCAGGCGAACGGTGGCCAGGAAAGCAATCGACCGGCCATCGGGAGACCAGGTGGGTTGAAATTCCGTCCCGATGGTGTTCGTCAAACGGGCGATATTTCCCGATGCGAGTTCCACCGTCCAGAGGTCATCAAGATAATTGTTGTCAGGATTTTTCGAATGGTTACTAATAAAAACGATCCGTTTGCTGTCTGGCGACCAGGAAAGTGAATGCTCGTCGTACTTCCCCGGAGTGAGAACTTTTTTCTTCCCGGAGTTCACATCGACAACCCAGATATGTGTTTTGCGGTTGTCGGAAAAACCGGTTCGCGTTTTGTAAAGGATACGATCGATCACTTTAATCGATGAATCGGCGGACGATTTGCGCGGTCCCTCCGCAGCGACGTAGGCGATCTTTTTCGAGTCGGCAGACCAGGCGAAGTTCTTCCTGGTGTTGTGTCCGAGAAAATGATCGGTCTGAGGAACCTCGGTGAGAAATCGTTCTTCACCCGATGGAATCTTTCGAATCCACAACCCAGTTCGATTGCCACGCTGCGCGAAAAGTGCAATCTGTTTTCCATCGGGCGACCATTGTGGCGACGAACCCTTGCAGAGTTTGCGAATCTTTCCGCTGGATATTTCTCCAATCATCAACGAACTGGTGGAACGATTTTGTCTGTATTTCGTGGAGGAAAGCGAGAAGACGACAAATCGACCGTCGGGCGACAGTTGCGGGCTGCCGACGTTTTGTAGGCGGTCCAAATCGTCCAGCGTCATCGGTCGCTTACCGGAGGCATTTACGAATTGCGGTAATGCGAGAACAATGACGACGAGTATTCGGATAGCTCGATTCCTCATGGATAGCTCCAATCGCTTGAGTTCACGTTCGACAATAAAAAGGCGTCCAAAAGGACAAGTTTAGAATAACCGGAAAGACCTCGAAGTGCGAACGCACCGAAAGAAAACCGGCGTGATCGATAAGCAAAACGAGTTAGCCCCCGCTGAACAGACCGGGGAGCGGAAGAATAAGAGCCGCGACCGTGAGGGAGCGAAAGGCGTTGTTTTCATTGTACCGTTTTCGGTTTTCAGAAAAGATAATCAGAGCCGAAAAATCGCCATGCACAGCATGGATTACAGCTTACCGTTTCTTTTTCTTTGCGGACTTTGTTGCTTTGCGAGAGACATTTTTGCGAAGCGACGGCTCGGCGGGAGCCTCGCCCTCACTTTCGCAGATTCGCATTCCATTTCTCGTTGAAAACCGAAAAGTGCACACTGAAATCTTCGCCTCACGCTCCCTCACGGTCGCGGCTCTTTTTCCGCAGGATAAATCTTCAGGCTTGCCAATATCTTTAATAGCAGATTTCGGCTGATTTTTTGGAAATTCAGCTACAGCGAGCAATCGGAGTTATTCCAACGGGTTGAAGACCAGGCCGGAGAGAAGTTTCGGGTAGAAGAACGTGCTTTTAGCGGGCATTTTTTCGAACTTCAACGAAACTTCTTCCACGTCTTCAATTTGTGCGGGGGCCACGAGTGCTACCAACTGGCAACTCTTTTCGCTCATTGTCGAGTTCACCTCGTCGAGTAAATGCACGTACTTGCAAATGGGTTCGCTGTGGGGATATTTCTTTTTCAAGAGATGCTCGATGACCATTTTATGAAGCAGGCTGACACCCAATTGTCGCCAGGCATCGCTTTGATCTGGGGCGATGGTTTGCATGGGTGAATTATCGGTGACTTGGGCAAAGATCCATTTTCCGTCTTCAGGAGTGCCGAAACCGAATATGTCTTGTCCGCCGTCGGCTTGCATCATTTCCCAGATATCGGTCGCTGCATTTTCGGACTCGATTTCCTCGACTTCAAAATGGTTCGACAGTGCATCGCGAACATCGTTCGTGTTCATCGAGGGAAAACCGGAAACGAGCCGATGCGTCGGCAGAATCGCCAAACCGGGGTCGCTCATGCCGACGAACATCATCAACACGAAATTCGCAGGGTGTTTGTTTTCGTCGATTTTCCCCGCGGTTCGAAGTTCGTTTCGATAGTTGCTGGCGGTTTCGTAACGGTGATGACCATCCGCAATGAAGATCGGTTTTTCATTCAAAGCCGAACGCACTTGATTCAACACAGTCGGATCGGTGACCGGCCAGAAGCGATGGATCACGTCGTCCGCATCGGTCACTTCGAGAGGAGTTTGCCCCGCGACGACTTGTTCGAGTGGTGTTTGCACGGCGGCATGGTTGTCGGGGTAAAGCCCAAAGATTGGCGAAAGATTCATTTTGCAGGCTTTGGTGAGCGCCAGTCGGTCGGCTTTGGGGCCAGACATGGTTTGTTCGTGAGGGTAGACTTTCCCATTGCCGAACTCTTCGATTTTTAACCGACCCAGGAACCCTTTCCTCAAGTAATGCGTTCCTTCCCAGTTGAATTCCTGATGATAAACGTAGAACGCATCTTCCCTTTCCTTCATCAGAATACCATCGGACTGCCAGTGTTTGAGAAAGTTGGCGGCACGTTGGTAACGCGCGACGGTGCTTTCGTCACCCGGTTCGTCGCGGTTGAGAATCACGCGGACGACGTTACAAGGATGTTGTTCGTAAAGCTCCTTTTGAGCTTGTGGTCCGATAACGTCATACGGCGGGGCGGTGACTTCTGCGAGACTGCCGACCTGAGAAATATCGTAACGCCAGCCTTTGAAGGGATGAACTTCAGCCATGTTTCTTACTTTGTGAAAAGGTTAAATTGTGATTAAGAAGGGAGGGCGAAGCTCCCGCTGAGCCGTTTTCCGATATTACAGATCCCCGGAATCTTAAAGATTCCGGGGATCCTAATTCAAGGCAGGACGAGTTTCGCGGATGGAGATGGCGTTCGTCAATCTTCCGTTGCGGGGTTTTTCGCATTGGCAGCGTCAAGAAACCGTTGAACCGTCAATTTCTCTTTGATGCCGGGAGACGATTCGACTCCACCGGCGACGTCGACGCCCCAAGGGTGCGATTTCGAGATCGCATCGGCGACATTTTCGGATGTCAAACCGCCCGCCAGTATGAGAGGGGGCCAGTCGTCGTGGCGATAATGTTCGGGAATTTCGGACCATGCAATTTTCTTACCAGTTCCGCCATAAGCGTCGGATGAATAAGCATCCAACAGACAGGCAAAGAGTGAAATACCTAGTTGCTGGCATTCTTCGAGATAGTTTTCGAGATTCTGCCAACCGTTTTCACCCAGGCGAAACGCTTTCATCAATTGTAATTCCGGTTTTTGTTTTTGAAGGTCATGAAGAAAATCGGGAGATTCATCACCGTGGAGTTGAATGGTGCTGAGACCCAGAGTCTCCACCGTATGGAGAATATCGTCTTTCTCGTGATTCACGAAGAGTCCGACAGGAAGAATTGTCTCGGGAAGCAACTGAAGAATTTGCTTTGCGGTTTCCTGGGGCACATGTCTGGGTGAGGATTCGTAGAAATTCAGACCGATGGCATCGGGCTGTGCATCGACAACAATTCTCGCCGATTCCAGATTGCAGATTCCACAAATTTTAATCCACATGAAACGATCATTTTTCGATGCGGTAGAGATGATGGAACGTGCGCAGAACGATCGAGTTTCCTTTGACTGCGGGGGATGCATTGAAACCCGATTCGAATTGGCCTTCCGAGATTTGCTCGAATTTTCGTCGTGCTTTGACGACGACGACTTTGCCTTCTTTGCTGAAACAGTAAATTTTGCCGTTGGCGAAAATTGGCGATGCCCAGAATGCACCCGAAAAGCGTTTTTGCCAGATTTTCTTCCCGGTCTTTGCATCGAGGCAGCTTGCGACACCGTTGTCGGCGATCATCAATAAGAGATCGCCAATCAACAACTGTGAAGGTCTTCTGGGGATGCCTTGCGCCTTGCGCCAGATGACGTGCGAGTCGGTCACGTTCCCGCTTCCTCCCGGCCTGACGGCGATGAGTCGCGAAGCACCTTCTCCCGCAGTGATATAGATGAGGTTGTGTCCGAAAATCGGTTTGGCCGCTGCGTTCATCCCACCGTGGCGGACACGCCAGAGTTCGTTTCCGTTTTCGGGGTTGTAAGCGACGGTTTCGACCGCACTGGGGCTGACAAGGACATTGCGTTTTTTGGTTTTGAACACCGATGGCGTGCTGTAAGCCTTTTTGTAGTCACCGTTGTCGGTACCGTAGGAAATGTTTCGGTCTTTCTTCCAGACGGTTTTTCCGGTGGTTTTATCGAGTGCGGTAACGTATTGATAATCGAAGCCGTCGAATGTGAGGATCAGCAGGTTCTTAAAGAGAATTGGCGACGACCCCGGCCCGCGAAAATGGTTGCAAGGGAGGTCTCGCCGCTCCCAGATTTTCTTTCCGGTTTCGGTATCGAGACAAGCGGTTCCGTAGCTGCCGAAATGAACGTAAATCCGTCCTTCTTCGATGACCGGAGTGCAGGAAGCGTAGCTGTTGGTTGCGTGTCGAAATCTTGGGTTGACGACGTCGAAGACCTTGATGCGATGCAGAGTTTTTCCACTTCGAAAATCGACACAGATTGCAAAGAGTTGTTTGCCGTCTTGGGGTGCAGTTGTCAGCCAGATTCGATTCCCCCAAATCACCGGTGAAGACCATCCTCTGCCTGAAATGGGGATCTTCCAACGGAGATTTTCACCTTCGGTGAGTTTGCTGGGGAGTTTGGCATCGGTCGCCATTCCATCGCCGTTGGGACCACGAAACTGCGGCCAGTTGCGGTCATTTTCCGCATTCAGCGTGAATGGAGAAATCGCCAGCCAAAACATAAGAATCGCTAGATGTTTCATGGTTTCCTGAATGTTCTTTGAATGGTCTTGATGCTGGTCGCAAAACGAAGTCTGAATCGTTCAACGGTCAATCCGTTCTCTCTCTGCGAGCATATCGTGTTTCTTTCGTGAGAAGCAAGCGCAGGGCAATGCTCGACGTGTGAAATACGCACGGTTGAAGCAATCGAGGTTGTCCTTGGATGACTTAGACAGCCAAGAGACCGTCGATGAGCATGATTGCAGCCGGGCCGACGAGCACCACGAAGATACCGGGAAAGATGAATAAAACGAGTGGGAAGATCATTTTCACGGCGGTTTTTGCTGCTTTTTCTTCAGCCAGTTGCCGACGTTTGACACGCATCGAATCGGATTGCACACGCAGAGCCGAAGCGATGGATGAACCGAATTTGTCGGCTTGAATCAGAATCGCTGCCAAGGCGCGCATGTCGTCCACTCCGCTTCGCACGCCTAAATCGTGCAGTACATCGCGTCGAGCTCGTCCCATTTGAAGTTGCAAATTGGCCAGATCGAGTTCACTACACAAAGCCTGAGCAGAATCCCTCAATTCCTCGGAAACTTTTCTCAAACCCGCATCGAGTCCGAGTCCTGCTTCGACGCAAACTACTAAAAGATCCAAAGCATCGGGTAGCGAGAGAAATATCTGTTCGATTCGACGTTTTTTCAAGAACCACAGTACCAGACCAGGAATGTAGAACCCCAACCCGCCGCCAATCACGACGGAATAAAGTCCTTTTTGAGTCACACCCCATGAAAAAAGTCCGAATCCACCGCCAAGAATAATTCCAGCGGCGAGAGAAATCAGTTTGGCAGACAGGTAAATTTGAGGTGCTGCCGGACTATTAAATCCTGCATTGGCAAGTGATATTTTGAGTTTGTTGGCTTCGAGTTCGGTTTTGGGTTGGAGGGCTTTTGAAAGAGCCGGTGCGGCTTTTTCTATCATGGCCCCCATACCTTTGGGAGAATTCGAACCTGCTGCAAGTCGTGCTCGACGCGTGGGATCTCTCAATTCATCGAGCCGTTCGTCGGCTCGCGTCGTTCTTTTCGAGAACAGATTCACGACAGCAAATATCGCGACCGTGACAGCACCGAAAATCGCAAAAGGAGCGATGGTTGAAAAATCCATAATATCACCTGCATGACCGTTGAAAAAACAGTAAACATTTCTCTGAAACTACGAGTCAAATTCTCAGATTTTAATCTGAATGATTTTCTTGATGACGACCGCTCCTAACACTTGCAACACCGCAGCAAGGGCGATCATTTTATGTCCTAAAGGTTCGGTAAACAGCAACATCATGTAATCGGGATTTAAGTAATAAACTGCAAAGAATAACGCGATCGGCAAACCAAGCAACACGACACCACTGATGCGACCTTCACCCGTGAGAGCGGCAACCTGCCCCAAAATTTGAAATCGTTCTCGGATGATGTAACTGATTTTATCGAGAATTTCTGCCATATCCCCGCCCGATGTCCGTTGAATGGCAACGGCAGTGGCGAAAAATTTCAGATCCATATTGGGCATACGATCCACCATGCTGTTCAGCGCCTTATCCAACGGAATACCCAGGTTCTGTTCTTCATAGGCTCGAGAAAATTCTATCGAAATGGGATCGGGCATTTCTTCGACAACGACATGTAATCCGGAAGAAAGACTGTGCCCGGATCTCAACGCGCGACCGACCAGTTCGAGAGCATCGGGGAGTTGTTTCGCGAACGCTTTAAACCTTCGCTTTCGTCGCCAAAGCAGCCAAATCATGGGGAGAATACCCGCCATGAATGCGCAAACCGGGTAGAGTGGGGTTGGGGCGTTGGCCACAAACCCTCCAGCGATTCCTAAGATCGCAAAACCGATCGAGATACCAAAAAACATCTCAGGTTTGACGGGAGAATTCGCCTGTTCGAAGAGCAATTCCAGTCTGTTAAATCTGTCGATCACCGAGCGGAACAAATTCGTGATTCCCGCTAGAGATTCGTTCCAGACTTCTTCTTTCAGAATACTGTCGGATTCTTTCGTGGGTTGTTTTTTTCCAGTCAGAACATCGAGACGATCTTCAGCCGAGGATTTCTCGAATCCTCCCATCACGAAAACAATCGCGGCGATGAGTGCGACCACTCCGACGAAGACTGCAAGAGAAAGTATGATGATCGGGTTCATGATTAAAACCTGCTTTTTTAGTGGTGTCGGTTATCCTAAACTGCGAGCGGTAAAGATATTCGCAGGAAGACGGACACCTGCGGCTTCCAGTCGATCCATGAATGAAGGTCTAATACCGGTCGATTCGAAATGCCCGAACGCCCTTCCCTCTTCGTCGATGCCGTCCTGTACGAACAGGAAAATATCCTGCATGATGATCGTATCCTGCTCCATATTAAGCACTTCGGTAATATGCGTGACTTTTCGGGGACCGCCTTGTAAACGGCTGGCCTGGATGATGAGATCGACAGCAGCGGAGAATTGCTGCCTCAACGCGCGAATCGGAAGATCGACGCCCCCCATGCTGATCATCGTTTCGAGACGAGAAACGGCGTCGCGTGGTGTGTTCGCGTGAATGGTCGTCAGCGAACCTTCGTGACCGGTATTCATCGCTTGAAGCATGTCGAGTGCTTCCGCCCCACGACATTCTCCGATGATGATTCTGTCGGGTCGCATACGCAGTGCGTTCTTGACCAGGTCGGTTGCTGAAATTCGACCTTTCCCTTCGATATTTGGCGGACGCGTTTCCAAACGTAAAACGTGTTCCTGTTGCAACTGAAGTTCCGCTGCGTCTTCGATAGTGATCATTCGTTGATCTCCAGGAATAAAACTCGAAAGCGTATTCAGCAGCGTCGTTTTCCCGGAACCGGTTCCGCCTGAAATCACGGTGTTCAACCGGGCTTTGATCGCCCCTTCCAGAAGCATGACCATTTCCGGGGTAAAGGCTCCGAAATTCAACAGGTCTTCCAACGAAAGCGGATTCGAACCGAATCGCCGAATCGTCAGCGACGGACCGTCGAGTGCAAGTGGTGGAATGATGGCATTCACACGTGAGCCATCGGTAAGACGAGCATCGCACATGGGAGTCGTTTCATCGATCCGACGTCCCACTTTGGAAACGATGCGGTCAAGAATCTGCATCAAGTGGTCATTATCGCGAAACACGACATCCGATTTAGTAATTCTCCCGTTTTTTTCAATAAAGACGTGCTTGGGGCCGTTGATCATAATATCGGCCACGCCTTCTTCTTTAAGCAGAATTTCCAAAGGACCATAACCGAACGTTTCGTCGAGGACCTCTTCGATCAGGCGTTCGCGCTCGGAACGGTTCAACAGTGGGTTTTCGGTGTCGCAAAGATGTTCGACAACCATACGAATTTCACGTCGAAGAGTATCGCCTTCCATATCCCCCAGACGGGATAAGTCGAGTTTGTCGACGAGCTTGCTGTGAATTAGTTTTTTTAGCTCTTCGAACTCGATATCGCCTTCGCCAGAACGAAATTGTTTATTCGCTGATCCTACCGGACTGATCATTTTGTTATCTTCTCCTGGTTTCCCTGTCCTTGAAAATATAGATCGATCACTCTGAATGACTGCATAGATAGCCCCCTAAACTTAGCTTAGAAAATATGACGTGAATGGATATTCCACAAAGAGGAAGAAAAAAAGAGCAAGCTGGCTTCAAGGCTTGCGCTAGCAGGAGTGGTTTTATCGAGTGTGACGATTACACCAGCGGACAGCGCGTCAGTGATGTCGCATAATGATGGCGCATGCAGACGAAGAGACTTTCCCAGCGATGACGTCGAACTATTCAACAATTCCCAGCGTGATTTGGATTATGCGGTTCGTGCGGAACGAAGCTCTCGTAGCTCCTTGGGTAATACGAAATTGACGTTCTCCTCCCGATCGCTTTTTTCGCTGATCGTGGCCTGAAAACGAGCCTGTAAAAAAGCCACACAGTCCTGGACCACAATTTCCGGGGCGCTGGCACCAGCCGTGACAAGCACTTTTTCGTCCCCTTGAAACCACTCCTGTTGCAATTCGTGTACGCCGTCGATTAAATAAGATTGTTTCTTGTGATACTTGCCAATTTCCTTGAGACGCTGGCTATTAGAACTGTTCTGGCTTCCTAAAACGACGATCACATCGGCTTCGAGAGCCAATTCTTCCACGGCCTTCTGGCGGTTTGTGGTGGCGTAACAAATATCGTCTTTGGGAGGCGATTCAATTTGCGGAAATCGTTCTTTCAGTTTTTCGATGAGATTCGATGCTTCCTGCACGCTCAGGGTCGTTTGTGTGAGATAGGCGATTTTACAATCGGAACCGAACGGGAGTTTTTCGATTTCTTCGACCGTTTCCACCAGCGAGATTCGATCTGGAGCTTCCCCCATGGTGCCAATCACTTCGTCGTGATCCTCGTGTCCAATTAAGACGATTTCGTAATCCTCACGAGCAAAACGAAGTGCTTCGAGATGAACTTTCGTCACCAGTGGGCAAGTGGCATCGATTGTTCTCAGATTTCTTTGTCGAGCTTTTTCTCGTGTGGCAGGTGAGATTCCATGAGCGCTGTAAAGCAATATGGAACCCTCGGGTACTTCTTCGATTTCCTCGACAAACGTCACACCCTGTTCGGTAAAGCGATCCACGACATATTTGTTATGCACAATCTCATGATACACATAGATTTCCGAACCGAACAATTTGATCGTTTCTTCAAGGCATTCAATCGCCATATTCACACCGGCACAAAAACCGCGCGGATTCGCCAACAGGATTTCCATGATTCGAGTGTTTCAGTTTCTAAAGAGATTATCTCATATCCCCGGAATCTCTTAGATTCCGGGGATATCGAGATCGATCAGCCTCTATGATAGTCGTCCCACTATTTTTTCGTAGGTTTGAACGGGTTCGGACGCGATTTCGATGAATCCCCCCCTGTAGGAGATAATTCGGATGATTCCAGTAGAATCTCATCTTTGCATTTTACGCATTGTAACTTACGATGCGGTTAGTGTGGAACGGTAAAACTGGAGAAACTTTGCGACCCAGGTCTGACGATACTCCCTTTCTACACAGAGTCTGCAAAAACTTACGATGACCGTTGATAGGAGCGCGAATGTTGCAACCGACAAAATATCCCAAAGTTCCCGAACTCAAGACCGCACTACCGGGACCGCTTTCCAAAACTCTGATCGAGTCGGACGAAAAATATACTTCGCCATCCTACACACGAGCTTATCCGCTGGCGGTGGCTCGAGGAGAAGGAATGCTCATCGAGGACTATGACGGAAACGTCTTCCTCGATTTCACCGCGGGGATTGCGGTTTGTTCGACGGGGCATTGTCATCCGCGAATCGTCGCTGCTATCCAAAATCAGGCCCAACATCTGATTCACATGTCGGGCACCGATTTTTACTACGGCCCCCAGCAGGAGCTTGCCGAAAAACTGGCGAACATCGCCCCCGGCAACACTCCCAAAAAAGTTTTTTTCACCAACTCCGGAGCTGAATCGGTCGAAGCGGCGTTCAAACTGGCACGCTTTCACACCAAGCGGGATAAAGTGATTGCGTTCTTCGGGTCTTTTCACGGGCGAACGATGGGCGCACTTTCGTTGACGGGCAGCAAAGCTGTTCAGCGTCGCGGTTTCGGTCCGTTGATTCCCGGCGTGATTCATATCGAATATCCCAACTGTTACCGCTGCCCGCTGAAGACACCGGGGAATCCCTGCTGTCTGAAAACGCTGGATCATATTGAAGAAAATCTCTTCCCACGGATTGCACCGCCGGACGAAATCGCCGCGGTCATTGTCGAACCGATTCAGGGAGAAGGAGGCTACATTGTCCCGCCACCCGAATTCCACCAGCGACTGAAAGCGATCACCGAAAAACACGGCATTCTCTACATCGCCGACGAAGTGCAATCAGGAATGGGTCGCACGGGCAAAATGTTCGCCATTGAACATTGGGGTGTCGAACCGGATATCGTTTGCCTCGCCAAGGGCTTGGCTTCGGGAATGCCATTGGGAGCCATCGTTGCGAAGGAGCAGATCATGGATTGGCCACCCGGTGCCCACGCCAGTACATTCGGCGGAAATCCCGTTTGTTGTGCGGCTTCGTTGGAAACGGTTGCCTTACTCGAAGAAGGTCTCGTCGAACATTCCGCCGAAATGGGCTTCTTCCTAAAGTCGAAACTCGATCAACTGGCGACCCGACATGAACTCATCGGCGAAGTACGTGGGTTGGGTTTGATGTTGGGTGTGGAATTAGTGACCGAGAAATTCGCGAAGACCCCTGCCAAAAAAGAACGCGATGCTGTCGTCGAAATCTGTTTCCGCAATGGGCTGCTGCTTCTGGGTTGTGGAGACAACGCCGTCCGCTTCGCACCGCCGCTGATTGTGGAAGAAACCGACATCCTCACAGCAGTCAAAATCTTTGACGAGGCGTTGACCGAACTGGCAGACGGGTAAAAGTGACATCGAATCGGGTGAGAACGAACAAACCTATGATCGTCAGAAAACGCTCGAATTGAGATCCCCGGAATTTTCAAAATTCCGGGGATCTTGAAGCGACGAAGCAGGGACCGATTCGGTCGTCCAAGGTGGAATGCCATTTCAAATCGTGATCGAACACGGAGGTAAAGATGTTTCAAGACGTACTCCAGAGACTAGGCATCAAAGAATCCAACAGCGGCGTTTACGACGGTTCCAACTGGATCGAAAATCCCGGTGGAAGCGAAATCGTCTCGGTCAACCCTTCGACAGGCGAACCGATTGCGAAAGTGCAAACCGCATCGAGGGAAGATTACGACCGCTGTGTCTCTGCTTCCCAAGATATCTTCAAAACATGGCGAATGCTCCCACCACCACAGCGGGGCGAAATCGTGCGTCAGTTGGGGAATGCTCTGCGAGAACACAAGCAAGACCTCGGCATGTTGGTCACTCTGGAGATGGGAAAAATTCGCAGCGAAGGTGAAGGTGAAGTTCAGGAAATGATCGATATGTGCGACTTCGCCACCGGGTTATCGCGTCAACTTTACGGCCTGACCATTGCCAGCGAACGACCCCGGCATCGCATGTTCGAACAATGGCACCCACTTGGTCCGGTGGGAATTATCTCGGCCTTTAACTTTCCCGTGGCGGTCTGGTCCTGGAACTCGACGCTTGCAGCCGTCTGTGGCGACCCCTGTATCTGGAAACCCTCTCCCCACACGCCGCTCACCGCCATTGCCACGCAGAACATTGTTAATCAAGTGATGGCAGATCAAAACCTGCCCGGTCTCTTCACGTTGTGTATCGGCGAAGACAAGAACGTCGGCGAATGGATGGCCGCAGACCGTCGGCTGCCGCTCGTTTCTGCCACCGGAAGTTGCACGATGGGAAAAGCGGTCGGCGAAGTCGTCGGCAAACGCCTCGGTCGAGCGCTGCTGGAACTTGGTGGCAACAATGCGATTGTCGTCACCGAAAGTGCGGATCTCGATCTCGTTTTACGAGCGGTTCTCTTCGCAGCGGTGGGAACTTCGGGCCAACGCTGCACTTCGTTGCGACGATTATTTCTACACGAATCGATCGCAGAAAACTTGATTGAAAAACTCAAAGGAGCATACGCCTCGATTAAAATCGGCAACCCCTGGGAAGACGGTGTGCTGATGGGACCGTTACTCAACGAACAATCGGTCAACAACATGATGACCGCGCTGGAAACGGTCAAACAGCAAGGCGGTGAAATCGTTTGCGGCGGAAACAAAATCGACCGTCCCGGGAGTTTCGTCGAGCCGACCATCGTCAAAGCCAATCCCCAGATGGAAATCGTCAAACAGGAGACATTCGCTCCAATGTTATATGCAATGACCTTCCGCGATCTCGACGAGGTTATCGAACATCACAACTCAGTCGACCAGGGGTTGTCGTCCGCAATCTTCACCGACCGATTGCAGGAAGCGGAACGATTCCTCTCTGCTAAGGGAAGCGATTGCGGGATCGCCAACGTAAATATCGGCACGTCGGGGGCAGAAATTGGTGGAGCGTTCGGGGGAGAAAAGGAAACCGGCGGCGGTCGAGAAGCCGGTTCCGATGCCTGGAAAGCCTACATGCGACGACAGACCTGCACCGTCAACTGGGGCGGTGATTTACCTCTCGCCCAGGGTGTCGAATTCGACGTGTGATTCACTCCTCTTTGTTCGACGAACAATGCATCTTCCGCCGCAGTAGCGCCTAGACAAGACTTTGATCCTTTGCCAGAAATCCTAACCCGCATTTCTCACAAGAAAAATATCAAGACTGCTTTTTGTGTCGTAAGTGTTTTCAACAATAAAACCTGCGAGCTTACAAAGGAGCAGTCTTGTGAAAACAGAGTGTCCACGAATTTCAACCCTTGGGACAGCAACTGAAGTTGTTCGCCGATCGGGCAAGTTGCGAATCGATACGGGCCAATCAACAAGTCGGTCACCGAGAGTTCTGACCCCGCCAATCACCTGGAACTTTTGCAGAAAACTTTCAAGCACCGAAAAAATCATAAGCAATCTGGTGAGAAATGCAGGCTAAAAACGACAACACCCCGGTTCGCAAAAAACGAGCCGGGGTTTTTTATGAAGAAACCAGATCCAGCAAAACCAGATCCAGCAAAACCAGAGCCGCGCCCGTCAGGAAGCGGTCTCGAGAATTGTAGTGCCTACGGTTTCAAGACGAGAAAAATCACGTTGGGACCGCTTGGTGACCCGCGCGGCTCTGGTTTTTTGTTTCTGGTGTTTTGCGGGGTTTTACGCTTCCTGACGGGAGGGGCTCTTTTTTCTTTGGAGGGACTCGAACCCCCGACACGCGGATTATGATTCCCTTGCTCCGAAATTTAACTCACAACATCTACTATCCTGCATTCTTGCCCCAAGAGATTCAGTTACGCATGAGAAACAATCAAATAATTTTGGCCGGAATATGGCCACAACGGTTGCAAGGGTTTGATTTCTCGGAAAGAAGAGAAAAAGAAATAACCCGTTGCAGAACAACGGGTTAGAAAATACGCCCGGAGGGATTCGAACCCCCGACCTACGGATTAGAAGTCCGTTGCTCTATCCAGCTGAGCTACGGGCGCTTGGTTGTGTTTTCGATCGTTCGCACAAGTTTTTCGGCGTGGGAAATCCTTGGCCGCCGGTTATTCTAGCCGACACTGCGAGAAGCCAAAAGGTGAAACGAAAAATCTCCGAAATTCGTTCTCGAGCAGCAGAGAGTACTCGACCTCCGCTTGGAAATGCAGACGTCCGGGTTGAATCGCGTTATGATTCTTACTTTTTCGGTTTCTAAAATCAAGCAGGAGTTGTTTCCCTCTCGAAGAACAATGCGATATTCCCTTCAGGTGTGAAGAAATTGAGGAATTGACGTTGGTTCCATCGATGTCAATTCTGTTTTTTTTATCCGTTTTCATCATGATCGATTCTTTGTAACAACAAAGGCAACAAAACCAGATTGCCGACTAACCCGCCCAGCATGGCGATGCTGACCAGAATGCCGAAGTAGATCAAAGGGACAAAATGTGAAAGCGTAAGCACGCTAAAACCGACGATGAGCGCAATGTTGGAGAAGACGAGTGCTCGACCGACGTGTCGACTGGTTTCTTCGATGGCTTGGGTCACACTGACACCCTTTCTCCGCGATCTTTGGTAAGCAAACAGATAGTGAATACTGAAGTCGATGGTGAGTCCCAGCGAGACGCTGGCAATCATTGCGGTGGCGATATTGATCGTGATCCCCAACCACCCCATTCCACCCACAAGAACCACAATCGGAAAGATATTGGGAATTAACGAGATCAAACCAATGCGGAAATTTCGTAATGCAATCGTCATCATCAATCCAATGCCGATTCCTGCGATTGCGAAACTGACCAGTTGATCGCGCAATAAATTATCGATCAGATAGGCAAGTAGAACAAAGAGGCCGGTTGCTTTGGCTTGGGGAAATTCTTCCCGGGCAATTCTCTCGACCGATTCGATGAGTTCCAACTTTTCGGCAGCGGGTTGTCTTTCGAACGCTCGCAAGACGATTCTCATTCTGCCCTGTTCGACATTCCATAAATTCGAAACGAACTCCGGTTGATTTTCTTTGAGCACGGCCAGACGTTTTTGCGTTGTATTGTATAAAAATATCTTCGGCGGGATATCGTAGGCATCGGTGAAGACCGTCACTTTGGTTAACGAAGCGTCGTCGTCGGTTCCCAATTGCTCTCTTAATTCGGTTGCCAACTTTCTTACACGATCGAGATACTCTTCCGTCAGGGCTTCCTCGGATGAAGGGGCGGGGAAATTGATTTCCCACGAGCCCGCCCCGCCTAATCTTTCTTCGATAAAATCCAGTGACTGCACGATCGAACTGGACTTACGAAAGTTTTTACTGAAATCTGTTTCGACCTGAAGACGAAACAGCCCAAACACCGCCACGACGACGATCGCCACAAAACCGAAGATTAACCACTTGGAATGGAGGAAAATCCAGCCACTCAGCTGTTCCAGAAACCGAATGAGATGTTTTTCGTAAGGTGCGATACCCGGGTCGGGAAGATAGCGGCCTGCGAGAATTCCGCCGGGAAGAATTGCGAATGTTGCCACGAGTACAAGAATAGTGGCCAACGACATCATCAGGCTGAAACTGCGAATGGGTGTGATTTCACTCGACATCAAAGCCAGAAAACCGACGGCAGTCGTCAACGAGGTCCAGAAGACGGGAGGAAGAAGCTCACGAAAAGTTTGCGAGAACGCTTCCTGTCTCGGTAAGCGGGCCCGCTTCTCACGAAAGTGAACTGTGAAATGAGTCACCGTGGCGATGCCAATAATCGTCACCAACGAGTTGAGCATCGAACTTACCATGCTCAGCTTTGTGTTGAAAAGGACGAGAATGGCTTCGGTGCAAATGATCGCTGCGACAACCACTAAAAGTGGAAGTGCCACCCAGCGCAGGTTGCGGAACATGATAAAAATCACCAGCCCGAGTAAACTCAACGAAACCACGAACAGAGTTTTTCCATCTTCCTCGACGAAGCGGAACATATCGTGAACCTGTACCGGTTCGCCGGCGACATAGACTTTGACTTTCTGTAATTTTGCGAGATCACGAATTTGTTGAATCGTTTCGGCACGCTTGATGGGCGATTCCTGTTCGGGGATTAACCTCAAGACGATGGCGGTCGTTTTGTCGTCGTCTCCCACCAGGATACTCTTAACAAGTTTTTTCACGCGGCCTAAGCGAAAAGGAAATTTCAGGGCATCTACCAGGTTCTGTGTACTCTGTTTGTTGACCCCAGGAATATCTCCGAGTTGATTGACAAGTTGGCGGATTTTCTGCGCACTCTTATTGGAGATATGCGTCTCATCCTTCATCAATTCTTCGTCGATGTAGGCAAAAATCACGAATTCGTCGCCGCCAAAAAGTTGCTTACTTTCCAGGTAATCGAGTAGATGAGAATCGCGGGGAGCGAAGAGCGATTCGATCGATTGGTCGAATTTCAGATTTCGGGCTATTGGCCAGCCTAGTATGAGAAGTATCAGCACAATAAGCAGAAGTAAGAAGCGAAAGCGAATAGCGGTCTCAATCCAGCGATTCGGTTGATCCGCATTGTTCGGCATGGAAGATTCGTTTGTCATCGGTTACCGGTGTATTTCGTCTTTGTTGGCGATTATATTTACCTTGAACTCATGCCGAAAGATTCTTCGGTCCCCGAATTGTTCGAGAAAGGATGAATTTTGAGCGGTTTTTTCGATTCAGACTTAAAACGCATGACGATGGTCTTGACGATTGCGTTCTTTCTACGCATCGCCGCAATCGTCGTCTGGAACGATTCTCTTTCGCAAGACACAGATGCCTACAGGGGAATCGCAGAAAAAATCGCTGCGGGGGAAGGTTTTTCGAATCCCGAAACCGGCAGACCCACGGCGTTTCGCCCGCCATTGTACCCGCTTGTCATTGCGGCTCTGTTGAAATTAGGAGCCGGAGCGATAGTTCTCGGAGTGCTTCAAGTGCTTCTGGGAACAGTAACGGTCTGGTTGGTCTGGAAAATTGGTCAGCAATACGATTTGGGTCACACAGCGACTTTTGCAGCAGCATTCTTAGCCGTGGATCCCTTGCTGGTTCGTTACACTTCTTTCGTGATGACGGAGACGCTCTGTAGTTTTCTCGCAGCGTTGTTGTTATTGGCTTTTGTTTCGAACCGCGAACGGTCTCCTTTTTTCAGCAGTTTTTCACTGACGATTGTGTTTGGGTTTGCTGTGATGTGCCGTCCCACGTTTTGGGTTTTCGGTGGGTTGATGGTTTTGGTCTGGCTTTGGACTTCGTGGAAAGCACGTCGTAGCAATTCCCAAAATAAATTGGAATATCATTCAAGAAACCGGGCCCAGTTCTTCGCCGTCAGTCTGGGTTTGCTGCTCACGGTCTTTCCGTGGTTTTTGCGGAATTGCCTGGTGATGGATGCCCCCATTCTGATGACGACTCATGGTGGATACACCATTCTGCTGGGAAACAATCTTGTGTTTTACAAGGAGGTCGTCGAGAAACCGATCGGCACGGTTTGGAGCAATCACAGTCGGATGACATGGAGTGAGCAAAACGAATTGGAACTTCGACAATCGGGCATCTCTGCCGACGACGAGGTTGCCAGAGACCGCTGGATGACCGAAAAAGCGATCGACCATATCCGAGAAGAACCCAATCTTTTTTTCCGGGCGTGTCTGTTACGTTTCGTTCGATTCTGGAACGTGATTCCATTGACCAGCGATTCCCCCTTTGTCGTCAAAGCGGGATTGACGCTCTTTTATAGCGTGCTTTATCTGGCAATGTTGTTGGGATTGATCCATGTGTTGCGTCATTGGAATGCGGACTGGTTTTCCATCTTGATTCTGATCGCCGCTTTTAATTTAGTGCATCTCGTGTATTGGTCGAACACGCGGATGAGAGCACCGGCGATGCCAGCGGTTGCCGTTCTTGCCGCTGTGGGAATTTCGGTCTTATGGAAACGCTGGTACAAAGAAAGCCATCATCCCGCGAACCATTCTTCGCCAATGTAGTTTCCAATTTTTTGGAACCAGAAGATCGTTGCCAACCCGCCCAAAAATAACGAAATCGAAAGTGTGTAAACGGGGACGAACTTGATTGGCTCTTCCGGGTTTGGAACCAGAGATAACAACCCCGCTCCGGTACAAATTCCCATTCCAAGAATCACAATCACCATCTGTAGCGCAACCTCGCCGGACATAATTCTATCTCCTGGAAAATGCTCCACCGGCCTGAGTCTCAATTGTCTTTTATTATGAGTTCTCGAGTCGAAAATGGAAAGAAGATTGCGGGATAGTTCGAAAAGTCTCCTTTTTTTAACTGGAATCGCAATTATTCCTCGAACATGTTTTCTCCTTCCCCGGTTTGGTGTACTGAGACAATCACCTACAATACTCTGGCATCCCCCCAAACAAATAGACCTCTTCAAGAATTCCTTTCATGCCCAGTTTGACCGTCGAAAATTATTTGAAAGCCGCACTTCAAATTACCACAAATTCCAATAAGGAATGGGTGAGCACCGGCGAACTGGCGCAGGAACTGGGAGTCTCTCCCGGTTCGGTCACCAGCATGTTGAAAACACTTTCGGAGTCGAAGCTGGTTGAATATCGACCTTACGAGGGTGCGCAACTCACCGCATCGGGAAAACGGTTAGCCTTAAGGATGTTGCGCCGCCATCGACTGATCGAACTCTTCCTTGTCGAAACGTTGAAGCTCCCCTGGGATTTGGTGCATGAAGAAGCCGAACACATGGAGCACGCCGTTAGCGATTACCTCGTGGATCGAATCGACGAGTATTTGGGGAATCCAGAGGCCGACCCGCACGGGGATCCGATTCCTTCTTCTGAAGGAGAATTACGAGGTGAGGAAAACGTCTCGGTGCCGTTAAGCGAATGTCCCACAGGTACGAAAATCAAATTTGTACGTGTTACCAATCAGGATGCAAGTTTTTTACGCTATCTTTCCGAATCGGGCTTTCAACTGGGTAAAACGGGAGTCGTCGAGTCCAACAACTCCGAAGCAGGAATCGTCTCGACGAAATCGAAGGAGTCGGCACTGACCATCGGGCACGACGCCGCGGAATCGTTGCTTGTCGAAATCATTCCGTAAGACGATTTCACCCCTTGAAGGCTGAGAATATCTCTGGCATCTTCTTCTTGGCGAAGTTAGGATCGTCATCGCAACGAATTCAAAGCGTGATTCATTTGGGAAAGGATGTCCGTGTACGATTGCATTATTATTGGCGCCGGCCATAACGGTCTGGTGTGTGCTTCTTATCTCGCCAAAGCCGGTTGGAAAGTGCTCGTTCTCGAACGCCGTCATCTTGTCGGTGGTGCCTGTGTGACCGAAGAACTTTGGCCTGGCTATAAACTTTCCACCGCGTCGTATGTTGTCAGCCTGCTGCTACCCGAAATCGAAGAAGAACTCGAACTCAAAAAGTACGGCTACCGGGTTCTGGCAAGAAACCCCTCGTCGTTTACGCCGTTCGAGGACGGTCGCTATCTCATGCTTGGCCCCGATGAAGAATTCAACAAGAAAGAAATCGCCAAGTTTTCCCAAAGCGATGCCGAGAAATTCGCCGCTTACGAAGCGTTGCTGGAACGAATTGCGGAGTGTATCGAGCCGACGTTATCGAAAACGCCTCCCGACTTATTGCCGCTACCCGCAAGCTGGCGGAAGATTCCCTTCACGAAAAAAATTCGCGATGGAAAAAAAGCGTACTCGTTATTCCAGGCGTTAAAAAAACTGGGCAACGACATCCCCGAAGCCATCGAAATTCTCACCAGCGATGCCTCTTCCATTTTGCACCGCTGGTTCGAGAGCGATCAACTCAAGGCCACGCTCGCCACCGATGCGATCATCGGCAGTTTTCAACCGGCTTCTTCTCCCGGATCAGGGTATGTGCTCTTGCATCATGTGATGGGTTCCGCTGGCGGTGCCCGTGGCGTTTGGGGCTATGTGCAGGGGGGAATGGGGGCACTTTCCGACGTGTTTGCCGAATCTGCCAAAGCCAGAGGGGTCGAGATTCGAGTCGAATCGCCCGTCGCACAAATTGTCACCCAAAATGGAAAAGCGACTGGTGTGAAACTCGAAAACGGTGAAACGATTTCTGCTTCGGTCGTGGCATCCTGTGTTGATCCGCATCTGACGTTCGAAAAATTCCTCGGCGAAGACGATCTTCCCGAAGAGTTCCGCAAAGCGGTTGCGCGCATCGATTATTCCTCGGCCAGTTTGAAGATCAATCTCGCGGTCAAAGAACTCCCCGACTTCACCTGCCTACCGGGAAAAGACTAGGTAGGCCCGCAACATCGCGGGACGATTCACATCGGGGCGACGATGGACTATCTCGAACGCGCTTACGACGACGCAAAATACGGCAGACCTTCCGAACGACCGATTGTCGAGATGACGATTCCCACTTCGGTCGATACCACGCTCACGCCGCCGGGACAGCATATTCTTTCGTTGTTCGTGCAGTATGCCCCCTACAAAATGGCGGAAGGAAACTGGGACGACATCAAGGAAGAATTTGCCGACCGTTGCATTGCCGAGATTGCACGGTTCGCTCCCAACGTCCCCGATTCGATTCTGCATCGTCAGGTTCTCACACCAGTCGATATTGAACGCATTTATGGATTAACCGGAGGGAACATCTTTCAGGGGGCGATGCCTTTACATCAGCTTTTCAGTATGCGACCGGTTCCCGGTTGGAGCGATTACCGCACGCCGTTAAACAATCTCTATCTCTGCGGAAGCGCAGCCCATCCCGGTGGCGGCGTGATGGGAGCCTGTGGCAAAAACGCCGCGATGGAAATTCTCCGCGACGGGAAATAAGGGAGGGCAAGGCTCCCGCCGAGCCGCAATCGACCTCACGCTAACAACCCGTCTCCATCGCACATCGAACTGGGAGGGCAAGGCTCCCGCCGAGCCGCAATCGACCTCACGCTAA
>Ga0114931_10003042_pt1 | contig 21320 bp, 18 predicted proteins | sample 2SBtaG_FD_89579 | JGI IMG/M metagenome (GOLD analysis project Ga0114931, IMG submission 89579) | Deep subsurface microbial communities from Kolumbo volcano to uncover new lineages of life (NeLLi) - 2SBTROV14_V59a metaG | ecosystem: Environmental > Aquatic > Marine > Volcanic | place: Kolumbo...
CAGAGCGGCTGTTGCTTTGCGAAACCGGTTGAGGATTTTGTTTCGGCGCTTTTTTTGCTGCTTGTTCTGCTGTTTGATCCGGTAAAGATGGTCGTAGATGCGCGCCCAGATGCCGCTGCCGGCACTGGGGATGTCACCGCCGACGCGGAGCCAGCGTTCCAGGCGCACGATTTCGACGAGATGCCTGAGCAGCAGCAGAAGTGCGAAACCCAGCAGGCTCGGCAGCATCGCTTCGAACAGCCAACCGATCAACAGTGTTGCCGCGGAGGCAACAATCGACCCCAACAATTCGGCTCGCCAGGGGTGGCTACCGTACATCGGCGATCAATCCGGGGAGAAGCGGTAGCCGAATCCGCGCACGGTTTGAATCAGCCGGTCGCGTTGGTGTTGCGCCAGTACCTTCCTGAGACGGCGAATGTGGACGTCGACCGTGCGTTCCTCGATGAAGGTGCTGCGTCCCCAGACCTCGTCGAGCAGCTGGCTGCGGCTGTAAACTTTATTGGGATGGGTCATGAAAAATGCCAACAACCGGAACTCGGTCGGGCTGAGCGCGACCGCTTTTTGATCGATGCTCAGGTGGTGTTCCTCGGCGTCCAGAATGATGCCTTCGAGTTCAATCCGGCGTCCCTGGCGGTGTTGGCCGCTGCGGCGCAGCACTGCTTTGATTCGAGCTGTCAGCTCCCGCGGCGAAAACGGTTTGGTGACGTAATCGTCGGCGCCCACCTCCAAGCCGCGCACCTTGTCTTCTTCTTCGCCGCGTGCGGTGACCAGGATGATCGGCACGATTGCATGAATGGCATTCTTTCGCAAACGCCGCGCCCATTCGACACCGCTGAGTCCGGGCAGCATCCAGTCGAGCAGGATCAGATCCGTTCGGTTGTGCTCCAATATTTTCTGAGCTTGGAGAGCGTCGGCCGCCTGCAGCACCGAAAAACCGGCCTGCTCCAAGGCCATGGCCAGCATTTCGCGGATCGCCTCTTCGTCTTCGACAATCAGAATGGTCGCTTCGCTCATTGCGTTTTCATATCATTGGCCGGCAACCGTTATGAAACCAAGCAATCCTGCAATGGCATCGGACGAGTGAGATAAAACAGGGTCAATTGGATTTTACAGGATTTTTGTTCGCGTGCGAACGACTGCAATTATTGCAGTGACAGTGATACATCAGCTTAGCCGGGAAATGTGACCGATCGATGACATTATTCGACCGAAATGGCTGCGTATCCGGGGAGTGCTTGGGTCAACAGCGAGAATGTTCAGGTCTGGATTGTCTGTTTTCCCTGTTCGGTCAGGCGGGTGTCGGAATCGTGATGGCGATGGCGCTGAAATTATCGGAAGACCCGGTCGCGCGTTCGCGCAGTCGTCGCAGCATTGCCTGCAGCCAGGCATCGGAATTGTCAGCGGTGCGCAGATCAGCCTCCATCTCCCCTTCCAGCACATGTTCCCAGAAACCGTCGCTGCACAGCAGAAAAGCATCACCTGCCTGTACCGTCAGCGGCGCCGCGGGGATTGCAGGCACGACTGGCTCGCGCCCGCCAAACGAGCGCAACAGCCGATTTCGGTCAGGGTGATGGCGGATAGCGTCGCAGTCGATCTCACCGGTGAGCACCAGCATCTGTGGGACACTGTGATCCCGGGTCATCGATTCGATGGTGCCGCCGCGGAAATGGTAGCAGCGGGAATCGCCGACGTGCCCCCACAGCGCTTGGTTTTGGTCGCGCATCAGCATGACCGCAGTCGTACGCATATCAGGCAGGTCGTGCTCATCCTGCTGCCGGCACAGCTTTGCCTGGGCCTGAACGAAGGCACCGTTCAGCCAGGCGCGGGATAGATCGCCTTCGTGCCAGGAATCGAGTAGGGCCTCACCGACCACGCGTGCCGCACGTTTGCCGACGCGGTGTCCGCCAAGGCCATCGGCCACGATCCAGCAGCCGCGATTGCCATGTTCCCCGGTCGTGCAGTAATCCTGGTTGTCAGCACGTCCGCCGCGATCGCTGACGGCGGCGGTCGTCCATTTCAAGGTCATGGCTTTGCCGTGAAGTTGCTGGCGCGAAGGGACGGCGCTGGCTTAACTGCTTCGCCCCGGCTCTCCTCGGGGGAGAGCGGAAGCGAGATCTCTTTGGCGACTCGAAAGCCGACTGTATCGTTGCGGTAGCCGGCAAAATTTCTGTAGCGGGCGGCGGTGCGCAATGCCTGCGGCGGGCTGCTCCAGGCGCCGCCGCGCAACACCGGCAAGGTTGGCTGGTGGGCACAGCGCTGCTCCTCGCCATTGTATGTGGCGCTGTATTGCGAACAGCTCCACTCCATGACGTTGCCGAGGATGCCGGCAAGGCCCCAGGGATTGGCCGGATAGGTACTGACCGCTGTGGCGGCGCCGATAAAATCCGGGGCGGTTGGCGGACAGCCGGCGTAGGCCGTGCGGCCATCGTAGTTGGCCTGGGCGGTAGTGATGCATTGGCCACTGTAAAATGGAGTCGTTGTTCCGGCGCGGGCGGCATACTCCCATTCCGCCTCGGTCGGCAGGCGGAAATGGTGTCCGCTCCGACGTGACAGCCATTGAGTGTAGGCGTTGGCGCCGTACCATGAGACCTCGATCACTGGATGGTCTTCATAGCCCGACTTGGCGTGGAAGATGCCTTTTTTATGAACAATGCGGCTGTCGGGATCTTCCCGGTTATCCTGAAACCATGGACGGTCGGGGTTGCCGCGCTGCTGTACGCTGTTCAGGAAGCGGACGTACTCGGCGTTGGTGATTTCCTGTTTTCCCAGATAAAAATCGAGCACCCGCACCCAGTGGCGACGCTCGTCCTTGCCCCGCTCCGGTTCATCGTCATTGCTGCCCATCTGGAAGCGGCCGCCGCGGATCAGCACCATCCCCGGCAACGTCTCGACCAACGTGCGCGCCGTCGTGGTTTCCGCGCACTTTGGCGCGCAGCCGTTCAGATAGGCTTGGTAGGCCGCTCTGGTTCCTTGCTGTCTCGCTGCTTCGAACAAGCTGGGTGGCGGCCGCGACGGTTGTTGCAATTCCGCAATCCGGCGCTGCGCCAAGGGAGCGTCGATGCAGAAAGTGCAGTTGGCGAGATAAGTGCGATAGGCATCGAGACCGCGTTTTCGTTCCGCCGCATCGAACGCCTGCATTTCCGCCTCGCGCGCCAACCCTCCCGGTGTCATCGAGTTCGATGCGGCAATGGGCGGAGCCAAGGTGGTTCGTGCCGGCGCCGATAGCGGGTTGGCGAATGTATGGAACAGTCCCCAGCCGGCGGCGGCGATTCCCAGGCCAAACACTGAAAGTGCGAGGGGATGACGCCACCATGGTTTTGCGGAAGATGGCGGTGGTCCCTTTTGGGCGGCAGCAGATTCGGTACCCGGTTCTGCCGGTCGATGATCGGTGTCGATGTCGATGCGTTGCTCCGGCTGCCAGTCGAAATCGCCTTTCAGCAGCCGCTGGAATTTCCAGGCACTTTGCAGACGATCTTTGACGCGGAAAGCCAGGGCATCGTCGATACAGCGCAAAAACGGCTCCGAATAGCACTGCTCCAAACCCAGTTTGGTGACCGGAAGATAGGGGTCGGTCTCGCCATCCAGCAGGGCAGAACCGCGTTGGCTTGATTCCGGCGGTGGCTGCCCGATGGCGCAGAGATGAATCGAGGCGCCGACTCCGTAGACATCGGTCCACGGACCCTGATTGCCGGAGCTGGAGTATTGCTCGAACGGCGCGTACCCGGCGCTGACGACGATGCTCAACGAGCGGCTTTTTTCGCCCAAGGCAAACCGGGCCGAGCCGAAATCGATCAGCATCGGGCTCAAATTTTCGCCGCGCAGAAAAATATTGTCCGGCTTGATGTCGCGGTGCAGCAGCCCTTCCTGGTGGACGGCACGCAGGCCGTCGAGAACCGGCAGAAAAATGCGTCGAATACTGTTTTCATCCAGCGGCTGGTTGTTCCGTTCGGCCATGTAGGCTTTCAGCGTCTTGCCGTCGCGGTACTCCATGACCAGATAGGCGGTTCCATAGAACCTGAGAAAACGCAGTACCCGGACGATATTGGGGTGATCGAAACGCTCCAGGGTACGCGCCTCCTGGGCGAAGCGGTCGAGCCCCCACTGAAAGGTCTTGCGATCTTCTTCCGATTTGGCAACGACCCGGTAATCGGCACTGCGCACGGCGAATTCGTTCGGTAGATACTCTTTGATCGCCACCCGTCTGTTGTAATGTTCGTCCAGCCCCAGATAGGTGATGCCGAAGCCGCCGTGGCCGAGTATGGCTTGGATGCGGTAAATACCGCCAAGCAGGAATCCGGCGGGAAGTGCGTTCTTGTGACGGGTTTTTTGGGGGCGTTTCTCGGTCTGTGGAATAGGCTCTTGTTTACTCATGCGCTGCTGTACTCATCCGTCGCGTGCGGACAATTCAAAGTATAGCAGCGAGAAAAAATCCCTCCTTGTTTTGCTTGTTGGTTAAGAAGCGGTACCGGTTCGGGGCCGGTACCGCTTCCTCGACACGGGATTTAGGTCGTAGTGTCGGCGCTGCGGGAAAATTGCAGCTGGCCGTCGATACAATCGACGTGGATGATGTCGCCCGGGCCGAAGCGTCCGGCCAGGATATCCTGCGCCAGCGGATTTTCCAGCTGCTGCTGTATCGCCCGTTTCAACGGCCGTGCACCGTAGACTGGATCGAAGCCGGCTTCGCCCAGCTTGTCCAGTGCCGCTTCGGTGATTTCGAGCCGCATATCACGCTCTTCCAGCCGCCTTTGCAGATAACGGATCTGGATCGCAGCAATGGCTCGGATCTGTTCGCGTACGAGCGGATGGAACACCACCACCTCATCGATGCGGTTGATGAACTCGGGGCGGAAATGGATGCCGACGATCTCCATCACTGCCGCTTTCATCGTTTCATAGTTCTCTTCGCCACTCAACTCCTGAATCCGGTCGGAGCCGAGGTTGGAAGTCATGACGATCACCGTGTTGCGGAAATCCACGGTGCGGCCGTGGCCGTCGGTCAAGCGCCCGTCGTCCAATACCTGCAGCAACACGTTGAAGACGTCCGGGTGTGCTTTTTCCACCTCGTCCATCAGAATGACAGAATAGGGCTTGCGCCGCACCGCCTCGGTCAGATAACCGCCCTCTTCGTAGCCGACATAGCCCGGGGGGGCGCCGATCAGGCGGGCGACCGAATGCTTCTCCATGAACTCGGACATGTCGATGCGCACCATCGCCTCTTCGGTGTCGAAGAGGAATTCGGCCAAAGCCTTGCACAGTTCGGTCTTGCCGACGCCGGTGGGACCGAGAAACAGAAACGAGCCGTTCGGCCGGTTCGGATCCGCCAGTCCGGAGCGTGAGCGCCGGATCGCGTTGCTGACCGCGGTGATGGCTTCTTCCTGGCCGACGACGCGCTTGCCGAGCGCCTCTTCCATGCGCAGCAGTTTGTCACGCTCGCCTTCGAGCATCTTGCTCACCGGGATGCCGGTCCATTTGGAGACTACTTCGGCGATCTCTTCCTCCGTTACTTTGTTGCGCAGCAAGGTCATCTTTTCCGTCTCGGCGCGGTGCGCTGCTTCCAGCTCTTTTTCCAGCTTTGGAATTTCGCCGTATTGCAGCTCGGACATCCGCGTCAGGTCGCCGGCCCGGCGTGCGGTATCGAGTTCCAACCGTGCCTGCTCCAGGAGTTCCTTGATATGCGCGGCACCCTGCAACGATGCTTTTTCCGCCTTCCAGATCTCCTCCAGATCGGCGTACTCTTTTTCCAGCTCGGCGATTTCGGTTTCCAGCGCGTCCAGTCTTTTTTTCGAGGCCTCGTCGGTCTCTTTGTTCAGCGCTTCGCGCTCGATCTTGAGCTGTATCAGACGCCGCTCCAGCCGGTCCATCTCTTCCGGTTTGGAATCCATCTCCATGCGGATGCGGCTGGCGGCTTCATCGACCAGGTCGATTGCCTTGTCCGGCAGCTGCCGGTCGCTGATGTAGCGATGCGACAGGGTTGCCGCTGCGACGATGGCCGGGTCGGTGATCTCCACACCGTGATGAACCTCGTAGCGCTCTTTCAAGCCCCGAAGAATGGCGATGGTGTCCTCGACCGAAGGTTCGTTCACCAGCACCTTTTGGAAGCGGCGCTCCAGCGCCGCGTCCTTTTCGATGTATTGACGGTACTCGTCCAGCGTGGTGGCGCCGACGCAGTGCAGCTCGCCGCGGGCGAGCGCCGGCTTAAACATGTTGCCGGCATACATGGCGCCTTCCGCCTTGCCGGCGCCGACCATGGTATGCAGTTCGTCGATGAACAGAATGATCCGCCCCTCCTGTTTGGCGATGTCATTGAGCACGGCTTTCAACCGCTCTTCGAATTCACCGCGGAATTTAGCGCCGGCAATCAATGCCGCCATGTCAAGCGAGAGCAGCCGCTTATCCTTGAGTCCTTCGGCACCTCGCTGTTGACGATGCGCTGCGCCAGGCCTTCGACGATGGCGGTCTTGCCCACGCCCGGTTCGCCGATTAGTACCGGGTTGTTCTTGGTGCGTCGCTGCAGGACCTGGATCGTGCGGCGAATTTCATCGTCGCGGCCGATCACGGGGTCCAGCTTGCCCTGTTCGGCGCGCTCGGTGAGATCAATGGTATATTTCTGCAGTGCCTGACGTTGCTCTTCCGCATTCGGGTCGTCGACGTTCTCACCGCCGCGGATCTGGTCGATCACTTGCTCCAGCACGCTGCGGGTGACGCCTGCATCCCGCAGTTGCTGTGCCAGCGTGCTTTTGTCTTCGATGGCTGCCAGCAAAAACAGTTCGCTGGAGATGTAGCTGTCGTTGCGCTTTTGCGCCAGTTTGTCGGTGAGGTTCAGCAGGCGCGACAGCGCATTGGAAATTTGCACGTCCCCGCCGACCCCTTGAACGGTCGGCAGCCGATCCAATGCCTCGCCCAGTGAGGAACGCAGCTGATTGATGTTGGCGCCGGCCTGTGCCAGCAGCGGCCGCACGCTGCTGCCCTCCTGATCGAGCAGAGCGATCATCACATGCACCGGCTCGATGAATTGGTGGTCGCGCCCCAACGCCAGACTTTGGGCATCGGCCAGCGCCATTTGAAATTTTGTGGTCAGTTTGTCGGTCCGCATGTCGTATCCTGATTGGTGGCTCGTCTTGTATGGTTACCGGTGAACTGGGGTTGAAAACCCCGCTTTTCAAGAGCCGGCTGTTATGAGTTACAATGACGCGATCAGCAGCGGGTCGGCTGGGTCAGGCGGGCAGGGCACGGCACGGTTTTTTGATACCATCGAGCTTTTGCGTGCCGTCGTCCAACGACCGGCCGGTGCTTTCGCCGCTGCTGTATTTTCGTGGAATAGGGTGAACATGTCCGAACAAAAGAAGGGGTGGGAAGTCCCGGGCTCCAGCGCTCAGGCGCGTTCCCACAAAAAAAGAAAAAAATGGTCGCGCACTCTGCTTAGAAAAGCCGCTCCTGTACTGATCAAGGGCATCTACCTTGCGATCGTTCACTCCAGCCGCAGCCAACGGGTGGTTGGCGCCGATCATGCGGAACGCCAGCTCGCGGGCGGGCAGCCGTTTCTTCCCTGCTACTGGCATCAGCAATCGGTTTTTTGTATCGGTTATCTGCTCGAGCTGCAGCGACGCGGTCTCAATTTGGGGTTTCTGGTCAGTCCTTCGGAAGATGGCGCGATCGGGGCCAAAGTGTTCGAGTCGGTAGGGGCGCGTGCGATACGCGGGTCATCCACACGAACGGGTGCGCAGGCGTTGCGTGATATCTACCTTGCGGTCAAGCAAGAGGGCCTTTCGATCGCGACGACGCCGGAGGGGCCGCGCGGTCCTGCTTTCGAATTCAAACAGGGCTGGATCATGCTGGCCCAACTGACCGGCGCACCCTTGCTGCCGCTGGCGTATGCCTGCGATCGCGCCTGGCGGTTCAAATCCTGGGACCGGTTTTTCGTGCCGAAGCCGTTCGCCCGCATCGTCGTTGCCGTCGGCGAGCCGCGCGAGGTGCCTAAGCGCCTCGGCGCCGAAGAGATGGCGGTGCTGCAGGAAGAAATGACCGATCGGATGAATGCTTTGGGTAAAATAGCCAAGGCTGCGTTGGATGAGTCCTGCGATATGTGCCGCTGACGTCCTTAATTTGGTAAGATCCGTGTCGTAATGATGACGTCACGCAGTGCTGTCTCTAGGAGCGAGCGCTGTTCGTGGCAGACGGAGACTGAACGTGCATGGATTCACAATGCCAATATAATCCATGATTCGTAGGTTGGGGTGAGGGACGAACCCCAACAACGCGGCCATTCACATGAATGCGGTCGTACGAGTTCCCAACGCAATGACGGCAAAGATCGTGGGACTGGTGGTGACTCGCAGTTTGGGCAATGTTGGGGTTCGTTCCTCACCCCAACCTACTCCTGAGGTTGGCCGTGCCCTTGTTTTCCGAATAATTGATTGAGTGTTGCCATGAAAAAAGCGTTATTCTTTTCTGCTGTGGTCTTGTCCCTGTTCGTTTTGAATGCAGGCGCAGCCACCCTGGTCGAAATTCAGCACCGAAAAGGGCCGTCGCGCATCTATACTGAAAAAGCCAAAGGCCGCATGGAGTTGCCGGGAAAGGATCAGTATCTGATCATCGACCGCGAGCAGAAGCAGCTCTATCTTGTCAAACCGTCGAAACAGGAAGTGCTCGATTTGAGCTTTTTTATGGGCCAGCTTGGGAACTCTTCCAAACAGCAGACGAAAGGGACGGCGTTGATCCAGAAAGGGCCGGGACCGACCATCGCCGGCTATGAAACCGTCCGTTTCGACTATGCGCCGGGCAATGTAGTGTGCGGTTCGGCGTTCGTATCGAAAGCGGCGCTGAAGGATGCCGACATGGAGTCGCTGTTTGCTCTGCTGCAGGAGGCGGCGTCGAAACTGAACACTTTCTCGCAGCTGTTCAAGGCAAAAAACAACGATCCCTGCCAGAATGCAGAGCAGCTGGCTGCCGCTGATATCACGGATCTCGGGCTGCCGATGCGGATTGTGGACAAGCAGGGTGTGCCGTGGAGCGAGGTGACAGCCGTCAAAAAAAATGCCGAGCTGCCGCCGAATGCCTTCGTCTATCCCAACAGCTACAAAGTCAAGGATGTGGTGCGCATCCGCGAGCGCATCAACGAGACGATTCAGCAGCACCTGCCGCAGATCAATCAACTCCTCGAGCAGCTGAAAAAGCCTGCCGGCGCCGCGTCCGGCGGGCAATGACCCACGCGCTCGCAGTCAGCTTGGCAGGTCCGCTGCAGCGATGAACAGCGAGGAATCGGCGCACCAGATATTGCGTTCGGTGTTCGGCTACGAGCACTTTCGCGGCGACCAGGAAGCGGTCATAGAACGTGTTGCGGCGGGCGGCGATGCGCTAGTTTTGATGCCAACCGGCGGCGGCAAATCGCTCTGTTATCAGATTCCCGCACTGCTGCGCCCCGGCGTGGGCATCGTCGTATCACCCTTGATCGCGCTGATGCAGGATCAGGTAAGCGCCTTGCAGCTGCAGGGCGTTCGCGCCACCGCCATCAACTCATCGGTGCCGATGGATGAAGCGCGGCAGCGCGAGGAGGGGATGCGCCAGGGTCGGTACGACCTGGTCTATGTCGCCCCCGAGCGGTTGATGACCGAGCGCTTTCTCAACGTTCTGGAGCGGACGGAACTGGCGCTGTTTGCGATCGACGAGGCCCATTGCGTGTCGCAATGGGGACATGATTTTCGCCCGGAATACATTCAACTGGCAGCGCTGAAGGAGCGCTTTCCGACGCCGCCGCGCATCGCTTTGACAGCCACGGCGGATGCGCCGACGCGGCAGGAAATCATCGACCGGCTTGGCCTGGGATCGGCACCGGTCTTCTGTTCCAGCTTCGATCGACCGAACATCCGTTATCGCGTGCTGCCGAAAAACAGTGCCCGTCAGCAGCTGCTGCGCTTCATTCGCGAAGAGCATCCGCAGGATTCCGGCATCGTCTATTGCCTGTCACGCAAGCGGGTCGAAGAGACGGCAGCCTCTCTCGACAGCAGCGGCTGCAGCGCGCTGCCGTATCATGCCGGATTGCCCGCCGAGCTGCGTGAACGGCACCAGCAGCGGTTTCTGCAGGAAGAAAAGGTCGTCATCGTCGCCACTATCGCTTTCGGCATGGGGATCGACAAGCCGGACGTACGCTTCGTCGCTCATCTGGATATGCCAAAAAGTCTGGAGGCCTATTATCAGGAGACCGGGCGGGCCGGGCGTGACGGTTTGCCGGCAGATGCCTGGATGACCTACGGCATCGCCGACGTGGTCATGCTGCGCCAACTAATGGCCGATTCCCAGGCGGAAGAACGGATCCGGCGGATCGAAGGGCATAAGCTGGAGGCAATGCTCGGCTACTGCGAAACCACGCAGTGCCGCCGCCAGGTCCTGCTCGGCTATTTCGGTGAAGAGCGGGCGGAGACCTGCGGCAACTGCGACACCTGCTTGACGCCGGTGGAAACATGGGACGGCACCGAGGCTGCTCGAAAAGCGATGTCGTGCGTTTATCGCACCGGTCAGCGCTTCGGCGTCAACTATCTGATCGACGTACTGCAGGGCAAGGCGAACGAACGCATCACCCGATTCGGCCACGATCGCGCCAGCACGTTCGGCATCGGGCGCGATATCGACTCGGCGCGGTGGCGCTCGGTCTACCGCCAATTGGTCGCCGCCGGCCTCTTGACCGTCGAAATGGCAGGCCATGGCGGTTTGCAGCTGACCGAAAAAAGCCGACCGGTGCTGCGCGGCGAGCAGCCGGTGCATTTTCGCAAAGACCCGGAGAAAACGGCACGGCTGCGAAGCCGGTCCGGTGCAGCCGCTCCGGGGATCGATCTGCAGGACGAGGATGCCAAAGCGCTGTGGGATGCATTGCGGGCGCTGCGCCGTACCCTGGCGCAGGAGCACGAGGTGCCGCCCTACGTCATTTTTCATGACGCGACACTGCAGGAGATCGTTCGTTACCGGCCGCGCAGCGGAGCCGAGCTGATGCAGATGTCGGGAATCGGTCAAACGAAGCTCGATCGCTACGGCGATGCGATCCTAGAAGTACTCAAACAGCATGAAGCCGACCGGGGACGGCCGGAGGATCTGCCGCCGCTTGCCGATGCTGCGACATCGCGAGCGCCCGTGCCGGTCGATACCGGCGTGAGCGATACGGTCGCTGCGACTTTGGCACTGGCGAAACAGGGAAAGTTACCCGATGAAATTGCCGCCCATCGCGGTCTGAAGTCCACCACCATCTACTCCCACCTGGCGAAAGCCATCGAAGCAGGTGATTTGGATCTGACCGAGGTCGTCGATTTGCCGGAGGTCGAGATCCGCACCATCGAAGCGGCTTTCCACGAATTGGATCCCGAATCTCCGTTTACGCTCAAGCCGGTGTTCGATGCTTTGGGCGAGCGATACAGCTATGGGATGCTGCGCTGTGTTCGCGCCGGAATGATCGTGCGGGGGGATTTTGAAGCGGGCCGGGAGTCGGGATGAGAGAGGGCAGGCACACCCAGTAAAGGCCTCCTGGCCGTGACATCCAGCCGTTTAAGACGCCTATTGTCGCGCAATGGCAGCGATCGAAGTTTCGAGATAAGCAAGTGCAGGTGATTTCCTAAAAAATATATTGCAAATGCGAATGCGTCGCGTTATGATTATTACCGAGTCCTTTTAACCACTATCAAAGGCGCTTTCCTGGAATCGCCTATGAGCGCCGCGCCAGCCACCGGAGCTTGAAAGCAATGGCAGCCAGCAAGAGCATGTTTTTATTGTTTTTGTTTGGAGCCTTTGCATGTATTCATCCGTTTTTCGCAGACAAAAAACGTCGTCGACAGGGCTGGTTGGCATCCTGCTATTCAACTTGAGTCCGGCCTTGTCGGCTGAAGAATCTTCTCCGCCCGCTGAAGAGTTCTCTGCTCCTGGGACGTTTACCACGCTGCAAGGAGTCACGGTGACAGCTACCCGGACCGAGCGGGAGGCCTTCGATGTTCCCGAATCGGTCAGCATCGTCGACCAACAGCAGATCGAACGGGAACAACCGCAGAATTTCGGCCAGATTCTCCAATATCTTCCCAATGTGGACATTGCCGGCGGTCCCCGCGCGATCGGCAACGAGGTCAACATCCGTGGTTTGTCGGACGATCGACTGCTCTTTCTGATCGATGGCGCGCGGCAGAACTTCAGTCGGGCCCATAACAGCTCGGTATTTCTCGATCCGGAATTGCTGAAACAGGTGGAGGTGGTGCGCGGACCCGCTTCGGCGGTATGGGGCAGCGGCGCTCTGGGCGGCGTCGTGGCGTTTACGACGAAGGATGCGGCGGATCTGTTGACGCCGGGCGAGCAATTCGGTGCACGAATCAAAGGGGGATACCAAAGCGTCAACAGCCAGTGGCTTGGCAGCACTTCCATCTTCGGCGTGGCCGGCGACAGTTTCGACTATCTGTTCGATTTCTCCTATCGCAATGCCGGAGATATCGAACTCGGCAGCGGCAGGAAGCTGAAAAATTCAGGCTTCGACTCCTATGTCGGATTGGCGAAATTGACCTGGAGCCCCGACCCATTCAACACCGTAGCCTTCTCGGCTTTGACATTTGATCAGGCAGGCGAAGTGCCGTCCAATCCACAGACCCTGTCGACACCCGATAATTTGGTCGATCGAGACACCGAACAGCGCAATTTCACGCTGCGTTACGACTACAACGATCCCGACAATCGGTATCTTGATCCGGAACTATTGGTTTACTTCAACACCACGCGCAACGATGAAACCCGCGAGATCGATTCACGTCACGATATCACCGAATTCGAAACCATCGGCGTCAACGCCCGCAACAGCATGCGTTTCGGCGATTCCGGGTTCGTCGACCAACGGCTCAGTTATGGTCTGGACTTTTATCACGATGACGCCGAAGGGCAACGCAATGGCAGCAAGCGTGATTCTTTTCCCGACGGCCAGTCCGATGTGATCGGCCTCTATCTCCAGGACGAAATAACACTCTGGAACCGTCTGGCAGTGATCCCCGGCGTGCGTTGGGACCGCTTCGAAAACCAATCCAGCGACAGCTCGATCCCCGATCAGGCAGAGGATTCATTCTCGTTCAAAGCGGGATCGAACCTTGCGGTGACCGACTGGTTGTCGATCAACGCAGCTTACAACGAAGCCTTTCGGGCGCCCAATCTAGGCGAATTGTTCGTTTCCGGCACACACTTCACCTGCGGGCCCGGCTGCGCCAACCTGTTCGTTCCCAACCCGAACCTGAAGCCCGAAAAGGCGCATAACATCGACGTCGGCTTTCGCCTGCACCGCGACAGCTTGTTTCTGGACGATGATCGGGCCCGCTTCCGGGCGGTCTATTTTCATAACGAGGTAACCAATTTTATCGATACCGAGGTCGTTTTTGCCTTCCATCCGGTGCCGGGGAATCCGGGATTGGGAGGCACGACCACTAATCGGAATGTGCGGGATGCTCTGTTGGAAGGGTTCGAAGTGGAGTTCAACTACGATCTGCCTTATGGCTATGCCGGCGTCGCTTATTCCCAAACCCGGGGCGACGACGAAACGACCGATGAGCCGCTGTCGAATATTCCGGCGGACAAGTGGGTGGTGCAGGCGGGATTGCGCTACCCCCGTTTCGATTTCACTCTGGGTTGGCGCGCCCGTATTGTCGCCGCCCAAGACCGCGTACCCACCGGCGGCACGCCGACCGACGGCTATACCGTCCAGGACCTGAATCTTTCCTGGGCCCCGACGAACGGGATATTCAGGGATCTCCGGGTTGACTTCGGCATCAACAATCTGACGAACGAGGATTACCGGCAGCATTTGTCGGTGCTCAAGCAGCCGGGCCGGAATGTCATGACCACCGTTTCCTATCAATACTAAAGGCAACCAGGCATGATCCGGCTGAATCAATTACGGGAACAGCCCTTGAACCACCTGCGGACGGGCCAGATCGGCGCCCGACTGGGGGTGTTCATACGGATGTATTGCCATCATGGATCCGGATCCTTGGCGAAGACGGTTGCCGACCATATCGAAGCGCTGCTGATCCATCCCGATTTTGATGTGCCCTTCGAGCAGCGTTGTGCTTTTCGGCATTTGCAGGCGCACTGGCGTTGTCTTGCCTGGCTCGATGATCGGCCTCGGCCTGCTGCGGCGACCGAACCGGGGAAGCAGCCCGGCAAGGCGCGGAGACATTGAGATGACGGCCACCGTTTCGAATGGTTCATGGTACCGCGATGCAAACCCACGCCGGTCGGCACTGGGGCGTGCTAAAGCCGCCCTGTTGCAAGTGGAGAGCGAAGCAGGATCCTTTTTTCGCTTGATGCTTGCGCTGTTGGTGTCAATGCTGGTGCACTTGGGGGTGCTGCAGTGGAAGGACGCCGATTATCCTGTCATCGAGCCCGCAGTCGATCGCGACAGCATACGGATCGCTTTGCCTGTGGTCAACCAATCCGGTGCGGACAACTTTTCGTTGCACGCTGCCCGACCTGCTTCGGCTTCTAAAACACGGGCGCCAGCTCCACGCCACGCTGTTTCGCCGGGATCGAAGCGGATTCCGAAACCGACTCGCCACCGTCAACCCATTCCGTTGAAATCCGGCAAGGCAGAAAAACGGCAGTCTACGCAAGCAACAAGAAAAAAGTCTCAATCGGTGCGACGATCGCAACCGGCGGATGCCGTGGCAGGCGCGAAGCAGGCAAAATCGCCAGCGGCGACCGAAAGCGCAGCCTTCAGCACAGCGACACGGCCAAAATCGACGCCTATGGAAAGGCAATATCGGAAATCCAATGCGATCGCTCGCAGCGAACACGGCAGTCCGAAAGCGGCGGCCGGGTCCGCTTCGAGCCGTTCGGTGACGCTGCTGATTCGCCATCCCAGGTTCCGCCGGCCGCCCCGGCCTCCGGTCTATCCGCGCCAGGCGATCCGGCGGGGACAGGAGGGTACGGCAACCATTCGCGCAAAAATCTCCTCCGCGGGAGCGGTGCAGCAGATCAGGCTGTTTCGATCGTCCGGGTCTTCGCTGCTGGACCACGCGGCGACGGCCGCGGTACGCAAATGGGAGTTTGAGCCGACCACACGCAAAGGCGAGCCCGTCGAAGCATGGGTGGAGGTGCCGGTCAATTTTGTTTTGAGCCAATCATCCAGGGGGCGGCCATGAATCGACGCACCGTTGCTGTAGTGAGACCTCATGCACGGGATTTAAAACACGTGTGCGACGAATATCGGCATAACAGTCCACAAGCGCGTCTAGGCGACATTGCCGCGAGTCTCCTGTTTGACCAATCGAGGCCGGGAGAAGAAGACCCGGTGGGGCGCGACCTTGTGGCGAATCTGTCCGGTGCGGAGGAGGCGGCATGAACGCCTGGTTCGAATCATTGGGGCCGATGGCCTGGCCGCTTGCCGTTTTGTCCGCTTTGAACCTCGCGCTGATCCTGGAGCGGCTGGTGTTCTTTATCGCGCTCGATCGTCTCACCGCTGGGCGCAGACGAAACATTCTCGAGCTCGCGGGGCGCGGACGGTGGTCGGAACTGCGCGACTATTTGGATACGATGGCAGGCATGGCGGCGCAGGGCATCGAGCTGCTGCTCAGCCACCGGGAGCGCACGCATGAATGTGTGGAGGATATCGCCGGCGTGTGGTTGACCGAACAGAAGCGCACGCTTCATGCACATCTGCGCTGGCTGGCGTTGGTGGCCGTAGCCAGTCCGATGCTGGGGCTTTTGGGCACCGTGCTCGGCATGATTGGAGCTTTTCAGGATCTTGCCGCGCATACCGGCCCCGTGACTCCGGCGGTGTTGGCCAACGGGCTGCAGCAGGCCATGTTGACGACCGCTTTCGGTCTGATCATAGCAATTCCTGCTCTGATCGCCTGCCACGGTTTTCGGATCTGGGCCGGCGCTTATCTTGAATCGCTGGAAAACCTGCTCAACCGGGTGCATTTGGCGATGGAAGGCATCGTGATCGAAGTCCCGGCCGGTATGCGCACTTTCAAAAATAGTATTCGCGCCGGCGTGAAGGAGGAAACCGCATGATCGAAGCAACCGGAACAAGCCGGGATCACTCCATTGATGACGGGATTTCGGGGCCGGACCTGACCGCCATGCTGGATGTCATTTTTCTGCTGCTGGTGTTTTCCGTTCTGACCGCCCATAGCGTGGAGCATGCGCTGGAACTCGATCTTCCCGAAAAAGGCGCTGACCAGGCGACGGCTGTCACCGATCAGAACACCATTACTTTGACACTGTTTGCCGACGAAAAACGTTGGGCGGTCGAAGGTCATGTGCTGGATCGGTGGGAAAATGTCGAGAAAACGATGATCGAAATTCGGAACGAGCGGTCCGATGTGGAGGTCATCATTGCCGGAGACCGCCGTGTCGCCATGGAGCGATTGCTCCAGGCGCTGGCGTTTCTCCAGCGCCAAGGGGTCGAGACGGCGGAAATCCTGATGCAGCCTGGGTCTGCTCGTCTGCAACACAAAAGCTCGAACGATGCGGGTTAACCATCGATCTTGACGATGTGCGCCCAACTGGGTCCGATTCCAAACCAGACAGTGCAGCATTCGACCCTACCGGTCTGGCGTTCTTACGCGGAGCGCTGGGAACGATTTAAGAATATGAAAGAACGATTGATAAAGTGAAAAAAATGAAAAGAATTGGCACGAGAATGTTAAGGCGACTCATTGGATTTGCCCTATTACTGCCCCTCAATTGCAGTTGGGTTAACGCGGCGGAAATCATTCATCCGGAAACCGGCTTTCTGGTGATGGCGCCCGACCGAGGATTTTTAGGCAATGAAGAAGTCCGGGATGTGTATCAGGAGTTTTCAGAACTTTATACGACTGCGCTGGCGTTTGCCACTGAAAAAAAGACGGCTGGCAACGTTATGGCCGGAATTAATGAATTAAAAGCAAGCAAGGTAAAAAATATCCGGGTTCTTCCGCTCTTCATCTCCCCCTCCCATGCGTTTTACCAAAAGGCGGTCAAGGTCTTGATGTTTCAGGCGTGGGGAGTGCCGATAAAGCTCGGCGAGACCCTGAACAAAAGCTATCTTGTTGAAGAAGTACTTAAAAAACGAATTGCGGAGCTGAGTCGGAATCCAAGCAGAGAGGTTTTGGTCGTCGTGGGTTCCGGGGCGGCCGATCGACAGCGGACGGTTGCAATCAAGACGGATTTGGAGGCACTGATAACCCAGGTGAACCGCTCTCTTAAGTTCAGCGCGACCGAGGTGGTCGTTTTACTCGATCGGATTGCTGGAAGAGCCGCTAGGACAGCGTCCTTTGAGCGCGTTGCAGACCGAATCAAACGCTATCAGTCGCAAGGGAAGCGGGTCGTGGTAATCCCTTTCAATGTTGGCTGGAAAGCAACCAACATGATGTCTTCCTGGAATCGCATCAAAGTGCAGATCTCAAAATTTGACAAGATTGCCGCCAATGGAAAAGGGCTGATCCCCGATAAGAATATCGGCATCTGGCTTAAAAAACAGGCCAATCTCCGGCTTCCATTGTCGGATGACGAGATCGGCGTGGTGCTGATGCCACACGGCTCCGACTTTAACTGGAATGAAACGATTCGGGATAACCTCGCTCCGCTATTGGATCGCTACAAAATTGAATATGCCTTCAGCATGGCCGATCCGAAGGTGATCGAGCGGGCGGTCCGGCGCCTGGAGAAACGGGGAGTCCGGGCAATCATGTTGATTCGCGTCTATTCGTTGGCCGCATCTTTTCGGGAAAAAACAGAATATATCCTCGGCTTGAATAAAACTTATGAACAAGCCGGCAAGACCCAGCGGATAGTCAGTCCTGCGGTCTTCACCACCTTCGGTGGGTCGGAGGACGATCCGCTGGTAACCGAGGTCATGATGGAAAGGGCAAAAGCATTGAGCAAGAATCCCCGGCAGGAGACGCTGATCCTGCTGGCTCACGGCGCTGGCGATGATGAGGACAATCGGCACTGGATGAATAATCTGGCAATCATGGCCGAGCAGATGCGAAAAAACGGTGGAGCGGATTTCCGGGATATTCAATATTACACCTGGCGGGAAGATTGGCCGGAAAAACGGCAAAAGGCGGTTGCAGTCATCCGTCAAATGATCGAAGCGGCCAGCCGGGATGGCGGAACGGCCATCCTTGTTCCGGAACGGACGACCGGACAGGGGCATGCTAAGGAGCTTATTGAAGGAGTCAGCTATCGCTACGCCACCGGTTTTGCGCCTCACGCAAATTTCAGGATTTGGGTGGAGAGGCAGATTGAATCGGGGAAGGCATTGTTGCGGAACAAGGTCTCCGGAACCGGCCAATCGTCTGATATCTTTGTCAGCTCCGCGAAATAAGCAACGGTACCATCGACCTTGATGATGTGTGTCAAGCCCAAGCCGGGTTCGAGTCCAAATCGGCTCGTGCAGCATCCGACCGTACCGGCTTGGTTTAACTACGCCAGGTGATGGTCCACTCCGTTAGTTTGTCGAGGTCGGGGTGCTGTTTGGATTCGGAGGTTGCGGATGAAAAGAATACGCATTGGCATCGGCCTGTTGTATGCGCTGCTGTTCTTCACAGTTTCGGTGTTGATGAGTTGCGTTGCAACGGCTGACGTCCCGGCGCCGATCGCTTCGGAGAGAAAGAGGGTTTTTGCGGCACAAGGCTTGGTTCCTGTTTTGGACCAGCCCCACCCTCAGTTCCGTGACTACAGCGTCCACGAAATATCAGCCCGTGTTCCGGTTGGAGAATTCGCAATGAAAATGGCTAAGCTTCGAGGCTCGGGGCACGACCGTGAATTTGTGGAAGCTTCTGTCAAAAAGGGTCTGGATGGAGATTTGGCATTATGGATCACCCCGCTTGCCGAACTGATTTTCTCCAAACCGGAGGAATCTTCGGAGACAGTAGTAAAAGAGGCAATCCGTTTCTGCCTCAGAACCATGAAATGGCATAACAAACTGGAGGAGGGCGTTTATCTTTAAAAATTTTTGTTAAACCTTTAATCTTTCTTTACACGACTGCGGAGGCACTGTCGATTGGCAGTTGCCTGAGGTGCCAACCAAATAATGAAAGATTCGACAACCAACCGGTTTTGATCGAGCAGAGGCATCGACAGAAGCGACACGATCGGCCATGGGCTGCCGAAGCATTTCAAAATAACACATACCAAAAGAGGTTATCGATGAGTATTAGAAAAATGCTGCTTGTTTTCGGTGGGCTGATGGTCCTTTTGTCTGCTGATCTTTTGGCCGCGGAACGTACCGTCAATGGCAAAGGCGTTGCATTTGACCCTGTCGTTGTTTTTCCCGAGCCGGGTGATACGATCACATTCCGTAATATGGCGACCCATTTTGTCGAGTCCATAAAAATTCCCGATGGCGCTGAAAAAATGGTGTCGGATATGGGTGCGGATTATGCGTATACGGCTTCCAAACCGGGCGTTTATTTTTACAAATGCCCGCCGCATTGGGGCGCTCGTATGGGTGGCTTGATCATTGTTGGAGATGCCGGCAATTTGATTGAAACTCTGAATGTGTACAAGGAGGAAATCGATGATAAAACCAGTAAAGGCTTTCTGAAGAAAATTGTAAAAAAAATCGAGAAGGGAGATATCGAAGTTCCGAAATAAACCTTCGCTGGCGGGTTTTCTTTTGGAGGCATGGATGCCGTACCAACGAAGCCGCTCTTTGGGCTTCATTGTCAGCAATGCCAAAAGTAAAGTGATCATGGCATCTAGCAATGCGGTAAGTGCCGTCTGTCGTCGGCGCCTGCCGTGCTATTGGCTTGGTGGTACCGCATCTGCTGCTTCCGGGGTTCGGTGGAAAGGATCTCCGGGCGCTTGTTCCTTGGCGCAGCGTTGATGGATGCGGCTCTCCTGCCGTTGGCCGCGGACATCCCGGCCTGTCGTTTGGCACTTCGTGTCGAAATTTGACGGGGGTTAGGAGGAGGGAGTACTCCGGGATGTCCTTTTTTTCCGGCTTTGGCTTCGGAAAATGTGATTGGCGAAGAGCATTGGCCAAGTACCCCTCGTGAGGTTCTTGGCTTTGGCGGCATTTCGCTCTGACGATAAAAAACTTCAAAGGTTGACGGAGGTTCCAATGAAAATAGGTTTGATCTACGGCAGCGATACCGGCAATACTGAATATGTTGCCGAAATGTTGCAAAAGAAATGGGGCGAGACGCTGGTTGATGTGCATAACATCTTTAATACGGATGTCTCGGTGTTCGAACGGTACGACATGTTGATTCTCGGTATCCCAACCTGGTATGACGGTGAAATGCAAAGCGATTGGGGGGATAAAATGGATCAACTCGACATGATCGATTTCAGCGATCGGATCGTTGCGATCTACGGCCTTGGCGACCAGCAGGACTGGGGCGAATATTTCGTCGACGGCATGGGTGCCTTGGCCAGAAAAGTGCTTGCGCTCGGTGCCCGGCTGATCGGCCGATGGCCCACCGACGGTTATTATTTCAGAGACTCACAGGCAGTTGCGGAGGACGGCCGTTTTTATGGTTTGGCATTGGATGAGGATCGCCAACCGGAACTCACCGAGGAGCGGATCAGAAGCTGGACGGCGCAGATCAAAAAGGAGTTGGCGGCTGCAGGGTTCGACGCGTGGGATGAAAGCCTGCCATTGCAAAAGGCGGTTTAGAAGGCGCTCAAAGGTCGGTTCTGTGTGTTATGGTTCTCGGTCAGGTGATTTGAATCGGACCGACAGCATTCCGAGGTTTTGCTCCATTGTTGTTGAATCGAAATGGAGCGCTCCTTCTCCCTCCGGGAGAAGGCTGGGATGAGGGAATCAAAAAGGCTGATTTCCTTTTTTACTTTCCCCTTACCCAACCCTCTTCCGCTGGAAAGGGCTCAAGTCAACGGCATCGGGGCTTGGCCTCACCGTCGTCAGTCACCGGCAGGCTTGGCAGATTTGGCATTGCAACGTGCCAAAGGGACGCCTCACACCGAGCGCAACGTGTAAAATCGGACGGGTCCCCATCCATGAACGGCGAGGCTGCACACTGAAAATGAATTATCCAATGATCCTCATACTCCACTTGATCGCCGCGACCGTCTGGACCGGCGGCCATCTTGTGTTGGCGCTCGGATTTCTGCCGATTGCGCTCAAGCGGCGGAATCCGGAACCGGTGATACAGTTCGAATCGGTCTATGAAAAGATCGCCCTGCCGGCCCTGATCGTCCAGGTTCTGACCGGCTTATGGCTGGCGCATCTTGTTGTTCCGGACGTTTCAGACTGGTTCGGATTGCGATCGCCTCTTGCGAGACTCATTGCCATCAAGCTTGTTTTGCTGGTGTTGACGTTGGCTCTGGCGGCTGACGCCCGGCTGCGCCTGATTCCCAATCTG
>Ga0114931_10003043_pt1 | contig 21317 bp, 18 predicted proteins | sample 2SBtaG_FD_89579 | JGI IMG/M metagenome (GOLD analysis project Ga0114931, IMG submission 89579) | Deep subsurface microbial communities from Kolumbo volcano to uncover new lineages of life (NeLLi) - 2SBTROV14_V59a metaG | ecosystem: Environmental > Aquatic > Marine > Volcanic | place: Kolumbo...
GCCCGAGCACGATGCCGACCAGGGTGAGCGGCACGGGCACCAGGATCACGAGCGGCACGCGGAAGCTTCCGAACTGGCCGACCACCAGGAGATAGATGCCGAGCAGCGCCACCGCGAAGGCCGCGCCCATGTCGCGGAAGGTGACATAGGTCACCTCCCACTCGCCGTCCCAGAGAAGGGTACTTCCCGATTCGTCGCGTGGCTGGCCGTGGAAGCGCACCGATGGCGGCCCCGCCTCGCCCCAGTCGGCCTTGGCGAGCGCGTCGTCGACCGCGAGCATGCCGTAGATCGGCGCCTCGAAGCGGCCGGCGAGATCGGCGACCACCATTTCGGCGGCCATCCCGTCGCGGCGGTAGATCGGGAACGACGCCCGGATGCGGTGCACCGTCACCACGTCGCCGAGCTCGACCGTGCCGGCGGCCGAGGGTACCGGCGTCGACAGCAGCCGCTCGCCCAGGGTCTTGGCGCTCTTGGGCAGCGCGATGGCGATCTCGATCGGGTTGATCCCCCGGCCGCGTTGCGAGTACCCCAGCCGGACCCCGCCGAGAAGCACGGCGATGGTGTCGTAGACCGCCTGTTCCTCGACCCCGAAGAATTCGAGGTTCTCCTGGTTGATCTTGAAATGGACCCGGTCGGCGGGACGGCCGAAGGAATCGTCGACGTCGACGATGAAATCGATGCTCTCGAAGATGCGCCGCAATTTGGTCGCCACCGCGCGCCGGGTCGCGCCGTCGGGGCCGTAGACCTCGGCGAGCAGGGTCGCGATCACCGGCGGTCCGGGCGGCACCTCGACGATCTTGATCGCCGTGCCCTCGGGCGCGTCCAGCCCCGCGAGCCGCTTGCGCGCATCCAGCGCGATCTCGTGGCTGGTGCGCTCGCGCGCGTCCTTGGCCACCAGGTTGACCTGGAGATCGCCGAGCTCGGGCTTCTGGCGCAGGTAGTAATGGCGCACCAGCCCGTTGAAGTTGAACGGCGCGGCGGTTCCCGCATAGGCCTGAAGCGTCTCGAGTTCGGGCAGGTCGGCGAGTCGCTCGGCCGCCGCCATCAACACCCGTTCGGTGGCCTCGAGGCTCGACCCCTCGGGCAGATCGACGACCACCTGGAACTCGGACTTGTTGTCGAACGGCAGCAGCTTGACCGTCACGTCGCGGGTCGCGAACAGGACGCCAACGGCAATCGTCGCCGCCGCGACGACGGAGATGAAGGCGATCGCGCGCGCCCGCGACGCGATGATCGGCCGCGCGACCGCCCGGTAAAGACGACCGAGCACGCCCTCGCCGTGGCCCGACGGCGGCGCCAGCATGCGTCCCGGAAAGCGCATGCGCAGCAGCAGCAACAGCCAGGGCGTGATGATGACCGCGACGAAGAAGGAAAACAGCATCGCCGCCGAGGCATCGGCGGGAATCGGGCTCATGTAGGGTCCCATCAGCCCGGTCACGAACATCATCGGCAGCAGGGCGGCGATGATGGTCAATGTCGCGATGATCGTCGGATTGCCGACCTCGGCGACCGCCTCGACCGCGCTTTCGACCGGATCGGCCCCGGGATTCTGGCGCCAATGGCGACCGATGTTCTCGACCACGACGATCGCGTCGTCGACCAGGATGCCGATCGAGAAGATGAGCGCGAACAGGCTGACCCGGTTGATGGTGTAGCCCATCAGCCAGGAAGCGAAGAAGGTGAGCAGGATCGTCGCCGGCACGACCACCAGTGTCACCACGCCCTCGCGCCAGCCGACGAAGATCGCGATCAGCGCGACGATGGTGAGCGTCGCGCCGAGCAGGTGGCCGAGCAGGGACTGCGCCTTTTCGCGCGCCGTCTCGCCGTAATTGCGCGAGACCGTGACCTCGATGTCCTCGGGAATCAGCCGCCCGCGCAAGGTCTTCACGCGCGCGAGCACGGCGGCGGCCACGTCGACCGCGTTGGAGCCTTTGCGCTTGGCGAGCGCGATGCTGACCGCCGGCAGTCGCGTAATTCCGCCGTCGGCGCGCCGCTCGATCTGCCAGACCCGGTGTTCGTCGGGCCGTCCGCCGACGACGACCCGCGCCACGTCCTTGACGTAGACCGGGCGGCCGTCGCGCGTGGTGACGAGGAGCAACCCGATATCGGGCACGCCGATCAAGGTTTGCCCGGCGACCACGGTCAGCTCCTGGTCGCGCGCGCGCAGGCTGCCGACCTCGAAGGCGCGATTGGCGTTGGAGATCTTGTCGACGAGCTGATTGAGGGTGACGCCGTAAAGCGCGAGTCGCTCGGGGTCGGGCTCGATCCGCACCTGGGTCGGCCGCCCCCCGGCGATGAAGGTGAGGCCCAGGTCCTCGGTCTTGACGAGCTCGTTGCGCAGCTCCTCGGCGATCTCGTAAAGCGCCGTGTCGGTCCAGCGCGCGGCCCGGTCGGGGCGCGGCGAAAGGGTCAGAACGACGATCGGCACGTCGTTGATTCCGCGCGCGACCACAAGGGGTTCGGGAATTCCCTGGGGAATACGGTCGAAGTTCGCGCGCAGCTTCTCGTGAACCCGCAGGATCGTGTCGTCCGCGTCGGTGCCGACGAAGAACCGGGCGGTGACGACGACCTGGTCGTCGGTGGTTTGCGAGTAGGTATGCTCGACCCCGTCGATCCCCTTGACGATATCCTCGAGGGGCTTGGTCACCAGCTCGACCGCGTCGACCGCCTTGAGCCCATCGGCGCGAACGTGGATATCGACCATCGGGACGCTGATCTGCGGCTCCTCCTCGCGCGCGAGGTTGAGAAGCGCGACCAGGCCGAGCGCGAGCGCGGCGAGCAGGAACAAGGGCGTCAGCGGAGAATTGATGAAGGCCCGGGTGATATGGCCCGATATTCCCAGCTTCATGGCGCGACGAGCACGTCGCCGTCGCGCAGGCCCGAAAGGACCTCGACCTCATCGCCCGAAACCATGCCGGTCTGCACCGCGACCTCGTCGCCGCTCTCGAGCCGCACGAAGGACACGCCGAAGCGCAGGCGAACAAGAGCGCGCGGAATGCGGAAGGTGACGCGCCGCCCGGTCGCGACATAGACCCGGGTGCGCTCGCCGACGAAGTAGTCGCCGAGCCCCTTGGCCTCGACATCGGCGACCACGCGGCCACGTTCGAGCTCGGGATAAACCTGGCGTACCCGCCCCTTGCCCAGCGCCGAGGTATCGGCGGCCAGCCCGCGCGGGCCGATCAGCACCGTATCGCCCTCGCGGATGAAGCGCGCGTGACGCTCCGGCAGCTTGAGGCGAAGGATATAGGACTCGGCCGCGATGGTCGCGATCACGTCGCCGGCGAGAACCACGCTGCCGTTGGCGACCGGCACCTTGAGCACGCGACCGGCGGCCGGCGCGCGAACCTCGCCGTCGCGGCGCTGCTCGACCGCGACCGAGCGCTCGGCGTTGGCGGCGGCGATCTCGGCGGCGACCACGTCGGCCTGGGTCCGCGCGGTATCGAGCCGCGCCTGGCTGACGGTGCCCTTGCGGCGAAGCTCGCGGGTCCGCTTGAGCTCGGTGAGCGAGAGCTCGCGACGCGCGCGGAGCGAGGCGATGCGCGCGTCGATCGCGGCGATCCGCAGCTTGAGCTTGGGGTCGCGGATGACGGCGACGATCTCGCCCGCGCGCACCTCGCTGCCCTCGTCGATGACGAGCTTGTCGATGGTGCCGGGAATCCGCGCCCGGGCGCGCAGGACGTCGACGCTCTCGACCGTCGCGAGCACGGCCTTGCGGTCGTCGACCGTGACCGGGCGAACGACGAAACGCTCGGCGGCCAGGGACGCGACCGGCGCGGCGGCGAGCGCGAGCAACAACAGGAAGGCGGCGGCGCGATGGCTCACGGGGCGATTCTCGTTGCGATGCAGCATCCGGATTATGGCCCATCGCGGCGCGCCGCGAAAGGCGTCTTGTATCACGTTTCCAAAGGTTTCCCGGCCGCGAGCGCCGCGACCGCGTCGCCGAACCGCGCCACCTCGTCCTCGGTGTTGTAGTAATGGACCGAGGCGCGCAGCAGGTGGTCGAGCCCGCGCGCGGTCATGTCGAGCCGGGTCGCCGCCGCCGAGGAGGTTTCGATATTGAAGCCCGCGCGGGCGAGCGCCGCGCGCGCCGCGAGCGGATAGCGGCCCTCGATCTCGAAGCTCACGATTCCGCAGCGCGCGATGCCGAGGTCGCGCGGGATCACCCCGGGGATCTCGGCGAGCCGCGCGCGCAGGACGTCGGCGAGCAGGGTCACGTGGCGGCGGATCGGCCCGAGCCCCCAGGCGAGCGCGTAGTCGATCGCGACCCCAAGCCCGATCTTGCCGGCAACGTTGCCCTCCCAGGTCTCGAAGCGGCGGGCGTCGTCGCACATGACATAGTGGTCGGGCGCCGTCCAGGTCGCGGCGTGGAGGTCGAGAAACGGCGGCTCCAGCCGCTCGATCATCGCGCGGCGGACATAGAGCAGCCCGGTGCCGCGCGGCCCGCGCAGGTACTTGCGCCCGGTGGTCGAGAGCATGTCGCAGCCGATCGCCCGGACGTCGACCGGCATCTGGCCGACCGACTGGCAGGCGTCGAGCAGGAAGGGAATGCCCGCCGCGCGCGCGATCCGCCCGACGCCCGCGACCGGGTTCACCAGCCCGCCGTTGGTCGGCACATGGGTGATCGCGATCAGCCGCGCGCGGCGATCGATCATGCGCTCGAGCGCCTCGAGGGAGACCTGGCCGTGCGCGTCGTCGGGAATCGTCTCGACCACCGCGCCCGCGCGCCGCGCCATCTGGAGAAAGGCGATGTAGTTGCTGGCGTAGGACGCGCGCGCGGTCAGGATGCGGTCGCCGGGCTCGAAGCGGAGCGCGTAGAACGCCATGTCCCAGGCCCGAGTCGCGTTCTCGACCACGGCGATTTCGTCGATCGCGCAGTTGAGGAGCCGAGCGGCGGCGGCGTAGACACGCTCGATTCGTTCGGCGGCGCGCTCGGCGGCCTCGTAGCCGCCGATCTCGCCCTCGAGGCGGAGATGGCCGATCGTCGCCTCCAACACCGACGCCGGCATCAGCGCCGCGCCCGCGTTGTTGAAATGAACGACGTTCTCACAGCCCGGCGTCTCGCGGCGCGCGCGGGCGAAGTCGATCGTCATGGCGGGGCTCCCTCCTCTCGCCGCCCGAACCCCGGGTGCTATAGACGAAAGACTGGCACAGGCAAACAGGCTTTGGTATATAGCCCGCGCGGGCCATGCCGCGCGTCCCGATCCCCGGTAGCTCAGTTGGTAGAGCGGGTGGCTGTTAACCACCATGTCGCTGGTTCGAGTCCGGCCCGGGGAGCCAGGTTTCGCAAGGGGTTGGATCATTTCGATCCAACCCCTTCGCATTTCGTCCCGGGCCAGTCGGCGATGACCCGGCGCGCGGTTTCTATGAAAACGACAGGACCTTGTAGGTCGACCCGCAGGCTTCGACCTTGGCAAGGCCCCGGTGAACCTTTTTGGCCCGGTACTTCACGTCGATCGTGAGCAGGTTGCCGGTGGCCTCGACGACCTTCATGTTCTCGATCGAGAATCGCTCGATCGCGATGCCATAAAAGTCGCGCTGCACCGGGTTCCGTTTGTAGTGACGGATCAGCGCCGCCCTCAATTCGGGCCGGGAGGCGGCATCCTTGGCCGGCGGTCCGCAGGCGACGGGTCCGGTTGCGAGCGGCGCCGTCTCCGACGCGGCGCCCGGGGCGGAGGATTCAACGGCGGCCAGCGCGTCGGCGCAATCGTTCAGGTTCGAAGCCCGACCGACCGCATCGCGCTCGCCCTTCAGGCGGGCAATCTGGGGGGCGATGTTGTCGCCGGATAGCGACGCGACCGGGAGTCCCAAGAGAATCACCCCGGCGATGTCGTTGGACCTGGCTTGTTCCTGCTGCGCCGAGGCCGTCGCGAGGGCGGTGGCAAGGCGCATGCTCTCCCGGCCAAGCTGCTCGCAGGTCCAGTCGCGATAGAGCATTTCACTCGTGTAGGCGGGGGCGATGCTCTCCGGGCTCTTGGCGCATCCCGCAAGAATGCCGATCCCCGCGACCAACGAAATCGCCGTCGCGCTTGTTGCTCCGATCATGACCGTTCCTCCCATCTAGGGTCCGTTGGCGGGCATTCTCCTTTTGAATTTCTCTAATAATATCGATCGTGATCCGAATTCGGGCCATGCGCAACCCGCCATCGGCCCCGGGCGACCCATTGGGTCGGAGCGCGTTCCGCTCATGGCGCCACCGCCCTTGCTACCAATAACGCCGGATGCCCGCGACGATCTTGTCCACCGCGTCGTCGTGAGAGAACGCCGCCAAGTAGCGGCCCTTGGGGTCCATGAGATAGATGAAGGCCGAGTGGTCCATCAGATAGTCGCCGGACGGGGCGTCGTCGCCGCCCGCCTCGTTCCCGACCTTGGCGTAATAGACGCCGAAGGCCCGCGCCGCGGCGGCGATCTGCTCGGCGGTGCCGGTGAGCCCGGTGATCCGTCGGTCGAAGGCGGCGACGTATTCGGCGAGCACCTCGGGCGTGTCGCGCGCCGGATCGACGGTGATGAACAAGGGCTTGACGCGCGCGGCGTCCGCGCCGAGGCGGGCGAGAACGCCGGCGATGGTGTTCAGCGTCGTCGGGCAGACGTCGGGACAATAGGTGTAGCCGAAGAAAACCAGCCGCCAGGCGCCGTCGTAATCGGCCTCGGTGACCGCGCGCCCGGTCTCGTCGATCAGCGAGAACCGTCCGCGGACGATCTCGCGCCCGACCTCGGTGGCGGTCGGCGCGCTCTCGTCGCCGCCCAAGCGCATCCACGCGGCGACGGCGCCGATGGCAAGGATCGCGACGACGGCGGCGGCGAGGGCGATGCGAGACATTTCGAACGACCGGCGGCGGTGGGAGACGGCGCGATGATCGATCGCGCCCCGGCGCTTGTCAATCGGGCGGGACGGCGTCAGACGCAGCTATAATAATAAATCTGGCTGACGAAGGTCATCGGCTCGACCGCGACGAGCTGCGGCTTCAGGCCGAACTTGGCGCAGTGGTCGGCGGCGAGCAGCTTGGGGTCGGGGCTGCCCTCGCCATGCTCGATGGTGATGCCCGAGGAATCGGCCGAAATCACCCCCGAGGCACAGGCGGCGATCAGCAAGGGGACGCCGACGACGACCAGCGCGCGCAAGAGCCATCGTTCGCGGCGCGGCGCGGCCAGGCGCGCGCAAGAAACGATTCCCCCCGGTCCCCCCGGCGTCGGGCTCCCGCTGATCTCGCTCATCCGCCGCACCATGCCTCGCGATCCGCCGCCGTTTCGGTCGATCTACCGATCCCAGTCACGAATATTGCTGATAATATGGATAAAAATTTATTTATAACATATTGAATAGTCTATAAGAAAGTAAACAAACCGTTAAGCGCGCGCGAGTAGACTCCATGCCGACCCCCGCCGCGCCGCGCCCGGCGCGCGGGATGGGACGGGACGGAACGACGAAATGCATGCGCTGCGATGGCTGACCCTGGCGGTCGGATTGTTCGCTCTTGCGGGCTGCGCGCCGCTCGCGCTGTCGCTGCTCGGCACCGGAGCGGGCGTGCTCGCGGGAGCGGGAATCGATTACGCCCGCGAGGGGGTCGTCACCCGCACCTTCTCCGCATCGGCGCGAGCAATCCGCGAGGCGGCGCTAAGCACGCTTCGGCGCATGGCGATCCCGATCGTCGCGAGCACGGCCGAGCCCGAGCGCGAAGGAGTTTGGCGGATCGTCGGCGAGGTCAAGTCCCGCAAGATCGAAATCGAGATCGAGGCCCTGACGCCCGCGGCCACGCGCGCGCGCGTGATCGCGAGCCAGGGAGCCTTCGTCAAGGACCGCGCGACCGCGACCGAGATCATCGCCCAGATTGGCGCGGCGCTCGACGCCGCCGCCCCCCTCGACGAGACGGGATGATGGGCGCGATCGCGACGGCGCGAGGCGGAACGGAGCGCCCTGGATCAGAACGGCACCCAGGAATGCTCCCGGGTGTAGTGCGTATAGCCGACGTTCGCGCCGGCGCGCAGCCCAACGCCGGTGCGGATCGGCGCGAGCGTGATGTCGCCCGACCGCTGGATGTTCGTGCCCACCTCGGCGACGAAATAGAGGCGGCCGTCGACCGTGGGGAACCGTTGGAAGAGATCGGCCGTCCGCTCGAGCTTGTAGACCAGCACGAAGACCTTGGAGGCGTCGCCCCCGACGTCGAAGCCGATCGATGGTCCCTGCCAGAAGATCTGGAGAGCGCCGGCGCCCTTGCGATGCAGCTTGCCCTTGCCGTAGCGGAGACCGACGCCGATCGCGCCGCTCGCCTCCTCGCCCGTGATGTAGGCGTTGGGGCGCCCCTCGTCGGCGAAGATCTTCTCGATCACCTTTGCCAGCCCCTCGGTGGTTTCGCCGAAGAACTGGGCGGCCTCGTCATAGATTTCGCTCTTGTCGAAGGTCTCGTCCTCGGTGGCCCGGGCACCGCGCGGGCCGGGCGCGACGACCAGCCCGACGGCGAGCAAGGCCAGAAGGAAAACGTGCTTGATCTTCGGCGCTTTAACCATCATCGGTAATCTGCCTTTAGCCATCATTTGCTATGGTCGTCGCGGCTTCGGTCATTCCACCATGGCGGCAAGGGGAAGGACGGTGGCCGGAATGCGACAACGAGAAGAAGACCTTATGCGATGATCCACCGATCCGGCAAAATTTCCGTAAAGAACCCTCTCGCGACGCGGCTGGGCGCGATGGCCGCCGCCTTCATGCTCGTCCTGGCGACGGACGGCTGCATGCCGCTATCGACCGTGACCAGCCTCGCGGTCGACGCCGGCTACACCGCGAGCGAAGCGCGCACCGCCGACGAGGTGGTCGACGACAACGCCCTCCAGATCAAGATCAGCCAGGCGATGTTCGACGCCGATATCGACTTGTTCAAGAACGTGAGCACGATCGTCTATCGCGGGCGCGTGCTGCTGCTGGGAAGCGTCGCGAGGCGGGCGGCGCGGAAACGGGCGGAAAAGCTCGCAACGCGGGTCGCCGGGAGTCGCGAGATCATCAACGACATCCAGGTTTCCGAAGGCGGCGGGGTCACTGGCTTCGTCAACGATATTCTCATCGAAAAGACCATCCAATCGGCGCTGCTCCTGCATGACCACATTCGCTCGTCCAACTATCGGGTGCGCTCGGTCAACGGCGTCGTCTACCTGATCGGCGTCGCCGAGGACCGGGCCGAGCTCGACCGGGTGCTGGCCGAGGTGCGGCGCACGGAAGGCGTCGCGCGGGTCGTCAATCACATGCGCTTCAACAAGCCCACGTCCTAGGTCGGGGCGAGGATGCTCCCGCCCGGCATCGAGACGCGGGGACCGGCGCACGGCGAAACTGTCGGAATTCTTTACAGTCGAAAAAATTCTCTCCTGCCCCATAATGACCTGATTTTCATCGGAAATTCTCGAGAAGCGAGGGAGGCTGGTCGCTATCGAGGGCCACGGAATCCACAATATGGTTAAGACCGGAGACGCTCCAATTTGGCGATCAATTCCCTGTCAGGGAAGAAAACAAACGACAACGCCTGGCCGGAAAAATTCCTCGCGAGTCGGAAATCTTTACAGTTTCGAACCGAGGCGCCGCCCCGCCGCCACCTAACCCCTTGAAAGCCAGCCAAAGGGAATCGCTGGCGCGATTCTTGCATGGGTCCCCTTGAATGGCGCAGGATGATGCGGCGACCGACGGGTTCGTGGCGCCGCGTCGAAATGAGGCGCGGGTTTCGCGACCATCGAGGAACCGCGGAACGGCAATCGTCTCGTCGTGGCATCTTGCGTGGTAAGGAACTCGACAGCCAGCCCGCCGGCCGAAAAGATCGGACGCTGGCGTCGGGGATTCGGGCGTGATCCGGCACGTGGGGAGGGGGCTTTCCACGTTGATTCACGAGGTGCCCGGCGCGCCGTTCCAGGCGGGTCGGAACGATTCCGGCTCGGCGGCCGAAACCGGGAAAACAAGCCGGGCGGAATCGGGGAACGGCGAGGGAAAGATCGAGCGATGCGGACGACATGGTAAGAATCTTCAGGCAATACGTCCCGGTTTCGGTCTTGCTGCTCGCCGCGGTCGAGATCGCCATTCTGTTCGCGGCGATCCTGGCCGGCATTCTCATTCGCTACGTCGGCGCCGGCGGCGCCACCTGGGAAAATGTCCCCCTTTTCCCCGAGGCCGCCATCTTCGTCGGCGTTTTCGGGCTGATCCTGTTCGCACTCGGCCTTTACCAGCGCGAGTATCTGCACAACCTGCGCGCGGTCTTCATCCGCTTGGCGACCGGCGCCGTCGTGGCCGTCGTCGTCTATTCGCTGGTCTTCTATCTTTTTCCCGGTCTGCTGATCTGGCGCAGCGCGCTTCTGATCGCGGTCGTTTTCGCCACCACGGGGATCGCGATAACCCGCGTGACGGTCACGCGGTTCGCCCATTTCAACCGCTTCAAGCAGCGCGTTCTGGTCGTCGGCGCGGGTCGCCGCGCGGCGCGGATCGAGCGGCTCGAAGCGGACAAGCACGCGAGCTTCACCGCGATCGGCTATCTCGCGACCGGCGAGAAGGAACATTGCGTCACGCCCTCGCGCGTGTTGACGCGCGTGCCGCGCCTGGCCGAGTTCGCGCGTCAAGGGCATGTCAACCAGATCGTCGTCGCGGTCGACGACTGCCGCGTCCACCTCCCGACCGAGGCGCTGCTCGCGTGCAAGCTCGACGGCCTCAACGTGGTCCAATACTCGACCTTCTGGGAGCGCGAGACCGGCACGGTCGATCTCGATACCCTCAACCCGAGCTGGCTGATCTTCTCGGACGGATTCGTCGACAACGCGCTCAAGACCGCGCTCAAGCGTCTCTGCGACATCACCGTCAGCACGGCGCTGCTGGTCTTCTCCCTGCCGCTTCTGGTGGCCACCGCGATCGCCATTCGCATCGAGGGACCGGGGCCGATTTTCTATCGGCAGGAGCGCGTGGGACAGGGCGGGCGACGGTTCATGCTCTTGAAGTTCCGCAGCATGCGCGTCGACGCCGAGGACGACGGCACGCCGCGCTGGGCGACGGCCGAGGACGAGCGCGTCACCCGGGTCGGCGCCATCATCCGCAAGGCCCGGATCGACGAAATTCCGCAGGTGATCAACGTCCTCAAGGGCGACATGAGCTGCGTCGGCCCACGGCCCGAGCGCCCCTATTTCGTCGAGAAGCTCACCCGCGAGATCCCCTATTACATCGAGCGGTATCGCGTGAAGCCGGGAATCACGGGCTGGGCGCAGATCAAGTATCCCTATGGGGCCTCGGTCGAGGATGCCCGGCGAAAGCTCGAGTATGATCTCTATTACATGAAGAATTTCAATATCATGATCGATCTTCTTATTCTCGCGCAGACGGCCCGCGTGGTGTTCTGGCCAAGCTCGACCGGCCCCGCCGTCACCGAGCTGCCCGCCGACGCCCACGCCGGCCTCGACAAGCACCCAGCCAACAGTCGCCCCGCCGCTTGAGGTGATCCGTTCATTCGGCGCCGGCGCGTCACCCCACGGCCAGCGCCGCGCCGTGCCGCAGGATCGCCTCGGCGGCGTCGGTATAGCCCCCGCCATCGGCGTGCAGCGTCAGCCCCGGCATGAGCCGGAGCGACGCGGCCGAGCCCTTGCGCGCCTGGACGATCACCCGTTTCGCCGGCCGGCCCGAATCTCCGCCGCCCGGCCACAGGGGGACGACGACGATTCCCCCGGTCCGCGCCGCGAGCTGGCCGAGGAGATCGGCCAGCCGGTCCGCGCGATGGATGAAGGTCACGCTCCCTCCCGGACAGAGCATGGCGTGGCAGAACGCGACCCAGTCGGCGAGGCTGCCTGAGCGCTCGACCGAGGCCGAGGCCCTGCCCGCCACCGGCGAGGGCGCGCCGCGCCCGGGCTCGAGATAGGGCGGGTTGGCCATCACGTGCTGGAAGCTGCCGGCGGCGAGCCTCGGCGGCGGGCTGGTGAGATCGCCGGTCATGATCGAGACCCGGCGGTCGAAGCCGTTGAGGCGCATGTTCTCGCCCGCGAGGCGCACCAGATCGCGCTCGACCTCGATGCCGAAAATACGGCAGCCGTCCAGGCGCGCGGCGAGACAGAGCGAGGCGGCGCCGACGCCCGCGCCGACATCGAGCACGCTTTCGCCCGCGCGCGCGGGAACGGCGGCGGCGAGCAGCACCGAATCGATCGCCACGCGAAACCCCCGCGCCGGCTGAATGATCCGAACGCGGCCGTCGAGCAGCGCGTCCTCGGTGGTCGCGACGCGCCCCCTCGCCCTCTCGCCCGTCGACGCGCCGGTCATCAGCTCTTCGCCTCCGACGGCTCCAGCCCGGCGTCGCCGAGCACGCGCCGCGCCTGGCCCGCGTCGTCGTTGCCGACCATGACCCGGCGGGGCAGCACGCCGATGCTGCCTTCGAGGATGCTGGTATGGGCGTCGAGCACCACCGCGATGATCGCCGCGTCGGCGAGCAGCGCCATCGCCCAGGACAGCTCGACCGGATCGTTCGTCCGCAGGATCTCGACCATCGGCAATCGGTTCTTTCTTAGCGGTCCCAGTCTGATAAACTACGAAAATTCTTGCGCCCATGCTCGCGTCGCGTGGTGGGCGCGTCAAGCGGCCGGCGAATTTCGGCCGCCAACGCGAGGAACCGGGCGCCAGGAGACGAGACACCGGGTTGACGATGCGGCGCGCGGCGCGCATCGAGGGGCGAGCGGCATCAAGCGCGCGATCGGCGCGTGAAACAAGGGAGGAAATATTGGCGGTCGTCGTCGATTTCGAGCGCGAGCAACCGACGGGCGCGCGCCCCACGCTCGACCGGCTCAACGCCCTGGTGGCCGACGAGCTGGCGCGCGTCAACCAGCTCATTCTCGAGCGCATGCAGTCCCCGGTCGCGCTGATTCCCCATCTCGCCGGCCATATCATCGCCTCGGGTGGCAAGCGGCTGCGGCCGATGCTGACCCTGGCGGCGGCGCATCTTTGCGACTATGGCGGCGAGCGGCATATCGCGCTCGCGGCCTGCGTCGAATTCATCCATACCGCCACCCTGCTCCACGACGACGTGGTCGACAAGAGCGACCTGCGGCGCGGCGCGGCGACCGCCAACGCGGTCTGGGGCAACAAGCCGAGCGTGCTGGTCGGCGACTTTCTGTTCAGTCGCTCGTTCCAGCTCATGGTCTCCGACGGCTCGCTGCGGGTGCTCAAGATCCTGTCCGACGCCTCGGCCATCATCGCCGAGGGCGAGGTTCTCCAACTCGTCACCTCGAACGACACCGAAACCAGCGAGGGCGCCTATCTCGAGGTCATCAAGGCCAAGACCGCGACCCTGTTCGCGGCCGCGAGCCGGCTGGGCGCGGTGGTCGCCGAGCGCCCCTCGCTCGAAGAGGAAGCGCTCGAAAGCTATGGCATGAACCTCGGCATCGCCTTCCAGCTCATCGACGACGTGCTCGACTACTCGGCCCAGCAGGCGACGCTCGGCAAGACCGTGGGCGACGATTTCAACGACGGCAAGATCACGCTTCCCGTGGTGCTCGCCTTCCGCCGCGGCGACGCCGAGGAACGCGCCTTCTGGCGGCGTACCCTCGAGGACGACGAGCGCCGGCCGGGCGATCTCGAACACGCCATTCGGCTCATGCAGCGTCGGGGCGCGCTTCGCGACACGGTCGAGCGCGCGCGCCACTACGGCAAGGTCGCGCGCGACGCCCTCGACATCTTCCCGGAAAGCGAAAGCCGCTCGGTGCTACGCGAGATCGTCGATTTTTGCATCGAGCGCGCCTACTAACCCAGGATCGCGTCAGAGCATTCGGACGGCTTGCGGCCCGGCCGCGATGGCGCTATACGTTGCCCCGCGCGGCATCGGAGTGTAGCTCAGCCTGGTAGAGCACCGTCTTCGGGAGGCGGGGGCCGGTGGTTCGAATCCACTCACTCCGACCATTTTCCCCCCGGGCCAACTTCCCTTCGGGACCAGGACCGTCGGGGGAACCGGCGGCCGGGCGGGCTTCCATGATCCACGTCACCGATCAGATCGCGATCGATCCGCGCGAGATCGAGGTCCGTTTCATCCGGGCCTCGGGGCCGGGCGGGCAGAACGTCAACAAGGTCGCGACCGCCGTGCAAATCCGCTTCGACGTCGCGCGCTCGCCGGCGCTGCCCGACGCGGTGCGCGCCCGGCTTCGGCATCTCGCCGGGCGGCGGATGAACGCCGAGGGCGTGTTGGTGATCGACGCCCGGCGCTTCCGCGGCCAGGAGCGCAACCGCGAGGACGCGCTCGAGCGGCTCGTCGCCCTGATCCGCCGCGCGGCCATCCCGCCGCGCCCCCGACGTCCCACCCGACCGAGCATGGGATCACGCGAGCGACGGCTCGCCGCCAAGCACCACCGCGCCGACGTGAAGCGCGGACGCGGGCGCTTCGACAGCGACGATTAGGGCCGGAAGGCCGATGCCGCTCCAGGCATCAAGCCTCCCCGACCGGATAGACCAGGGGCGACATCTCCTCGGCCCCGCGCCCCGCCCAATCGCGCTCGGGCACCCGGGCGAGCGCCTCGGCCTGGGCCTCGGCGACCGTGTCGAGGGCGGCCTCGAGGTCGATGGCGAGCGGCGCGCCGTCGCGCACCACCAGGCGACCGTCCACGTAGACGTCGCGCACCGCCCGGCTGGAGGCCGAATGGATCAGGCTGCGGATCGGGTCGCGCACCGGCCGCATGGCGGGATGCGCGAGATCGACGAGCACCAGATCGGCCTTGCAGCCCGGGGAGAGTCGGCCGATATCGTCGCGTCCCATCGCCCGTGCGCCGCCCAGCGTCGCGGCGTCGAAGGCGTCGGTCGTCGAGCAGGCGCGAAGATCGCCCGCCACCATGCGCGCCGAGTGGCAGGAGGTGCGCATCTCGTCGATCATGTTGTGGGGGAAGGTATCGGTGCCGAGGCCGACGGCGATCCCCGCCTCGACATAGCGCCCGAGCGTGTTGAGCCCGATCCCCCGGCGCACGAAGTTGACCGGGCAATGGGCGATCGCCGCGCCCGAGGCCGCGAGGCGGGCGAAATCGTCGGCATGGGGATAATGCAGCCAGGGATGGTCGTTGAGAAAGATGCCGTGGCCGATGATGACGCCGGGGCCGAGCAGGCCGATATGATCGAGCCAGGCGATCGGCGTCATCCCGTGGCGGCGGACCATCTCGTTGAACTCGACGACGCTCTGCGCGGCGTGAAGCTGTAGCGGGATGCCGCGCTCGCGCGCCGCCGCGAGGCTCGCGTGCAAAAGCTCGGGCGTGCAGGTGTCGATCTGCGACGGCGCGAGCATCCCGCCGAGCCGCCCGCTCGAATGCGCCCGCGCCGCGTCCACGGTCGCGAGCGCGGTCTCGAGCCCGCGACGCCCGGCCTCCTCGTCCCAGGTATAGCCGACCGAATGGCCGTCGGCGGTGTGCCAGGCGGCCGAGCGGTACATGGGCGCGAGCACCGCGCGGATGCCGGTCGCGGCGAGGGTCTCGGCCCAGCCGGGCCGCGCGCCCGAAAGATCGGCCACGCAGGTGACGCCGCTTTTCAGCATCTCGGCGAAGGCGACGCGGGTCGCGGCGTCGGCCGCCTCGGCCGGCAGGCGGAAGGCGGGCATGTATTCGTAAAGCCCGCTTTGGCCGAGCGCCGGCGTGCCCGTGTCCTCGAGGATGCCGCGATTGCCCGGCTCGGACGCCGGATGGCAGTGGATATTGACCAGCCCGGGCATGACCATGCGCCCGCGCCCGTCGATCTCGACCTCGGCGTCGCCGCCATGGCCCCGCCCGACGAACAGGATCTCGCCGCCGCGAAAGACGACGTCGGCGCCTTTCAGATAGCGGTGTCCGCCCGCTTCCTCGTCCCAGGCGACCACCCAGTCGGCGGCGCGGATGACGGTTGTCGTCTCGGCCATGTCTCCTCCCCTTTCCTTGTCGCGATGCGATCGGACTTTTCGCCCTCGCACCGCCCAGAATAGCCCCCGCGCGGCCCGATTGCGCGCGCGGAATGGCGCGCCCATACTGGCGCGAGGGAAGCCTGGACAAGGGGAGAGCACATGGCCCAGGGAATGATCGTCGCGCCGCAGCCCGAGGCGGTCGAGGCCGGCGCGCTGGTCCTGAAGGCGGGCGGCAACTGCGTGGACGCGGCCATCGCCTGCGCCCTCGTCCAGGGCGTGGTCGACCCATTGATGGCGGGGATCGCGGGCTTCGGCAGCCTCCATATCTTCTTGCCCAAGCGCGGCGTCCATCGTTTCATCGACTTCCACGGCCGGGTGCCGGCGGCGGCGACGCCCGAGATGTGGGCCGACCGGATCGAGGGCGAGGCGCGCGACGGCTTCGGCTTCATTCTCCGGGGCCGGGTCAACGATCTCGGCTACCAGTCGATTACCGTGCCGGGCAGCCTGCTCGCCTATTGGGAGGCGATCGAGGAGTTTGGCGCCCTGCCCTGGCGCGCGGTCGTCCAGCCGGCGATCGAGCAGGCCGAGCGCGGCTACATGGTGCGCCCCCACGTCCACCACTTCTGGACCGAGGACGACGACATGGGCCGGGTGCCCAACGCCGAGCGCCTCCGTTTCACGGCGAGCGGCCGGCGGCTCTATTGCGACGCCGAGGGCGCGCCGCTCAAGCCCGGCAGCCGGATCGTCAACCCGGACCTCGCGCGGACCCTGCGACGGATCGCCGAGGGTGGCGCCGAGGTGTTCTACCGGGGCGAGATCGCCGAGGCGATCGACGCCGACATGAAGCGCGGCGGCGGGCTGTTGAGCGGCGAGGACCTCGCCGCCTACCGCACCCGGCATTGCGCGCCCCTGTGGGGCGAGTACCGGGGCCTGCGCGTCGCCACCAACAACCCGCCCGGCGGCGGGATCATGCTGATCGAGATGCTCAACATCCTCGAAAACTTCGACCTCGCCGCGCTCGGCCACAATTCGGCCGAGTACATCCGCGTCCTCTGCGAGGCGATGAAGCGCGCGACCGTCGACAAAGACGCCCATGTCGGCGATCCCTCCTTCGTCGAGGTCCCGGTCGGACGCCTGACAGACAAGGCCCGCGCCCAGGAGGCCGCCGATGCGATCCGCGCCGGCGAGGTCGTCCATGTGCCGCGCCTCGAGCGCGGCGCCGAGCAGCCCAACACCACCCATGTCTCGGTGATCGACCGCGACGGCGGCGCGGTGTCGATGACGCATTCGCTCGGCATGCCGTCGGGGGTGATCACCGAGGGGCTCGGCTTCATGTACAACGGCTGCATGGCGGTGTTCGATCCGCGCCCGGGCCGGACCGGCTCGATCGCGCCGGGCAAGAGCCGCTTCAGCGCGATCGCGCCGACCATCGTCCTAAAGGGCGAGCGCCCGCACATCGTCATCGGCGCGCCGGGCGGCACCCAGATCACCATGGGCGTGCTTCAGGCGATCCTCAACGTGGTCGATTTCGGCATGTCCATGTCGGACTCGGTGGGCGCGCCGCGCTTCTCGGCGACCTCGGACGTGATCGACGTCTGCAACCGAATCCCACGCTACGTCACCCGCGCGGTCGAGGCTCGGGGCTACCGGGTCGCGCGCAGCTATTTGAGCTACACCACCGCCGCCATCCACGGGATCGCCGACCACGACGGCCACCTCGTCGGCGGCGCCGACCCGGGCCGCGACGGCATGGCGCTAGCGGTGTGAGGTCCGGCGTGGCCCTTGGCGCGCCGGGAGGGCTACTCGATCCGCGTATCCATGAAGTTGCGAAGCGTGCCGTAGTCGGTTTCGACCGTGGCGAGGCGCGAGCGCACCACGTCGAGGATGCTGACCATGCCGACCAGCCCGCCGTCGGCGTCGACGATCGGGATGTGGCGGATCGCGTTGTCGGTCATCAGCCGCATCACGTCCTCAACGTCGTTCTCGGCCGAGCAGGTGACGACCGAGCGGGTCATCAGCGCGTCGGCGCGCATGGCGAGCAGGCCCTCGCCGTGCTCGCGCAAGCCCCGCACGATATCGCGCTCCGAGATGATCCCGGCGACGGAGCCGTCGGCTCCCTTGGCGACCAGCGCGCCGACCCCGGCGTCGGCGAGCATCTCGGCGACCTCGGCGATCGGCGCGTCGGGCCGCGTCGTCGCGGGCCGGCGACCTGCGATATCCATGATCGATTGAACGCTCATTGCACCAGACCTCCGTGTTGATTGCGGAGCCGGCCCGGGCGCGCCGTGGCTCAGCCCAGAACCGCTCCCGGCGCGAGCCCCGCCCGGGCCGCGAATTCGCTCGCCGCGAGCTTGCCCGCGCCCTCCGGCCGCACGCGCTTGACGAGAATCCGCCCCCCGCCGGCGGCGATCGCGACGCCGTCGTCTCCGACCGCGGCCACCGTGCCCGGCGCGCCGCCCTCGGCCGCGTCCTCGATCAGCGCCGCGTCGAAGATCTGGAGCGTGGCCCCCGCCCAACGGGTCCAGGCACCGGGTTGCGGGTTGGCACCCCGGATCAGGTTGTAAACCTCGGGCGCGGGCCGCGACCAATCGATCTCGACGTCGGCCTTGCGGCACCAGCCCTCGTAGTTGGCCTTGCTTTCATCCTGGGCGATGCGCGGCGCGCGGCGCGCGCGAACCAGGTCGATCGCCTCGATCATCGCCTCGACGCCGAGCGGGAAGAGATGGTCGAAATAAATGCTGCCGAGAGTGTCGTCGGGACCGATGGGCACCGTCTTCTGCAACAGGATCGGCCCCGTATCGAGCCCCTTGTCGGGCCAAAAGATGGTGAGCCCGGTCTCGGTCTCGCCCTGGATGATCGGCCAGTTGATCGAGCTCGGTCCGCGATGGCGCGGCAAAAGCGAGGGGTGGTACTGAATGGTGCCGAGGCGCGGCGCGTTCAGCACCGCCTCGGGCACCAGAAGAATCACATAGGCCATGACCGCGAGGTCGGGCTCGAACGCCTTGAACTCGTCGAGCACCTCCGGGTCCTTGAACGACGACGGCTGGCGGACCGCAAGCCCGTGGCCGAGCGCCGCCTCCTTCAAGGGGTCGATCCGCCCGCCCGGCTTGTCGGGCGCGCAGTAAACGGCGACGACGTTCTCGCCGCGCGCGATCAGGGCGTCGAGCACCGCCTTGCCGAAAGCCTGTTGTCCGTTGACGACGATCCGCATGAGACCTTCCCTTTCCGGTCCTTTTCCACTTTGTCCCGACCCGGGACCGGTTCAGATCGCGCCGTCCTCGCGGGCGGCGGCGATCTCGTCGTCGCCGAAGCCCGCGACCTCGCGCAAAATCTCCTCGGTATGCTCGCCGAGCAGCGGCGAGGTCGTGACCTCGACCGGGGACGCGGAAAGCTTGATCGGGCAGCCCACGGTCTTGAACGCGCCGCGCTCGGGATGCTCGACCGTGACCACCGTACCGCGCCGGGCAAGCGAGTCATCCTCGATCAGGTCCTTCATGTCGAGGATCGGTCCGCAGGGCACGTTGAGCGCGTTGAGCGCCGTCATCACCTCGGCCTTGCGACGCTGGCGGGTCCAGTCCTCGATCAGGCCGAAGCATTCGTCGAGCCGGCCGAGCCGCGCCTCGGGCGTCGCGTAGTCGGGATGCTCGATCAGGTCCTCGCGGCCGATCAGCTTCATCAGCGGCCCCCAGCCCGGCGGCTGGATGATGACGTAGATGTAATCGTTGGGGCCGCCCGGCGCGCAGCGCAGCGCGTTGCCCGGCTGGCCGCCGCCCGAGGCGTTGCCCGCGCGCGGCACCGCCTCGCCGAAGGTCTTGTTGGGGTACTCCTTGAGCGGCCCGTGGGCGAGGCGCTGCTGATCGCGCAGCTTGACCCGGCAAAGGTTGAGCACCGCGTCCTGCATGGCGACCTCGACCCGCTGGCCGGTTCCGCCGCGCTCGCGCTGGAGGAGTGCCGCGAGGATTCCCGCGAGGCAGTGGATGCCGGTTCCCGAATCGCCGATCTGGGCGCCGGTCGAGGTCGGCGGCCCGTCCTCCCAACCGGTCGTGCTCATCGAGCCGCCCATGGCTTGGGCGATGGTCTCGTAGGCCTTGAAGTCCTGGTACGGCCCGGGGCCGAAGCCCTTGATCGAGGCGTAGACGATGCGCGGGTTGATCTCGTGGATGACCTCCCAGGGAAAGCCCTGGCGGGCGAGCGCGCCGGGGGCGAAGTTCTCGACGATCACGTCGCAGGCCTCGAGAAGCCGCTTGAAGATCTCCTTGCCGCGCTCGGTCTTGGTGTTGATCGTGATGCTGCGCTTGTTGCAGTTCAGCATCGTGAAGTAGAGGCTGTCGACGCCCGGCAGATCGCGAAGCTGCTGGCGCGTGATATCGCCGCGCCCGGGGAGTTCGACCTTGATCACGTCGGCGCCCAGCCACGCCATGATTTGGGTGCAGGACGGCCCCGACTGCACATGGGTCATGTCGAGAACGCGGATACCCTCCAACGCTTTACTCATGGTCTTCCTCGTTGGCCAAGTTACTTGTACATGGTCTGGTTCTTGGTTCCGGGCGCGTACTCGTCCGGATTGACCCAGATGTTGACCAGCGCCGGCACGCCCGAACGCACCGCCTCGCGGGCGCGTTCGAGCGCCGGGCGGATGTCCTTGGGCTCGCGCACCGCCTCGCCGTGGCCGCCGAGCATCTCGGCGAACTTCTCGAACGGCACGTCGCCGAGCTTGTTGCCGACGTTGCCGCGCTGCGGTCCGTACTTGGCGATCTGGCCGAAGCGGATCTGGTTCATCGCCGAGTTGTTGCCGACCACGCCCAGGAACGGCAGGCCGAAGCGCACGCAGGTCTCGAAGTCCCAGCCGGTGAGCGCGAAGGCGCCGTCGCCGAAGTAGCAGAAGATTTCCTTCTCGGGGTGGACGTGCTTGGCCGCCATGGCGAAGGGCACGCCGACGCCCAGGGTGCCGAGCGGTCCCGGGTCCATCCAATGGCCGGGCGCGCGCGGCTGCACCGCCTGGGCCGAGACCGTCACCACGTCGCCGCCGTCGCCGATGTAGATCGTGTCCTCGGTGAGGAACTCGTTGATCTCCCAGGCAACCCGATAGGGGCTGATGGGCGTCGCGTCGGAGCGGAACTGGGGCAGCAGCTTCTCGTAGCGGACCGCTTCCTCGGCGCGCAGCGCGTCGAGCCACGCCTTGCGGCCCCGCGCGCCGTTGTCGACGCGCCCCGAGGCCGCCGCCTCGATCGCCGCGAGGATGCGGCCGACGTCGCCGACGAGGCCCAGCGAGATGTCGCGGTTCTTGCCCACGGTGCGGTAATCCATGTCGATCTGGATCACGGTGGCGTCGGCGCGCAGCCGCTTGCCGTAGCCCATGCGGAAATCGAAGGGCGTGCCGACGATCACGATCACGTCGGCCTTGTCGAAGGCTTGGCGGCGCGGGCGGTGGAAATGAGGCGGATCGCCCGGCGGCAGGGTGCCGCGCCCGGACCCGTTCATATA
>Ga0114931_10003044_pt1 | contig 21311 bp, 24 predicted proteins | sample 2SBtaG_FD_89579 | JGI IMG/M metagenome (GOLD analysis project Ga0114931, IMG submission 89579) | Deep subsurface microbial communities from Kolumbo volcano to uncover new lineages of life (NeLLi) - 2SBTROV14_V59a metaG | ecosystem: Environmental > Aquatic > Marine > Volcanic | place: Kolumbo...
ACCGGAGCTTTTCCAAATCATCACGGCCGGATGCCTCGTCCGGAAAACGCTTTCGTAATTCTCCAAGAGTCCTCGGATATTCCCGCATACGTCCATTAAAGACTCTCCCTTGTGGTTAGTGGGATCAGCAGGGTATGCAGGGGCATGAAGCTTGGCAAACCATTGCCACGATAGCAGGAAAAGAGAAAGTCCTTGCGCTCTCTCGTGATCGTGGGAAAGTTGGGCTTGCGCTCTCCGGTGGAGGATTTCGTGCGTCTCTCTTTCACTTAGGTGTGCTGGCAAGACTCGCGGAGGTCGGGGTCCTAGGCAATGTCGAAGTGCTTTCGACGGTTTCGGGTGGCAGTATCATGGGTCCCCAGTACTATCTTGAGCTGAAGCGCCGCCTAGAACTCAATGCGGCGCACCTCCTAAATGAACTCACTCCACAAAACTATTGCGAGGCGGTCTCAGAGGTCATTGACACCTTTGTGGCGAGAGTGCAGAAAAACCTTCGTACTTGGGATTTTGGGAAAAACGTGAAGATGATCTTCTCGAAAACCTATGGTCGTAGCCATCGACTGGGTGAACTGTATGAGCAACATTTGTATGGACGCATCGAAGACAGCCATCCAAAAAGTGAGCCTCGTACCATGCCAAGTCTGTTAATCAAACCCAAGAACACGACTTTTTCTCCAAAATTCCAAAATTGGGAACGCCACGCCAAAGTGCCAATTTTGCTCCTGAATACCACCTCGCTCAACTCTGGCCATAATTGGCATTTCACCGCAAGCCGGATGGGAGAACCCCCAGGGCTCCTTGGGAACAAGGCCGATAAAAATGAACGATACCGTCGGCTGTACTATGAAGAGGCGCCAACAGAAGAGTTAAAAAATTATCGTCTCGGATATACAGTCGCCACTTCAGCTGGGATGCCAGGCTTGTTTGATCCACTAGCTATCGATGGTCTGTATGAGGACCGAATCGTCCGCTTAGTGAATGGTGGTGTTCATGACAATCAAGGAATACAAGGATTATTGGATGAAGACTGCACCATCATTTTTTGTAACGATGCCTCTGGGCAAATGGATGACGCCCTGAACCCTTCCGGGAGTGCGTTGGGTGTCCTCCTGCGATCCACATCGATTCAAGCTGACCGTATTCGGGAAGCGGAATATCACACGGTCAAGGAAGGATTAGATACTGACACCATCAAGAGTTTGTTTTTTGTTCATTTAAAAAAAGATCTCCCTACCTCTGTGGTGGACTGGATCGGGTGTAAAAACCCAACCTCTCAAACAGAGAACCTGACGACACCCTATGGCGTGAATATCGACATTCAAAAACAACTCACCGCCATTCGAACGGATTTAGATTCTTTTACCGAAGTAGAATCCTACACCCTCATGCTCAGCGGCTACCAAATGACCGATTTCGAACTACGGTCCCTCAAAGAACGACATCTCACACAAGGTGATCCCGAAACCTGGGAAGCCTTTGATGTTGACGCGCCAGGAAACCCCAACTGGCCCTTCTTGCCGTTGAAAGACATCATGAAACTGGACCAACACTCCAAAGATCCTCATCGAAAAGATCTAGGCGTACAACAGGATGCGGGCGCACAATTGTTATTTAAAGTTTGGAAGTTATCTCCAGTATTACGAGCCACCAGTTGGGCGATCAGCATCGGTGGGGGCCTTTTACTTCTGGTGGCTCTCTATTTCAATCAAGCTGAACCGTTGCAATGGGAGATGACCATTGGCCAATTGAGTATCCTTGTGTTCCTTACCCTCGGTGGACTTCTCTTTCCACTTCTAAAATGGATCAATCCACAGAAGGCCGCACAGGAATATGTGAGCAAAACTTTGATCGCTCTCTTTGGGTTTATCGCCGCACGAATACATCTTCACATCTTCGATCCACTGTTTCTGAAACGCGACAAACTTTCTCACTTATTGAATTTGAAATCGGATGATTCGCTATAAGGAAACCGACCAAGCCAAGCCATAGGATGAAGATGCATCCTACCGTTCCAATCATTCGACATTGTTTCACTGTAGATTTCGCGGCATAATGCGCGAGCGTAAGATGAATGTTCGAAACCCCTCATTGTGGGAATAACTGGGGTCATGGTGTTCAGTTTGCGCAATGAGAGTCAATTCAATCATTCGAATTCGTTCTGAGACTGTGGTGAGTGCCCCACGTTCCTCAAAATATTGAATGCCCAGGGATTGAATATGTTCTGCCACGGGTTGTCGGCCACCCGCCCCAACCTTTCGCCTGAGCGTAAACGCAGACGCATCATGAAGAAACACGATCGATTCATTTGAATCCGTGAGAAGCCCGTTCCCATTGAGATCTGACGCAATGTGAAGCTCTGAGGGATGATACCCCACTCCGAAAAAATCATTCGATTGCCCCTCATCCCGATTCACACCCATAGGATCATACCCAGCCATTCGTAATTCACGAATCATCAGATCCATGGCCGCACGAGCATTTTGTTGCATGGCCATCACATCCTCTTGAACGATTCGTTGTTTCACTTGGACAAGATGCACACTGTACACGGCCGCTATGGTCGCCAATCCCATGACCAACGCCACCATGAGTTCAGTTAGGGTTACCCCGCGCTGATTGAGAAACCTATCTGATCGGTCAGCCATTCTTATTCAGCGAGAAGAGTAGAGAAGGAAACGGCATGACTGTCATCAGCCCACGAAACTCTCACCGTCAACGTTTGCAGGCCGACGATCGGATTGCTGGGTTCGATTGTTGAGACTCGACTATAGAGAGGAAAGTCTGGCAAGGATTCATACGGTTCGTCGATTTCTACCTTGCTGAGGATGGTGGGATTATACCCGGCTAATGTAAGCGCTTCGAGTTTTTCTTGTGCCAACACCGTGGCAGTGGTGAGATGCCTTCCTGTCGCAGCCCCTTTCCAAGACACGGTCGCCAGGCCAGAGAGTGCAAGAAGGGCGAGGGATACCAGGCCCATGGCAATGACAACTTCTACGAGAGTTAAACCTTGCCGATTGCGCATTGCTCCTCTTGAATACGACCTTTGAAGTGGCCAACAATATTTTTTAAGGTGATTTCACTTTAACCCGACCGGTGATGCTAACAGAAATCGACTTTTCCCCAGCCTGATTCGCAATAGTGACAGTCCCTAGACTTGATGCCGTTCCTCTCGGATGGAAAATCGGGTTTCGATTGGAATGAACGGTCACTCCATCAAAATCCTCAAGGATCGATCGCTTTTCCACCATCTCGCCAGGATCGGCTTTCCCATTATTATTGTCATCATCCAAGATATCGTAATGCTGTTCATCTTCGAAGAACACTCGAAATTCATTGCCCTGGGTGACTGCTTGCATTCTTGCCGCTAACAGATCGGCCCGGACCTGTCGAACGGCGCCATTTAATTGATAGTGAGGGATTTGCGTGGACAGCCAAAACCCGCCAATCAGACTGACGACCGAAAGTATGCCGAGCACGATCAGCAATTCAGTGATCGTGAATCCTTCCGTGCTTGATTTGTGGGAACGACAGAGGTTATGGCTCATGATCAATAACCTTGTCGGGGACTGATGAACTCACAATACTACCACATGGCCCTAAAATACCACCGTACCAGATCGTCATGAAAAAATAACGAGACCAGCGCCCCAAAGACTAGAAACGGCCCAAAGGGAATATAGTGGCCACGTTCCATCACTTTGAACACTAGCAGGGCAATGCCCACCACCGCTCCAAATACCGAGGCTAACATGAGAGTCAGCAACACAGATTGCCAACCCATAAAAGCCCCAATCATTGCCAATAATTTGATATCCCCACCACCCAAGCCTTCCTTCCCAAACATATAGGGACTCAGAATCGCGAGGGCCCAGAGAATTCCTCCGCCAAGAAGCACCCCGATGATGGCATTCACCAATCCAATCGGTAGCACGGCTACAGCAGCTACCAATCCGATGACAATACCAGGCAATGAAATGACGTCGGGAATAATGAGGTGATCGAAATCAATCCAGGCCACGACGAGGAGCGCTGAAAAGAACATGGCATATATTCCCGCCGTCAACGTCCACCCATAAGTGGCGACTACGCCAATATAACCCAAGCCATTCATCAATTCGATGATGGGATACCGAGCTGAAATGGATGCCTGGCACTGTCGACAGCGCCGACCGAGCCAAATGTAACTAAGTATGGGGATATTATCAAACCACGTAATGGGATGGTGGCAAGCTGGGCATTGGGAGCGAGGTGAGATGATTGACTGACCGGAAGGCAAACGTAACACGCACACATTCAGAAAACTCCCGACCACTAACCCGACGGGAAAGACCCATAAATAGAGCCACCAGGAATCTGTCATACCTGCATCTTGTGATCGTCAGAACATCCGCTCATATGGCGTAAAATACGTAATTTATGCACTTTACTTTTAAACAAACAGGCTGCTAGTATTCCCTACATAATTCATCTTGAGGAAAACTTCGGTGACACAATGGTAATATCGACCAAAGCCAAAAAGAGAGAAGCCCTGCCGGTGAAACGAAAACGTCCAGAAGCTTTAACCGATCGTGAGCAAGAAATTCTCCAGCTGATTTGGTCTGGACTGAAGAATAAGGAGATTGCCCAGCGACTGAAAATCAGTGTCAAAACCGTTGAAGCCCATCGGGCCAACATGATGAAGAAAGTCCGAGTTTCCAACGCCGCGCAACTTCTGAACGCGGCGATTCAAGAAGGTCTTATCCAGGTTCGATAAGGGTTTTCTCCACTTTCCTCCGCTGCCGTACTGCCTCAAACACCACCACCGCCACACTCGCCGACACATTAAGCGATTCAACCTGTCCCTGCATTGGGATCTTCGCCTGTTGTTCACATTTCCGAATCACTCCCGGTCGAACCCCTTTACCTTCCCCACCAAATACTAGCATAATGGGGGCATTCATCTCTACACCATCATATGTTTGCCTAGCTTCTGGATGAAAAGCCACGGCAGGAATACCTTGATCCTGTAGGCGCTCAATAAGCTTACCAATATTTGTACACCGAACCACAGTCATATGCTCCAACGCCCCAGCAGAGGTGCGAGCCACCGTAGCGGTCAATCCCACGGAACGGCGATCGGGAATAAATATCGCATGAACCCCTGCGCCTTCAGCGGTCCGAATGATAGCGCCTAAGTTTTGTGGATCTTCAATGCCATCCAAGGCTAGGAGGAGAGGAGCCTCCACCTGATCGGATAGGCGGGAAAGGACCTCACCTTCGCTCTCATAGGCTTTGGCGGCCACAAAACCGACCACGCCTTGGTGATTCCCGCCCTTTGGGATCAACCGATCGAGAGACTGTCGAGGCTCAATTGCGAGAGGGACCCCCTGGGACTTGGCTAATTGAATAATTTTGGAGAATTGCCGGTCTCGATGCGTTAGAACAATCTTCACAAAACTCCGGGTTTTAGCCCGAAGGGCTTCTGTGACTGTATGGATGCCATAGATCCGTTCGCCGACACTATCGCTTCCATCTCGTGATCCCGTCCGGTCGGTCTTCGAGGATAATGCCTTGGGCAGCCAGGGCTTTCCGGATTTGGTCTGCGGCGGAAAAGTCTTTCCTGAGTCGCGCTTGGACCCTTTGTTGAATTTGCTCTTGTATCCACTCATCCGTCAGTTCCTTCTTTGCATTCTGCTTTTCGCCAGAGGTTCCCTCAAATTCCAAAGAGCGAAATACCCATTCATGTTCCGGAAGCTGAAAGAGACCTAATGGCCCCCCACATCGCCGAAAGGTTTCTCGAATCAGTTTCCGTGATGAATCAGACAAGCCTGAAGCCAGCAACAGATTCATTTCCGTGCGAAGTTGCTGAAACTCTGCGAAGGCTTTAGGAGTATTGAAGTCATCGTCCATGGCTTCTTCAAACGCCAGGGTAAACTGACTGAGCCGTGGTTGAATCGAGGCATCATCCTTCACATTCTGTACGGCCGGTTCTTGCAACCGTTGAAACAACCCATACAAATTATCCAGTCCGGCCTTGGCTTCCGAAAGGCCCTGGTTGGAGAAATTCACATCGCTCCGATAATGGGTTGTCAGGAGAAAATATCGGAGGGTTTCAGCGGTGACGGTTTCAGAGCAATTAGATTTGCCGAATATTTCTCTAACCGTAAAAAAGTTCCCCAACGATTTCGACATCTTCTCTTCATCGATCGTCACAAATCCGTTATGCACCCAATACCGTGAAAACTCCTGGCCCGTGGCCGCACAGGACTGGGCGATTTCGTTTTCATGGTGAGGAAAAATCAGATCCTTGCCTCCACCATGAATATCGAACACCCCGCCAAGATGATGAATGGACATGGCCGAACATTCAATATGCCACCCCGGACGCCCAGGGCCCCAAGGACTATCCCAAGCTGGCTCCCCGGGTTTGGTCCCTTTCCACAAGGCAAAATCCATCGGGTCCCGTTTACGCGTATCAACTTCAACGCGTGCACCGGCCTGCATTTCCTCCAACTTTCTTCGTCCCAACCGCCCATAGGGTGCAAAGGTTGAGACCTCGTAAAAGACATCGTGATCAACCTGATAGGCATGCCCCTTATCCACCAAGACCTGAATCATGTCGATGATATCGGTCATATGCTCCGTGGCTCGCGGCTCGGTATCGGGACTCATGATCCCCAATCGTTTCATATCGCGGTAATACGATTGCACGTATTTTTCGGTTACTTGATTCCAGGTGATGGATTCCGCCGCAGCCCGATTGAGAATTTTGTCATCGACATCCGTGAAGTTTTTGACGTAGTTGACCTGATAGCCCCGGTAACGGAGATATCGTTGGATCACGTCATACACAATGGCGCTTCGGGCATGACCAAGATGACATTCATCATACACAGTTACCCCACACACATACATACCCACATGGTTCGTGGTGAGGGGAACGAATTCTTCTTTTTTGTTGGTGAGGGTATTGAATATCTTCACGGCGTGTTGATTTCACCGCTGGGAGACGTAGATGTCTTCATGGCTTTTTTGGCGTGGATTTTGACCATCCAAAAACCTATCGCAATCAAGACCACGAGCAGAATCGTCAAGAGGTTAAAGTATTTTTCGATCACATCCTTCACCCATGGTCCAAAAAGCTGGAGGGTGCCAGCCACGATGAAAAACCGAGCCCCACGACTGATGAAGGAAGCGATCACGAAGACCTTGAAATTCACATAAAAGGCCCCCGCTCCAATGGTAAACACTTTATACGGAATTGGCGTCAACCCTGCAATCAGAATTGCCCAGCCTTCATAGCGTTCAAAGGTTTGGTGAATCATCGCTACACGCTCTTTTCCCATAATACGCAGGAAAAGCGGCCTGCCCCCCCACCACCCAATTGCATAGCCAAAGATTCCCCCCAACACGGACCCTGCCGTCGTAATCGCGGCGTAATACATTCCCCATGATGGATTCCCTAACGTCAGGGCCATCAACAACACATCTGGAGGCAAAGGGAAAAAGGAAGATTCGGCGAAGGACAATATAAAAAGCGCCGGCACCGCATACGCCGACTCCGACCAGGACAACATCCAATCATAGAGTTCGTGAATCATAGAGGTATTTTACGAAGATTTTTGAATTGAACGGACTCGTGTATTTAAGTTTTGTTCCCAGGATTGCATCTTGGTCAACGCTCGATACTGTGTCATGTCGAAATGCAGTGGGGTCAAGGACACAAAGCCCTGTGAAATAGCATCCACATCCGAATGCTTCTTGCGATTCCACGATACCTGTTCCCCTGCGATCCAATAATAGGTCCCTCCACGTGGATCGGTTTTTTCAACCACCGGATTTTTATATCGTCGCCGGCTTAAGGAGGTGAACTTCATTCCCTTAAGACTATTGGCCTGAAGATCGGGAATGTTGACATTGAGCAAGGTGTCGGCTGGGAGCCCATTTTTTGACACCATTTTCGCCACTTCAAGAGCGACCCTGGCCCCCAGGGCAAACCGAAACCGATTTCGCCCATCCATGGATACCGCAATCGAAGGAATACCTCGGATGGCACCCTCTAGCGCTGCGGCCACGGTACCGGAATTCGTGACGTCATCACCAAGGTTAAGCCCCTTGTTTATTCCCGAGACCACAAGATCTATTTTTTGATCTTTCAAGATTTGCCCTACTGCCAGCGTAATACAGTCAGACGGTGTCCCATTCACCGAAAACATTTGCCGACCTACTTGGGTCAGTCTCAGCGGTTTATGTAAAGTGATAGCTCGGCCCATCGCATTTTGTGCACGATCCGGAGCAACCACCCATACATCTCCCAGTAGCGACTTCAAGGTTTTAACCAGAGCTCGAATTCCAGGCGAATCAATACCATCATCATTGGCCACTAAGATTGTCATGACAATACAGACAGAGTGTTTCTTCCTAAAAAACTCAGAGGGAATGGCCCAGAATACGGAAATCTAAGATTTCCCCAGGGTATGGTATGAAGATCGGCCAATCATTACTGAGACCTTAGTGATTTTCTAAAGCAAAGTCACGGTCTATCTTACACGCAAAAGAGCCCGCCTCAACGGGTTGAGGCGGGCTCTTTTGATGTCTTAATCTCAAACTATTCTTAATTTAATGACACTTTAAATATTTTGCATAAAATGCGCTACTTCGTCTGGATCGACTGAACCCATAATGGCGGAGGATGGAACGGTCGCTGATTTTTTCCCAGTGAGCCCGCATTCAATTTCATCATAAATCATTTCTACCGGCATGGACATTCCACCATACACATGTGGGCCAGCCACAATTTTGGCTTTTGAATACCCGTAAATGGCTGTGGCAACATCCTTAGCTAACCACCCAACATAATTAAACTCAGGCACTACAATTAATTTAGCCTTTGCGCAAAGTTTGCGAAGTTCTTTCGTGGGGAACGGTCTTAACGATCTGATTTTAATGAGACCAGCTTTAATACCCTTCTCGGTACACATACGAATGGCTTCTCGGCATTGGCCCGCCATACTACCAGAAGCAACCAGAAGCACATCAGCATCCTCAACATTTTGGGCTTCCAGCAAACTATCCATATATTGTTCAATATATTTTCGTGATCGCTCCACTGCAGCCCAGACCTCTTGTTGCCAAACAGCATGAATATTGTAGGCCATAAAATTTGATTTCTGCACTGGGGCATCGCGAGACAGTCGAGCAGGAGGATTTTCCGCATCCAAAACCGGTACTGCCCCTCGCCATGGTTCACGAGGAGGTAATTTGAAACCTTTATCCGGCATCGAACAGTATCCACGAGCATGCGTCACGAAAAATCCGTCACAGCAGACTCCCACTGGAAGAGTTACATCATTTTTTTCACTAATAATGAATCCCTTCATGATGTAATCAAAAAGATCCTGTTGATTCTCTGCATGAAACACAATCATCCCACAATTCAACAGGTAGGCCATTTCAAGATTGTCAGGTTGAATGGCCAATGGAGCATTCACCACTCGGCAGGTAAACATCGCAACCGCAGGCAACCGATGCCCTGGCCAACTAGAAATAGGTTCCAACCCACGAATGGTTCCAGGGCCCGCAGTCGCAGTAAAGCAACGCACACCAGCACGGGATCCACCAGCAATGGCTGACATCACCCCATATTCTTCTTCTCCCCGATAATATTCTTTGACATACCCTTCTCCATAGAGAACTCCAATAAGCTGCATCGTTTCACTTTGTGGGGTAATGGGGTAGGCAATCGACATATCAACGTTGGACCGACGAACCGCTTCCTTCGCTGCCTCACTCCCAGTAATGAACTCTCTTTCACGAGGCGCTTCGGAAAACATATATTCAGGGGTGACCACTTTCTGTTTTTTTGCCTCAGCATGAGGATCTTTTCGTCCCGCTTGTGGAGCAGGAGCTGGTGGGGCACTGGTAATTGGGTCGCCTTGCGGATTGGTTTTTTGTTCAATTTCTAAGCTGTCACTCATGGCTTAACCCCTCTATGGGTGGTTACATTCCCTCATGTAAATCATTGGGATTTTTTGTCAAAAATAAAAAATAGTGGTTTAACCTTCTCGCTTCATATCTTCAGCCTTATGACCAAAGGCGGCGGCACTAGCGACCCCTTCGTCACCAATTCCAATATTCAAAGGATTCGTATGGGATTTTCCCCCATGCACTAAAGATTGCAATCCAGTAAATCGCACATTTTCTCCGTCTTCCGGCAATTTAATACCCATTTCTTCGCGCACTCGTTTAAACACTTGAGCAGCCTTTCGAATTTTTGTTGCATCCGAATCTCTAACGGTGAACATAGAGTCTTCATGCCCCTGTTCCGCGCAAATTGTAGAGGTCCAACAATTTGTACCTGCTCGAATCATTTTCAGAGTGAGATTGGAATAGTGACAATGCAAACCAACAAATACACAGGCTTCAATTTTGTTGCCCCAAATCGTCAAATTAGGGTGATTCGGATTGATGACTTCCTCAGGCTCAATTTTTGGATACTTAGGACGATAATCCGGCATCGGTATGATTAAAACATCCGGAATTTGTGCGGCGAGTTCGAGGACAGCTTTTGCCTTATCTGCAGCCTCATCATTCCACTTCCATAGAACCAACGGACCTGGAAAAATCGTTGCATTCTTTCTTGTGAACATGGCCCTGGCCATTTCTTCCAGAGCCTTGTCCTCAGGAACTTCATGACCAAACACCAGCCCATGGTTTGGTTTTGGGGGAAGAACGCCTAACTCGGCTGCAGATGGCGGATGAAACCCGGCAGGACCAGGCTCAACTATTCTTTCTAACTCAGTTACTCCCACGTTCAGACTCCATTCATTTGTCGGTGTAAATCTACACCGTTAAAAAAAACTCTGGGTTACCCGCGAACCGGGTTGGCCAATATCGCGGTGCTATTCTTTTCCGAGTACGTGATATTTTCAGTCAGCGCTTGGTCACCAATTTGGTCAATCATTTCCATTTTAATGGCATTATGTTTAGCCATATTGTCACAGACCCAGACACATTGAGCACAACCCTTACAACGATCAACGGCGACATAGGCGGAACCATACTTCAGACCTTTCTCTTTTCCCGCCTCATTATTGTAAAGAATCGTATTCGCTTCGGGGCAAAACTGTGTGCATAATTTACAACTGGTATTCGCACAAATTTCCGTATCAATATGAGCAACTAAATACATAAGGTTCCCTCTTTTCTGAACTATGCCGTTGCTGCAGAGGCGGTTTCTGTTTTCTTCTCCGCCCAGCCTTTGTCAACAGCAAAATCCCAGGCAGCTTTCACCACCGCAAGATTTTTATCAATTAAATCCTGCTTTTTCTTGAACTTTCTTTCTACGACACTATCTAACGCCGCTGTTCCTCCTGAAACCACAAAACCCTTTCCAAGAAAGCGATCTTTCACGGCTTGAGCCAACGCATCCAGGTTTGTCAATCCCGTAATAGCTCCAATAGCTCCAACCATTGCCATATTCGTAGCTAGGTCAATGCCCGCTACTTCAAGGGACAGTTTTGTCGCCGGAAGGTAATACAATTTGGCGTTAATGTCTTTGAGCTCTTGCTCTTGATCTCGCTCTAGTTTCATGGGTGTTTCATGATTGATCAAGGCCACCCCGTCTTTCTTTAGCCCAAAATAGAATGGATTGGTGTAACTTTTTCCATGAGTGATCACCTGAGGGTGAAAAATCATAATAATATGAGGAAAGGTGATCTCACCAATTTCATAAATGGGTTCATCTGAAACCCGGACATAGCTTTCAACCGGTGCCATCCGTTTTTCAGAACCGTAGAAAGGAACAATCGTGCTTTCTCCTCCAGCATTAATGACTGCCGTGCTAAAAATATGAGAGGCTGTCACGACACCTTGTCCCCCTACACCTGCCATACGAATGTTATAACGAATCGCCATGTCCCTCACCCTCCTCTATCTATCAATCAGTATCCCAGTATCCACTATCTCCGTTAAAATAGGCGCGCATTCACAACGTTACTTTTGTTCAACAGCCTTCGCCGGTTTAGGCAAATATTCTTTGTAGCCATACAATTGAGCCAAATGCTCTTTAGCTTCATCCGTAATATATTCTGAAAATTTATATCGATCGTTTTCCACTTCTTTCGCATCTTCCATCACTTTTTCCGTTGGAATAGCATATTCGATATTACAGGAAGTATACGCTTGAATATACGCAGGACCGACCTCACGAGCAATTAATACAGCCTTCTTAATCACACTTTCCACGCGACGTGGATTATTGGGAACCACAGTAGCCACATACGCACAACCAGCAACTTTGGCCATGCCCAGCATATCCATCTTTTCGAATTTTTTCCCAAGAGGAGCCATTTTCAAAACTTGGTTTTTATTAGTCATTCCGCTTTCCTGACCACCAGTATTTCCATAGACTTCGTTGTCCAGCATGATAGTGGTGAACTTTTCTTTCCTAAACCAAGAATGTAAGGTTTGGGCAAATCCAATATCCGCCATACCACCATCACCTGCCATCACCACGACATCTTTTGGCTTATCTCCGAACCGGAGTTTAAGACCACGGGTTAAGCCACTCGCGACGCCATTTTGATCACCATAGTTACCATACACAAAGGGAATGGCCGCTTGGGAGATGGCTAACCGACCACACCCAGCTGTCCCAACGGTAATGGTATCCTCTGGATTTGGGAATGCGATCATGGCCAAACGGATGAAGAGAGTCATTGCACATCCAGCACACATGGGATGTTCTTCCATAATTTCTTTAAAAGTTCCGACTTGAGAGACAGAAGTTTTCTTCCCGAATGGGCCGAAGTCCACCATATCCCGATATTCTTTTGGCATGAATTTTCCAAAACCCGGCGTGAATTTCACATAATCGAGGCTCATCGTAGACCCTCCCTTTTTTATGGTTTACCTAGAGGTTGAGACAATTTTAACAATGGCTTTCCTTAAGTTTTATAATTTTTTCCTCGTAAGGAAAATGCCCTAGTTTCAACGATGAAGATTTAGAGATAATACCGTAGCAAAGCATTGAAAATAATGTCAATCTGAAGATCCCTTCAACTAAAAAGTCAAACTTTTTAAAATGCACAACGGTATTTTGCAATCTTAAAGGTGAAAGGACAAAGAAGGCAACACAAAAGAAGACCCACCACTCCAAAAAGAAGCCCTACCATCCCACAAAAAACCTAGGGCTTTGGGCCCATTCCTTTCATACACTTTTTTGGATAGTTGATGGATTAAACCGATGGGGACTTAAATCTGGTTTTAGAAAGATAGGTTTGGGGGTACCGTATGTTTTGAGAAAGAGTAAAGCAGAAGGTTAATCCAATATATATTGAACAGGATTCACAACCTTATCATCGACAGCCACTTGATAATGAAGATGGGGACCTGTAGAAAATTTACCTGTACTACCTACGAGACCAATCACATCTCCACGTTCAACTTTTTTGCCATATTTCACAAACATCTTGGACAAATGCCCAAAGGTGGTTTCAATTCCATACCCATGGTTGATTCGGATAAAATTACCCAATTTCGTATCATAAGCAGCCACCACAACTTTTCCTGATGCCGGAGCCCTTATTTTACGGCCTCGTGGAGATCCAATATCCAGCCCCGAGTGGAAGGCTTTTTTTCCAGTAAAAGGCGAAATCCTCGGACCAAATTTGGAAGTGATATGACCTTTGACCGGCCAAATAGATGGTGTTGCTGCCCATCTCCCGACACGTTCTCCGGCAGTTTCAGCCAAATTATCGAGAATTTGTTGTTCCTTTAAAGCCTGACGGTCTAGCCACACCAATCCTTCTTCAATATCGACAACCAATGAGGCTTGTGGATTGGTTGGATTCAGGGAGGCATGACTTTCATTTCCTGGCGCATCAAGAGATTGTCCTGGTTCACCATAGGGGGCACTTTCATAAGGAAATTCTTCACCGCCCTGTCCATTGACTTCAATACCCTCAACATTATCCGGCTCCAACCCAAACATGGTTTGCAGCTTTCGATTCAGTTCCTGCATAACCAACATTCGCTGCTTCATGCCATCGATGGTTGAGGAAAAGGTCTTTGTTTGTCCACGCGTCTCCACAATTTCTTTCCGTAATGAGTTGAGCTCGGAGACCTGACTGGTCTGAACAACATAATGCACCATAATCCCCAATTGGAAAACAATCAGAACAGCGGCTGTAATCAATGACCGACGAAGTGTGACTTTTCTCAACCGCATCCGAAGAGGATTGGTCGTCGCTCCGCGGAAAATCATAATGGTATAGGCTTCATCAGAGGTCTTCATGAAACTCCTCTTAGTGGGTACTCGTCCAACTTACTAAAAAGACGTGGATAGTTTACTGGAGTTGATCCTATAGGGTCAACGCCAAAATGGATGAGCTTAACTTGACTAAAATGAAGATACATCACTTAACAATTACTGAATATTGGGGCTTTGAGTTTCATCATGAACCCACGACAAATAAGATTCTGACCCCTCCACAACAGGCAGTGCGATAATTTCCGGCACCTCATAACTATGCTGGGAAATAATGACCTTCTCAAGTGCCTTAAATAATGGTTTCACCGTTTTAAGAATCATCAGACATTCTTCTTCTTCGGCTATTTTTCCATCCCACTGAAAGATCGATTTCAACTTAGGAAGAATATTAACACAAGCCACCAGCCGCTGATCGACCAACATCCTGCCTAAAGCCATGGCTTCCTCCTCCGAGGAAGCGGCAACCAACACAACAATTGCTTCACATTCAGCCATCCTGGCGAAACCCTAACTAGGCCTAGTCTGGGTTGAGATTGGAACTCGTTCCAATTCTGCGGTCACCGAAATCTCAATCTGCTACACGTTATCGGCAGTTTCTGCTAGGAACTTTAAGGATTAACCATCGAACACTAAGCAGCTATAAATACCTAGATATTATAACTTAAAAAAAATAGGCAATTCTAATTCCCGAAACCATTCTTCACAAAGACTGAATTGTGAGAAGAGTATGCTATAGCCTTATGGCCCAATGAGGCGTGCTTTTGCCTTATCTGCTAAATCGTGAATGGCCGGACGCAATGCACTCTGAAGAGCAACAGGATAGCTCTGGACTGAATGTTCTAGTCCATAATACATCCCATCAATTTCGTCCCCTCTAAATTCCATGGCAAAACTCCAAAGGACTTGTGAGGGGTCACCGGCCGGAGTGAGCCGGAGATCCATTTGCACCTCCGTTGCCGTGTCTCCCATGGGCAACCCTACCATCCAGAAGACCGTGCCAACCGGGCCTAAAAGATACGTGGTGAGGCGACGTTCCCATCGAGTGGAATGCAGACGTCCTCGCAACACATAATCCCCTGGCGGGGGAGTCTGGTCGTCAGCAAAGATCACAGTGGCAAAGATATTGGCCGCCTTAATTTCATCGGCCAATGCTAAGCCAAAGTCCTTCGGAGGATCGAAAAATAGTTCATCAATTTGCTCGGGATCCACCACCGTCTCAGGACGATCATATGACGCCACTCCATGAGGCACCAAAGGGATTGCCACTTTCCAATACTCATTTTTCGCTACATTCCCACGTAGATCTTCAAGAGGGAGCACCACAAGGCGTGCCGGAATGGAGTCTTTTGCTGGAGTAGTCACATAAGCCTTGTCCGGTGGCGGTGGATACGTCCACTCTCTGGCCCCCAAACAGCCTGAAACACTAAGAGCCCCGATAATGAGGATACACCAAAATTTGTAATACGATGGCAACTGAATCATGTCATACCTCCTTCTATCAAACAGGGACGGCGCAATGAGAACTTTTGCCTGACCGACAAAACCTCAGTTTCGGAGGTTCATCTGTCTGATGGCATGTACGACCTGCCTATCCTCAAGATTCCCACCGACAGTCCCGCACAGGGCCTTTATAGATTAACAATTCTAATAACTTAAGCTTAACGTTTCAGCTATTTGAAAGAACCATGACCGACAATCCCCCTTAAGGGGCAAGCCCCCCAGCACGACAAAATTCATCCTGAAGCTCGCTATAGGTTCTGCTAACCGGAAATTGGGAAAACTCAGACTTAATTGAATCCGGAGGGCAAAATAACACGCCTGCGTCCGCCTCTTTTAGCATGGAAATATCATTATAGGAATCACCGGCGGCCAGTACTCGAAAATTTAAACTCTTGAGCGCTGCCACAGCATGGCGTTTCTGGTAAGCTTGGCGAAGGTGATAATTTCGAATAAACCCATCATCATCAATGTCTAAGGTATGACAAAATATCGTCGGGTAATGAAGCTGCTGCATCAAAGGGGCCACAAGATCGTAAAAGGTATCGGACAGAATAATCATTTGACAGCGAGGCCGAAGCCAATCCAAAAAAGCTGGCACTCCTTCCAGAGGCCCCAACTCAGCCACCACCGCTTTTATATCACCAATCCGCACCTGATGATCGGCCAAAATCTTGAGCCGCAATTGCATCAACTCATCATAATCGGGAATATCCCGGGTGGTCACCTTCAAATCGGCAATGCCTGTTTTTTCAGCCACCGCAAGCCAAATCTCTGGAGTCAAAACCCCCTCCATATCTAAACACGTCAGGACGGATTGCTTCATAAAACTGCTATTTTCCCTTTTTCCGTCATGAGAATCTCACCCGTCACAAACAAAACACTGCTATCTTAAAGAAAGAACGCCCGGACTACAAACGTCCAAACTTACATCTCAAAAACTTCAGGATTCACACAATGCGGTAAGGATTGCCCCCCTAAACCCGCACGGAGATTTTCTGCGGCCATCATCGCCATCTTCGTGCGTGTAGCCACCGAGGCGCTTGCAATATGAGGCACGACTAAACAGTTGGGTAAAGTCAACAGAGGGTCTTGCGCAGACAAGGGTTCAGGGTCCGTCACGTCCAAGGCGGCATAGGCAATCGTCCGGTCACGGAGAGCCTCATGTAAGGCCTTCGAATCCACCACCTGTCCCCGGGCCGTGTTGATCAGAATAGCCGTCGACTTCATACGATTGAAGACATCGTGATCGATTAAATGTCGAGTTTCAGGTGTCAGAGGAACGTGCAAACTCAGAAAATCAGATTCGACAACCACGCGATCAAATGAAACCTGCTCGACATGAGTCTGATGAAGAATTTCGTCAGTAATAGGACTCAAGTGGCTGGCCAACACGCGCATCCCAAATCCTGTGGCACGCCGAGCCACAGCCTGGCCGATTCGACCGAAGCCGATAATACCCAAGGTTGCCCCATGGACATCGTGGCCCACCAACAGTGTAGGATCCCAAGCTCCCCAGAGCCCGGCCTTCACAAACTCGGCAGCCTCACCAATCCGACGAGCCGCAGCTATTAACAAGGCAAACGCAAAATCAGCGGTGGTTTCGGTCAATACTCCAGGGGTATTCCCAACAGGAATCTTCCTTCTCGTGCAGCCTTGCACATCGATATGATCGTACCCAACGGCCATGGTACTGACCACACGAAGTCGTGGAGCGTGAGCCAGCAACTCTTCATCGACGGCATCAGTGAGCAAGCAATAAAGCCCGTCAACAGCGGAAATTTTTTTAATAAACACATCGCGAGGAATAGGGCCCCCTCCCTGCCATATATCCACATCAGCGCAATCTTGCACCACTTGCAATCCCGCTTCAGGAATCCGTCTTGTCACTAGAACGCGTGCTTTAGACATGGAGAAAATTTCAACTGAGACTTAAATCACCGTCACCAATACCACGAAGGCGAGATAGCATAGTCCATTGAGAATCACATGATGCGGTTTGAGCCCCTGCCTCCTTGCCAAAATCAATAGATAGGTGGTGGCAAAAAACGTCAATCCCATGCCCAGCAGCACTTCTTTCCGAGGCACCCAAGGGGTCAGCATCACGCCAAGCGCGGGGAGAAGACTGCCTTGAAACACCATGGCACCGGTAATATTCCCGAACGCGAGCGTATCCCTACCGCGTCGGATCCAGAGGATGCTATTCACCTTCTCCGGCAATTCCGTCGCTACTGGCACAATCAAAAGCGACAAGGCTAAGGTAGAAATTCCCAACCAGGCAGCCAAATGCTCGACCCCGTACACAAACCCTTTCGCCCCCCCCACAATAAGGGCAAGCCCCAGCAACAATTGGATCATGATTGTGACAAGGTTTTCCGGAAGAAAGACCCGCGTGAGAAACAGTGGATGATCGGCTTCTGTTCCATGTCCTTGCTCAACTAACCCCCGTGAAGCGCGGATCGTCATCATGATGTAGATCATATAGCTAAACGTTAACCCTATCGCTAGCGTCACACGGATCACCCGCCACTCAACCGGAATAAACACCGCAATCGTTGCCAACACAAACGCGAACAAAAACCAATGCAGATCCCGTTGCAGCCCCGTTGGTTCTGGACGAAACACACTGTTCCACCCACGACTATGCGCAGCGAACATCCCCATCAAAAACAGCGTCAAGGTCGAGAGCATGAGGGGGGCGCCTAAAATAGCCCCCACCCCAACCTCATGCCGAACTTCCAAGCTCGCTGTACTCCCCAAGACCGCCACAACAGGCACCATGGTCTCCGGCAACGCTGTACCAATCGCAGCAAAAATTGACCCCGTCACGCCTTCAGAAATTCCCAACCGTTGCCCAAGATGTTCCAAAGCATTGGTAAACCCTTCCGCCCCAATCAAAATCAATATCAACGCAATAAGAAGAATCCAAAGTTCCATATTAATCCGATCTTTCAGTTAGCCACGCTTGTGCCTTTTCCGCATAATCTCCGTCAATTTCCTTATTGAAAAGCCTTGCTCCTGACCCAAATAATCCACTAAACTATGCCTATGTACGATGGGATGACAATCATTGTGCTTGTGGTCGTGGCTGTGGTGGCCTACCGATTTGGATCCCGTTGGTGGCGGGACCGACAGGCAGGGAAACAAGCCGATGAGTTACTCGCACATATCGTAAAGGGAAAGGATTCCTTTCGACGATAGATAAACGTACCGTCCATCGTCATCTGCACCAATCTCCCTCTCGTCCTGACTCCACTTCGATCCATGACACCTTCACGATCATAAGATTCAACAAAGCCGACTGCATTCCCTAGCCTGACCATGACACCCGCATCTCAAAAAGCTCGGATCTACCTCCATCGAGGCAACCTTACCCAAGCCCAATACTGGTGCACTCAAGCTGTGGAGGAGGCAAGAAATGAAGGGACTTGGGAATCGCTCGCTTCCGCCTTAGGCAACCTCGGCAATGTGTATGCCTTACTGGAAGATTTCACGCAAGCCGAAGCCTGCTATCAAGAAGTCCTCACCATTCAGCGAAGCCAATCCAATTACAATACCATTGGCGAAACATTGGCCAACCTTGGAAATGTGAAAGCCGATGCCGGAGACTATCCCAAAGCCCGAGCCTACTATTTAGAAGCCATCGACATGTTAACCACCACCGATAACCATCGTGCCCTTGGCATTCTCTACGGAAACCTCGCCTTGCAGGAAGTGGCCACCGACCAATTAGAGGATGCCATTGGCCATTTCAAATATGCCTTGGAATTCCATAGAACCGTCGGTGATGAAGTCAGCCTCGCGACTACCTACAGCCAACTGGGTCAAGCTTTTCTCACGCAAGGAGAGCTTCGTCAAGCCGAAGGTTGCCTCAACAACGCCAGCGAGCATTTCATTAAACTGGGTAATGAGGCAAGCGAGGCAGCCGTCCTGCGAATGTTGGCAGATTTGTACCAAAAGAGGAACGACTGGATTTCAGCCATGCGATGTTTGGAGCGAACAGTTCAAATCGATATTCGCTATCAACTCCCGGAACAAATGAATGATGTTGCACGGCTTGCCCAACTACGAAAAGGCATACCCAGTGGCTCAAATATCGAACCATCAATAGGGTCAGGGGGAGTCTGACATAAATTCGAAGACCAATTGAACAGGCTTCGAGTCGGTGTCGTTCAGAGAGATCTGCCGATTCGATTTCGACTCGCCATGCAAGCGACTCCACCGAGGCAATACACTAACTTCTCGCAGATTACCCCAACAATACCCACAGCGATGAGTCTTGGGAGAAAGACTCTTTCTCTGACGATGGTATTCCCGTCCACACTTTTGACATTGCCAGGTATATTTGGATAAAGCCTCCACTTCTTTAGTCAACGCGTGGTAAATCGTGATTCCCAAATGATCTTCATTCATGAGGTTCATCACTCGTCGAAATTCACGACCGTGCGAGGGATGACATTTTTTCACATCAAACTGCCATTGATGAATCATCTCATGAGCCAAAGTTCCACGAATTTCAGCCAAAGGTTGCTCGCGAAGAAGCGGAAGGGACAACCGAATCACACGGCCCGCCCCATGACGTGTTTCAGGAAGCACTTGGAGCGTTCGTGGTCCCGTTCGACTGACAAATAGGCCCACCGAAGAGGTCAAACGGGTACTCCACTGAATTTCTATCGGAGGAAGTCGACCTTCAAAATACGAAACGTTGAGGGAACGCCACATGGTTTGGAGCTCTTCCAAAGAAAGCGGTAGGTTGGCCGAACAAGGTGTAATGTGTATTTTTGTCATATTCAATCGTTCATTCTATACTTGGAACGGCCCATATGGTACCATGCCCACTGTTTCATCCCAACCCCTAGTTATGCATAACAAGAGAAGGAACGAATTACCGAAACCAGCCGTTATGATGATTGGCCAAAATAAAGATTTTGAGTATATGAATGCCGCGCTTGAAGAAGCCCAAAAGGCCCTTGCCTTAGGCGAGGTGCCTGTTGGCGCAGTGCTCGTGCAAGATGACACGATCATTGCTCGTGCCCACAACTTAAGAGAATGGCAGCAAAACCCAACAGCACATGCTGAACTGCTAGTCATTCAACGCGCGGCTGATGAAAAAAAATCATGGCGTCTCTTGGAGACTACATTGTATGTCACGCTTGAGCCCTGCCTCATGTGCGCTGGGGCAATCCTACAAGCAAGAATCCCTCGCCTGGTCTTTGGCGCCATGGACCCTAAGGCCGGGGCCTGCGGTTCGCTATTTACCGTTCATCAGGATTCACGACTCAATCATCAAGTGACAATCACGCATGGCATTCAAGAAGCACCTTGCCGGAACATGTTGAAGAAATTTTTCCAACAACTTCGACAAGACCAACCCTTGCTCATTACGTGACCCACCTCCATACATAACCAGAAGCGGAGAGGTGCGAGAGTGGCCGAATCGGGCGGTCTCGAAAACCGTTGACCCGAAAGGGTCCGTGGGTTCGAATCCCACCCTCTCCGCCAGCCTTCGCCAAGGCTTCGGCTGGCAAGCCAGCTTCAAGAGAGAAAAACCAACAGGGCAAGAAAG